>Ga0111539_10003870_pt1 | contig 19709 bp, 10 predicted proteins | sample RhiMethybrSRZTD1_FD_79667 | JGI IMG/M metagenome (GOLD analysis project Ga0111539, IMG submission 79667) | Populus rhizosphere microbial communities from Tennessee, USA - Rhizosphere MetaG P. TD hybrid SRZTD1 (version 2) (version 2) | ecosystem: Host-associated > Plants > Roots > Rhizosphere >... | reverse complement strand
TCGCGACGCCCCACGGAAGCTGGAACTGGCCGTTGCCGGTGCCTGCCGAACCGAAGGTCAGATCGGCGAACAGCTCCCCGCCGTACGTGCGAAACCGGTGGACGCGGTTGTTGTTGCTGTCCGTGACATAGAAGTAGGTGTAGAGAGCGCCGGTCGGATGATCGATCGCAATTCCTGAAGGAGAGTTGAACTGGCCGGTTCCGATGCCCGGAGTGCCCCACTGCAGCCAGTAGAAGGGGGGCGTGAACGAAAGCGGATTGCCCGCTCCCGAGAACTTCTGGATCCGGTTGGCGCCGGTTTCTCCGACGTAGGAATTGCCGGCGGGATCGACGGCGATGCCGGAAGCGCCGTTGAATTGCCCGTCGCCAGAGCCGCAGGTGCCCCACTTGCCCAGGAACACGCCGTCACGGGTGAACTTCTGCACCCGGCAATTCCCGGAATCCACCACGTACACGTTGCCCAGCGCGTCCGTCGTGATGCGAGTCGGGAAGGCAAACTTTCCATCCGTATTGCCGATTCCGCCCCACGTCCGGATCAGGGTCGGAACCAGTCCCACCGTGGAGTACATCCGCACGGTGTGCGCGTTCGTGACGTAGTACAGAGCGCCACGAAGACCGAGAGAGACGGCCACCGGCTTCTGACCGGGTACGAAATCGAATGTGCCGCGGGCGCCGTTGCTGAAGTACTTCAGGTATTCGTTTCCTGCACACACATACAGGGAACCCGAGGTGTCCGCCGCGATGTCGTCGATGATCGTCCCGGCGCCGAGAAAGAGAGCGCGGGATCCCAGAAACGTTCCGCCGCTGGTGAACTTGCGGGCGGCAGGGGACCCGTTGTTGTCGACGACCCACAGGTTCCCGTCCGGGTCCACCGTGACTCCGGTCGGTTGCGCGAACGTTCCGGCGCTGGTCAGGGATCCTGCCTGCTTCGAGTTGCCGAACGCGTCGAACTTCTGGACCCGGTTGTTGAGCCGGTCCGCAACATACAGATTCCCGTCCGCGTCGATCGTCATCCCCTGGGGCCCGTTGAAGTGGCCGGGGCCGGTTCCGGAGCTTCCCCACTTCAGCGTGAGGGTGGGTTGCGCCGGGGCGAGCGACGCTCGGGCAGGGCGGCCCGGCGTCATGATTGCCATGACGAGCGCAGCGAGGCACGACATCCGGGCCATGGAACTGGACCGGGAGCTGGGGCGGACTTGCATCAGGGCGGCTCCTTTCGGAACGGACCGGAGGACTCCGAATGAACGCGACCATCGTGACGCCCGGTTCCGTGGCGCCGTTAACGCCTGCGTCCTCGTTCTCTTTGCCCACCGTTCACCGCGCCTATCTCGTTGCTGCACCGAAAGGAGCGTGGGTGCGGTAACCTTGCGGACGCGTCAATGCGACGCCCCAGACCCGGAGATTCCCCGTGCCGCAGCTCCGTCTCCCGGCCCCTGCTCTCGCGATCACGCTCGCGCTCCTGGCCGGCCCCATGTCCACGGCTGCGCTCGGTCAGACTCCGTTCACAGTCCGGAACTGGCTGCCGGAGAGCGGCCTGCCGACCTCGACCGTCAAGGCGATCACCCAGACCCCTGACGGGTATCTATGGCTTGCGACCAGCGGTGGTCTCGCGCGCTTCGACGGACTCCGCTTCGAGGTGTTCGGACTCGGGCACGGCCTGACGTCCAACCGGATCTACACCCTGGCCGTGGGTCCCGACAGTTCACTCTTCGCGACCTGTGAAGACGGATCGCTCGCGCGCTGGGACGGGGACAGCCTGCATGTGTGGACCAACGACTTCGGCTGGCCGTCCACCTCGTTGTGCGCGATGTCCGACGGGAGTCTGATCGGTCGCCGCAGCAATCGCGTCTGGCGCTTCGCGAACGGCGCGTTCCGGATCCTTCCGGATCCGTGCTTTCACGGTGCGCAGCTGGTGCTGGACGGCCACGGCCGTGTCTGGTCGGAGGATCCGGACGGTGCTCCGTGCCGACTCGACCGCGACCGGCTCGTGCGTCTTGGACCCGGCGCCGGGGTTTCGAGTCGCGATCACTGGATTCGGGACGAGCGCACCGGACGCGTGCTGTGGGTGGAGCACGACGGATCCAATCTCGAGCTTCGCGACGACCAGCTTCGGCCGGTTCGCCGGCTGCCCGGTGCCGCGGACGAAGCGATGCTCCTGGTGGATCGGCAGAACCGGCTGTGGAGTGCGTCGGGAACGGAGCTGGTCCTGCGCGACCTGCGAAGCGGCCGTGAGGTGAGCCGGATCGAAGCGGGTCTCGCGAAGGCTCCGAACTGCGGTTTCGTGGACCGGGACGACAACGTCTGGCTGGGGACGGACACGCAGGGGCTGCTGCGCATTTCGCCGAGTCCACTGCGCGTGTTCCGGCCGTCCGTCGATCGGCCGACGCCGTGCACGTCGGTGGTGGAGACGATCGATGGCCAGATCCTGGCGACCACCGACGTGGCCGGCGTCTGGCGCGTGACCGGCAGCGAGTTGCGCTTCGAAGCCGGCAGGCCCCGGGACTGGGTCGGCTCGACTCGTACCCGCTGGCGTCAGGTCGATGGCCATCTGGAGATCGCCGATGCGGCAGGCAGCGGCATCGTTCCCGGCGAGGGACCCTGGGTCGCCTCCATCGTCGAAGATCCCGCCCGGCCACGCACGGTTTACGTGAGCTTCACGCTCGAACTCGGCCGCTTGTCGACCGCTCCTGGAAGCGCAGCACGCGAGACGGTGTTTGCGAAAGGGCCGATCATCCGCGACGTCCTGTTCGATCGCTCCGGCGTCCTCTGGCTCTCGACGGTGTCGGGGTTGTGGCGCCTGGCGCCCGGCGACACGCAGAAGTTTGCGCGCGCCGATGGGTTGCCGGCCGACCATCTGCGGCAACTTCACGAAGATCGTGACGGAACGCTGTGGATCGGCACCTACGGCGCCGGGCTCGTGCGCATGCGCGACGGCAGGTTCGCCACACTCGATCGCCGGCACGGGCTGCTCGAGGAAGTCGTCTCGACCGTGCTCGAGGACGACGACGACAACCTGTGGCTGATGGGAAACAACGGGATCCAGCGCATCTCCCGTACAGAGGCCAACGAATGCCTCGACGGCAAGCGAAAGCGCCTGGTCGCGGTCGGGTACGGTCGTGAATCCGGTCTGCGAAATCCGGAGACCAGCGGGTCTCCCGGTCTGCGGTCACGGGACGGCCGGCTGTGGTTCCTCACCATCGACGGGCTCGCGATGGTGGATCCGCGCATCGCGAACTCGCGCGCCTCGTCGCCACCCGTGGCCGCCATCGAGGGGCTGTCCGCCGGCGACGACGCGGTGCCGCGCGGCTCGGGAGGGTACGTGCTGGCGCCGAATCAACGCCGGTTCTCGGTCCGCTATACCGGCATCGACCTCGGCGCTCCCGAGCAGGTGAGGTTCCGCCATCGGCTGATCGGTTTCGATCGCGGCTGGATCGAGGCGGGCAATGCGCGTGTCGCCACCTACACGAACGTCCCGCCGGGCCGTTACGTGCTCCGGGTCGCGGCGATCGGCGGGACCGGAGCGGAGGGTCCGGCGCCGGCCGAGACGGTGATCGAGCTGCGCCCGCACTTGTGGGAGACGCGCGTGTTCCAGGCGATTGCCCTGGTGCTCGCGGTTCTCGCCGTCATCTTCGGCTGGAGACTCCGCTCGCGCGGTCTCCGCAAGCGCGCCGACCAGCTCCAGCAGGCGGTGGTGGAGCGGACCGCCGAGTTGGAGGACGCGCAGTCCCGGACCCAGTCCGCGCTCACCATGGTCGAAGCGCAGGCGCAACGACTCGAGGCTCTGGATCGGGCACGGTCGCGGTTCTTCGCCAGCATCAGCCACGAGTTCCGCACGCCGCTCACGCTCATCCAGGGGCCGCTCCAGGACGTGCGCGACGGTCTCCACGGGGAGGTGCGCGGGGACGCTCGCGAGCAGGTGTCGATCGCGCTCGGCAGCGCGACACGGCTCCAGCGGCTGGTCGATCAGCTGCTCGACGCCGCCCGCGCCGAGGCGGGCGAGCTGCGGATCGAGCGACGAGCCGGGGATTTGATCGTGTTCCTCGACGAGCTGGCGCTGGCGTTCGCGCCGCTCGCCGAGCGCCGGCGCGTGACCTTTACGCGCCAACTGCCACGCGAATCCGCGTTCGCGCTGTTCGACCCGCAGGCGCTCGAGAAGGTGTTCGCCAATCTGCTCGGGAACGCATTCAAGTTCACGCCGGAAGGCGGCCACGTCACGCTGGCGGCCACGCGCCTGCAGCAGGAGAACGTGCTCGACGTGGCGGTCGCCGACGACGGGCCCGGGATCGCCGCCGAGGATCTGCCCCGCGTGTTCGAGCGCTTCTACCGCGCGGAGCGTTCGGTCACACGCGTGCAGACCGGGACCGGACTCGGCCTGGCGCTCGCTCATGACATGGTCGAGCAGCACGAAGGGACGATTCGTGTGGAGTCGCGCGAAGGGGAGGGCAGCACGTTCACGGTACGGTTGCCGCTGCTTGCCGCCGAGGACAGCGTCGGCACTTCGGCCACCGAGCCTGTCCTCGACCGGGTTTCGCTCGCAGCGCTCGCGGATGAGATCCGCCCGCTCACGGAAGAGAACGATCCGGTTGCCGTGCCGGTCCGCGACGACGGCCCGACCGTACTGGTCGTCGACGATCATCCAGACGTGCGCGCCTACGTCGCACGGCAGCTGGGCCGCCGTTACCGCGTGATCGAGGCAGCCGATGGCGCCCAGGCGCTGGACCTCATGCGGGCATCCACTCCCGACGTGGTCGTCAGCGACGTGACCATGCCGGTGATGGATGGGCTCGCGCTGTGCAGCGCGATCCGCGAGGACCCCGAGCTGGAGTTCGTCCCGGTCATCCTGCTCACGGCCGCCGCCGGCCAGGAAAGCCGGATCGAGGGGCTCGAGCGCGGAGCGGACGCCTATCTGGCGAAACCGTTCGAAGTTCGTGAGCTGCTGGCGATTGCCGGTCAGCTGCTCGACTCACGCCGCCGGCTGCGGGAACGGCTCGCGCGGCAGGCCGCGGCCGCGCTGGTGTTCGGCGATCCACCGGCCGCCGCGACGGATGGAGATGGCAATGGTGCCGCCGCTTCAATCCCACGACTCGATGCGGCAGCGCGCTCGAGCGCCGACCAGGCGTTCGTGCGCCGGCTGCGCGAGGTGATCGCGGCCCACATGGGTGACGAGGACTTCGACGTGGAGCGCCTCGCCGAAGCCATGGGCATGGGTCGCACACTGCTCTATCAGAGAACCAGTGAGCTCCTGCAGCGCACCCCGATGGATCTCGTCTTCCATCATCGGCTGGAGCGGGCGGCCGAACTGCTGGCCGCGAACGCGGGTGGCGTGGGGGAGATCGCCTACGCGGTGGGGTTCCGGAATCTGTCCCACTTCACGATCCGGTTCCGCGAGCGCTTCGGGCTCACGCCGTCCGCCTGGAAGCGTGGCGAGCGGCCCGCCGCCGTCGATTCGGCAACGACTTAGCGCGCCGCACGCACACCAAAGAAATCGCGGACTCAGAGAGTCACGTCGAAGCGGCCGTCCGAACCATCCTGCCGCGTCGGCTTCAGGCGAGCGGACCGGGCGGCCATCCCCGCCGCGGCGGACCGATCGACCGGGCCGCGGAGGTTCTCGATGCACGCGACGATTTTGCTGCACGCTGGGATGTCCGGCCACGCCGGGCGGTTCGCCGTTCACGGGCCCGAACTCGAAAAGATCCTGCAGGGCCTGCCCGGACTCGTAAGCTATCACCTGATCGAAACGGCGGAGGGAGTGGCCGCGCTGGTGGTCGGCCGCGACCGGGCGGCATGCGAGGAGTGTGTCCGGAGAGCGGGACGATGGATGGATGCTCACCTTCCCGATCTCGCGACCCGGAAGCCCCTCGTCGTGAGCGGCGCGGTCATCGCGGAGACGACGGAAGCGATGAGAAGGAGCCGAGATGGATCGTGAGGCACTGTTCGAGCATTACAGCCGTATGCCGGCCGAGCTGTTCACCCATTTCGCGACGCACGAGGTCGCGGGCCTCCCGCCCGAAGCCGTGGAGATCCTGCGCCAGGTGATGACCGCTCGCGGCACCGTTCCGGATCCCGACGCCGTCATCGACGCTCAGTGTCGGCAGCTGTCCTCTGAGGAGTTCGAGAGGATGGTCACACGATTTCGACAGGAGCCCTGCCCGCTCTGCGGAGCGTCCGGTGGACTCCTGAACGGTACGCTCGTGAATCGTGGGGCCCGATCAGAGCCCGTGGTGGGCTGCAGGTCGTGCCTGGAGAAGGAACTCAAGAGCGGCAACCGGACATCCGTGGGGTTTGCTGTTTTGTTCAAACCCATTTCCGGGGTCCGGTCGGTTGGCCGCAATAACGCCGCGCTCCTCGAACTCGAGAGCGGGAACCCGACGCAGGTCCTTCGGGAACACGTGTGGCTCAACCGTGGAGAGTTGGCCCACTTCCTCAAGTAGACGAGCGCGTCAACCGCATCGATCGCGGTCGCTAGGGAATGGGCTCGCCTGCCGGAGTGTCTCGCCACACCGTTCTGTGCCAGAGCGTGCGCCCGGTGGTGGCGTCGGTTGCGATCAGATCGACTTTGTCGCGACCCGACCGGGTGGTCCACAGGATCCGCCCGGCGATCACGGCGATATCGATCGGCCGCGCCAGCGCGGCGATGCGCACCCCGCTCGCGAGCGAGTAGAGGTCGCACATCGACTGCTGGTTGGCGCGACGCATCGCCACGTGATCCCGGTCCAGCGTTGGCCAGATCGCGTCGATGACTCCCGCAATCTCGATCGAGGGGGCCTCGTCGCCGGTCGAAGCCCGCCAGCGTCGAACCCGCACGCTCTTGCCGTCCACCGCTCTTTCGAACACGACGCGCAGGTCTCCGGCGACCAGCGCTCCCTGCACATCGGGTGGCGGTCCCCCGAGCACGAGTTCGGGTCCGGCCGCGCGGGCATGGAAGCGCGCCGGCTGGTACCCGCGGGACGGCGCGGGTTCGACGAACGGGAGGGGACGGAAGGATTCGCCCGGGAGGTGCTGGCTGCTTCCCGAGCTCAGATCGAGACGGAGAATGCCTTTCGCCTCGCGTCCCACCGCCACGGGTGCGATCCCCGTGGCCCTGTGCTCCTGCGCCTCGTAGCCGACTTCGAATACGTTGCCGCGGCGTTGCGCCCGGACGTCGAACGTGGTCCAGCTTCGGCCGGCTCCTGATTCGGCGAGTGAGGCCCACGCCGGCAGCTCGCTGCACGGCCAGGTCTTGATCGGCCGCCCGCCGCGAAGCTCATAGCGGGCGAGCTGCTTCCGGCCGCCGCGTTCCTCGAGAACGAACACGCCGTCGCTTCCGATCAGCAGCGCGCGCGACGGCGCGGCGGACTTCCACAATCGCCTGCCGCTCGCAAGATCGAGCGCCTCGACTCCACCGGCCAGCGTCCGAATGCAGCCCACGGAACCCGATCCGCTGGTCAGCCCGGCCGGAAAATAGGACGGTGGTTCGGCGTTCGCCGGAACGGCTGGACCCACCGCGCTGGCGGCGAGCATCCAGAGTGGAGCGACGGATTGGATCAGGAACCCCGGCATACCCGAGGTTATCGGCTGCGCGAGCGGCCCCCTTCAGAGAGGGGCGATCGCCTTCGCGAATTCCACTGGTGCGAACGAGAACCTCTACGGCAGCGGCTTCACGACCTTCATCTGCCACAGGAGGAACGCAAACTTGTCGGCCTGGGATTTGAGGGTCTGGAGCTTGGTCGAGCCGATTCCGTGGCCGGCCTGGTAGTCGACCCGGAACAGCACCGGCTTGCCGCTCGCGGTCGCGGCCTGGAGCCGGGCGCACATCTTGGCCGACATCCACGGATCGACGCGCGGATCGTTGATGCCGTGCGAAAGCATCACCGCCGGGTACCGGGTGCCGTCCTTCACGTGCTGGTAGGCGCTCATCTCGTAGAGCGCATGGAACTCGGCTTCCTTGGTGACGGTGCCGAATTCCTGGATGTTGGGGACGCCGTTCATCGTGAATTCCATGCGCGTGGCGTCGAGCGCCCCGACGTCGAGCAATGCGCCGGCGAACAGGTCCGGCCGCTCGGTGATGGCGCGCCCGATCAGAATGCCGCCCGCGCTTCCGCCCTGGCCGGCAAGCTTCTGCGGTGACGTGTAGCCCCTGGCGATCAGGTATTCCGCGCAGGCGATGAAGTCCTTCCAGGTATTCGGCTTGTTGGCCTTCTGCCCGGCGAGGTGCCATTCCTCGCCGAACTCACCGCCACCGCGCACGTGCGCCACGGCAATCACGCCGCCGCGCTCGAGCCACGCGAGCCACGTCGGCTGGTAGGTGACGTTCCGGCTGATCCCATACGACCCGTAGCCGGTGAGATACGTGGGATTCGAACCGTCGAGCCGGGTACCGGCCTTGTAGATGATCGAGAGCGGCACCATGACGCCGTCCCAGCTCCTGACCTCGACCTCGACCGACTCGAAGCCCGGCACGTGGTCGAACTTGCCGACCGGGTTGAGCCGGGTGTTGCTGAACGCGTTGTTCCCGGGATTGTACGTGTACGTGAGTCCCGCGCGCGTCCACGCCGCGGTCTCGATCGTCACGCCCTCGACGCCCGGGCTGGCCTGGACGATCCGGCCCGACGGGAACTTTTCCGGAAGCGTGATCGGCTGCAGCCGTGCGTTCCCGTAGGCGACACGCCCGACCTCCCCGGCGCCCGCCTTGCGGAACTGGACGTAGAGGGCGTCCTTGCTGGTTGCCACCCCGTCGATGACGCGGACGCTCGCCGGCACGATCGTCGTCGCATGCGCGAAGTCGGGACTGGCGAGCGAGGTTTTCACCACCTTGAAGCGTGGTGCGCCGTGGGCGGTCAGGAGGTAGATGTCGGAGCCGTGGACCGCGAAATCAGTCACCGAATCGGCGACGTCGCAGATCTTCTTCCACGGCGATTGCATGCCCTCACGCTTTGAAACGTCGAGCCTGGACCCGAGCGGCGCGGAGTAGAGCGTGAGCGGATTCGAATCGCCGTGCTTGATCTTGCCGATCGCGAAGGACGAGCCCTCCGCCAGCACGATGCTGGGGAAATCCACGTCGAGCATCGACACGTTGGGCCACAGGTCCATGGCGAACGCAACGGCATCCTTGTCGGGGTCCGTGCCGAGCCGATGGAGATAGGAGCGAGTGAGCTTGTATCCGTCGGTTTCCGGGGCACCCGGCGCGAGCCGCTGGCGCCGCGAGTAGTAGAAGCCGCTGCCGTCCGCGAGCCATTGGGGATCGGTGTAGCCGTCTTCCATCCGGTCGATTCGATCGGACAGGTCCGTGGCCGTAGCAACGTCCAGCACGTGAAGGACGTCGTCTTCAGATCCCGAAGCTGCGAGCCCGTACGCGACGCGCTTCCCGTCGTGCGACGGCTCGTAGAAGCTGATCGAGTAGTGCCCGCCGCCAGCAACCGTCATCGTCGAGGGATCGACGAGCAGCTTTTCTGCATCCGTGAGCGATGCGCGGGTGTAGAGCTTCGGGAGGTTTTCCTCGGCGCGCACCTTGAGATAGAAGACCCGTCCATTCGCGAGCCGGTGGATGCCGCTCACGCGGAATGCGCGCCCCGAGTCCAGTTCCTTGATGCGGGCGAAGAGCGCGTCGCGAATCGGAATCCTGGCGAGCGTCGAGTCGGTGTAGTCGGCCTGCCCCTTGATCCAGGTCTGGACTTCAGGAGACTTCATGTCTTCCATGTAGCGATAAGGGTCTGCGACCTGGACGCCCCAATGCTCCTCCGTGACGGGGCGAACCGGTGCGACGGGCGGAGTGCCGGCATGCGAGAGCGCGCTGAAGGTGAGCAGCAAGCCAATCGATGACGCCAGCGCGACGCTTCGTCCGGGACGCATGCAGGCCTCCTGGATTCTGTGAGTTCGAGAAACGTCCCATCCCATTCGCGGACGAGCGATGCTAGCAGCACCCGAATGTGGGTGGCCACGATGGGACCTGGGGCGGTCAATCCATAGCCGGTCGGCTCCCTGCTCGGAAGTCCGGCACAATGCAACCAAATGAGTTAGGGAGTGTGGCACAGCCGCTGCGAATGGGCAGGAGCGGACGCCTTCGCGCCGGCCGCATCTCGCGGTCGGAGCGTGGCCCGGAGGGATCGAAATGTTCCTGCTCAGCGTGCTGCTCATGACCGGATGGATGTTCGCCGTCGTGACTGGATTCGCCGGCGGCTTCGCTCACCTGCTGGGACTCGGTTCGGTTGTCATGATCATCTTGAAGCGTGAACCGCGTCGTGTGCGTCCGCACTTGAAAGATCTGAACGACCCCGTCACGATCTGATCGCGAGTGTTCCGAGCGTTCGCTGCGCTCCGGGAAACCGCCGCAGCGCCCCGGCGCTGCGCGCCCACCTTCCACGTGCGATCCGAGGCGATCATGGCGACCAGGTTGGAGAAGCCACTCAAGCGCGAATTCGAAATTGACGGCAAGCCCTATACGCTCACCATCGCCCCCGACGGACTGAAGCTGGTGGAGAAAGGTCGGAGAAACGGGCTCGAGCTCGCCTGGAAGGATATCGTGAGCGGCGATGCGGCTCTTGCCGCCGCTCTCAACGCGTCCGCGGGCAAGTCGACTGACTGAGAGTCCGGCGCCGTAAGTCCCTAGCGCCCGGGATCGGGTCGGCTCATGCGCTCGAACAACGCAAAGATGCGCTTGTACTCGTCCAGCCAGCTGTCGGCGTGCGAGAAGGCGTGGCGATCGAGCGGGTACGGAGCCAGCGTCACGTCATTCTTGTGGAGCTCGATCAGTCGCTGGTAGAGCCGCACCGAGTCCTCGAACAGCACGTTGTCGTCGATCATCCCGTGGCAGATGAGCAGCGGGCCCGCGAGGCCCTCGGCGAACTCGAGGGGGGATGACCGGCGATAGGCGAGGCTGTCGACCTGCGGCGTGTTGAGGATCGCCGAGGTGTAGCCATGGTTGTACTGCGCCCAGTCGGTGACCGGACGCAGTGCGGCGCCGGCCTTGAAGATGTCGGGCGCCTTGAACATTGCCATCAGAGTCATGAAGCCGCCGTACGAGCCGCCGTAGATCCCCACCCGGCGTTGGTCGCCACCATGCTCGCGCACCAGCCACCGCACCCCGTCCACCAGGTCGTCGAGCTCGGGAGTTCCCATCCGGCGGTAGATCGCGGTGCGCCAGTCGCGGCCGTAACCCTGCGAAGCCCGGTAGTCCATGTCGAGCACGACGTAGCCGCGCTCGTTCAGCAGGTGGTGGAACATCTGCTCGCGGAAGTAGTACGGAAACTGAAGCTGGGTGTTCTGCAGGTAGCCGGCGCCATGCACGAACATCACGATCGGGTGGAGCCCGGTGGTATCGGCGGGCAGGTAGAGGCGCGACCAGATCGGCCCGGCACCGTGACTCGACGGCACCGCCACGATCCGCGGCTCCGGCCACCGGATCGCTTTGTACTCGGCGGTGCGCGTGTCGGTGAGCTTGCGCACCCCGCCGCCCGACGAAGCGAGTACCGCGAGCTGCGTGGGCGTGTGGGTCGCCGAGTGCTGAACCCACAGCTTCGTGCCGTCCGGTGAGAGCCCGAATGCGCTGCAGCCCTGGAGTCGCGTGAGCCGCGCGAGGGGGCCGCCTGCGCTCGGCACGCGATAGACGTCGTACGCGTACGGTGCCTCGGCGTTGGACAGCGCGTAGATCCAGCGTCCGTCGGGAGAGACCTCGGGTGAGGACACCTCGAAGCGTCCACTCGTGAGCGCCACCGCAGGACTTCCGGGCGCCTTCGTGTACAGGTGCGAGTAGCCGGTTGCCTCGGACAGGAACCAGAAACGTCGGCCGTCCGGCAGCCAGCCGATCTGGGTGTAGTCCCAGTTCACCCACGCGCTGTCGGTGAGCCGCTGCTCGGGCCGCAGTGCGTGCTTCTCGAGGTTCACGGTCGCGAGCCAGCAGTCCTTGTGGTCGTGGGCGGTCAGCCGCACCACGGCCTCGGTGCCCTGCGGATTCCACGCGATGACCGATACGTCGAGCGGGCGTTCGGTCGATCCGGCACCTGCGCTGTCGGGTTTCGCTTTGCTGGTGTCGGACGCGACGGTCTTGCGCTCGCGCTGGTTCTCCGCACGCACGCGCGCCAGCATGTCGGCCTTGATCCCCGGGAGCGGCGTGTACGCGAGCTTGTGCCGGGTACGCTGATGCAGGTCCACGAGCCACAGCGTCTCGGGCGCCGGCTCGCCGCGTCCGACCCGCGTGCGCGTATCCTCGACTTCCTCGTAGCCCGATTCGGTCACGTACATCGGCATCTTGCCGACCCGGCCCGCGTCGTAGCCCTTGGGGGTGGTCACGGCGAGCAGCCAGCGCCCGGTCGGCGAGATGGCGGTCTGGTCCAGCACCACGTCGTCGCCCATATACACCGGCAGCGGCGAGCGGCTGGGATCGGAGCGACGCAGGAACTCGGCGTTGCTCTTGAGCGAGTCGCGGTCGGCCCGGTCGCGCGCGAGCGTCGTGATCAGCCGGAGCTGCATCCGCTCCAGGTCGTTGGTCTTCTTTTCGTCGGGGTCCTTGCCGGCGACCAGCAGCGCCGCCGGGCCCGTCACACGGCTGGCCAGGTCGTACGCGTACCAGTCGTTCCCGATGCGGAACAGCACCCGGGCCCCATCGGCCGAGAAGCGGGGCGCGGCCTCGGTCGCGGTACTGCGAGTGACCTGGGTGAGCTGCCGGGTCCCCATCTCACGCACGAACAGGTCCCCGTTGCGGATGAACGCCGCGCGCTTCCTCGTGTGATCGAAGACCGGGTTCTGCGCGTCGAGAGTCGCGAGATCCGCGGCCGGGACCGGCCGGTACGCGCCGCCGGATACCGCCACTCGGTGGAGATCGCGCACCGGCGAGCCCGTGCGCTTGAGGCTGAACAGGATCGAGCGTCCATCCAGCGACCACCAGGGTCGCTCCACCGGCGGCCCGATCCAGTCCGGGTCGGCCATGATGCGTTCGAGCGTGAGCGGTGCCGTGTGCGTCGGAGATGCGAGCAGGGAGACGGCCAGGACAGCGACGAGCCACGGGGCACGGCGCATGGGGTGCTCCGGGTGGAGTGCGTTCGCTCGGGATCGTCCCCGTGTTCTGCGACGGCCGGGGAGGCCGCGAGGTTACTCGGCCTCCGTTGGCGAAATCCAGATCGTGCTGCGGCCAGGATCGCCGCGCGGATCTGCCGCGTGGGCGCCTACGCCTCTTCCAGCAGGAAGGCGAGGTCCTCGCGGTTCAGCGCGCGGGCGAACCCGTCCTCGGCGAGCACGTCCTTGATCAGTGACGCCTTGCGCTGCTGCAACTCCCAGATCCTCTCTTCGATCGTGCCGGTCGCGAGCATGCGGTAGGCGATCACCGTGCGGTCCTGGCCGATCCGATGGGTGCGGTCGATTGCCTGCGCCTCGACCGCTGGGTTCCACCACGGGTCGAACAGCACCACGTAGCTGGCGGCGGTCAGGTTCAGGCCGGTACCTCCGGCCTTGAGCGAGACCAGGAACACCGCGGCCCGCGGATCGCCGGCAAACGCGTCCACCACCTGGTCGCGGCGGGTGGTGGCGCCGGTCAGGGCGTGGAATGGAATGCCGCGTCCACGCATCTCCGCAGCGAGCAGGTCGAGGCAGCGCACGAACTGGGAGAACACCAGCACCTTGTGTCCCTCGGCGAGCAGTGGCTCGAGCAGCTCGAAGAGGGCGTCGAACTTTCCCGAGCCGAGCGCGAGGTCGCCGCCCACGAGAGCCGGATGGCAGCAGATCTGCCGCAGCCGAGTCAGCTGGGCGAGGATCGAGAAGCGATGCTTGCCGAGATTCTCAGGATCGTGCGCCAACGCCGCCACCTGCGCGCGCGCTCGGAGCAGCTCGGCGGTGTAGAGCTGGCGCTGACCTTCCGTCATCTCGCAGTCGCGGCGCTCCTCGATCCGATCGGGCAGGTCTGCAGCCACCTCGCGCTTGAGCCGGCGCAGCATGACCGGACGAAGCTTGGCCGCCAGCAGGGCGCGTGCATGCGGCGGGGCGTCGAGGCGGTCGTACTGCGCCGAGAATCGCGCCCGGGCTCCGAGGTAGCCGGGGTTGATGAAACTCATGATGCTCCAGAGATCGAGCGCGCGGTTCTCGAGCGGTGTGCCCGTGAGGGCGAGCCGGTGCGGCGCCGCGAGCTCGCGGACCGCGCGGGCGATCGCAGTATCGGGGTTCTTGATGTTCTGCGCCTCGTCGAGGATCACGGCGTCCAGCGCCGTCTCCTTCCACGTCTCGAGGTCGCGGCGCAGGAGGGAGTAGCTGGTCACGATCAGGTCGTGACGGGACACTTCGCGATGAAGGGTGCGACGCTCGGCGCCGCTCGCGAGCATCAGCACACGCAGGCCAGGCGTGAAGCGCGCCGATTCGCGCACCCAGTTGTGCAACACCGAGGTCGGACTCACGACCAGGCAGGGCGGGCGCTCGGGATCCTGCTCACGCAGGTGCTGAATCCAGGCCAGCGCCTGAATCGTCTTGCCGAGTCCCATGTCGTCGGCGAGCACGGCGCCGAGGCCGAGCGAGCCAGTCCAGGCCAGGAAGTCGAGCCCCTGTTGCTGGTACGGACGCAGCGTGCCGTCGAATCCCGCCGGCGCCGGCACCGCCGGCAGGCCGCGGAAGGCCGCGATCTGCTCACGCATGCGCTCCACGGCGCGCGCGCTGTCCGGATCGGCCCCCAGCCGCTCGAGCGCCGCCAGGCTCTCGGGGCGGGCCGCCGCGAGTTGCCATCGCGTGACGCGCTGCTCTCCGCCGCCGAGCTCGATGCCGAGATCGGCAAGCATCGCGGCGGCCTGGTCGTGCGTCTCCACCGTCTCGCGCCGGGTCCAGCCCGAGGCGAGCCTGACCCACTGGGTGGTCGCGCCGCGCAGCCGCTCGAGGTCCTCCTCGGAGAGCGACATCCCCTCGGCCTCCCACTCCGCTGACATCACCAGCCAGTCGATGCCGCTCGACTTCACCCTCAGTCGCGATCGGACGACCCCGCCCGATCCGAGCAGCCGCTGCATCGAGCGGTTGCCGAACCATTCCATGTCGCGGGGCCGGCGCTCCCACGCGTCGGCGAGCGTCGCCGCGTTGCGTGGGTTGAGTCGGATCCACCAGCCGACGTCGGCATCGACGGCTGCCGGCGCCACGCCGCCCTGCCCCTTGCCATCGCCCGCACCGGCGCCGGTCGCGCGCAGCCATTCCAGCGCGGGCGCGACGTGCTCGGGCATCGGCGCCTCGAACCAGATCTGCTCACGGGGCGGCTCGGCGCGGGCCGTCACCGACTCGCTGGCTCCGGGCACATCGCCGCCGCGCTCCGCACCGGCGATCGGCTCCAGGGCGTCGGGGTCGCGCCGGGACGCGGCCCTGGCGTCCGAAGCCACCGGCGTCTTCGTTTCCCAGCGACGCTCGGGTGTGTACTCGAAGAGAACCTGCGCCGCGCGGCCGGGACGCCAGCCGTCTCCCGGCGCGTGAGCCATCACGCGGATCTGGAGCCAGTCGTTGTCGCGCAGGTCGAGCAGAACCGCTGCGACCACGTCGAGATAGCGTGTGTGGCCGGCGAGGCTCTCGCGCATGCCGGGGAATGCCTCGGCGAGTTGCGCCAGAATCGCGCCGCGCACCTCGGGCCGCACCGGGATGGTCCCCGCGTACCGGAAGCGATCGACCAGCGCCGGCGGCGGCTCCTCGATCAGTTCGTGGAAGGCGCCGTCGCACAACACCAGCCCCGGCCCGGACTCGGAGTCGTTCTCGCGCGCCCTGAAGTAGAAGACTTCGTCGAGCGGGCGCCGACGTCCGTCGGGCCAGTAAACCTGAAGCGAGAGCCGCGGCTCGCCGCCGGTCTCGACGCATGCGGGGATCAGCCGGACGAGCGCGTCGCTCAGCCGCACGGGCTCGCCCGCCGTCACCCCGGCGCGCCGCGCCAAATCGTCAGGCAGGTCGTCGCTCCAGGTCACCCACGGCGAGTCGCCGACCCGGCGCAGCATGCGCGCAAGGCCGCTGTTCATCGAGCCGTCTTCCTGCCCGCTGCTCACGTGCGTCTCGATCACCGCGTGCAGCAGCACGGCCTGGTCGGCCGGGAGCAGCCCGGGCCTGCGCCGCAGCTCGGACTGGAGCTGGGCGAGCTGATGGGCGGTGCGCGGCACGTCCTGCATGCGCGGCGACGTCATGCGGACCTCGGTGGTCACCATGATCTCGCTGTTCTCGCCGGGAGTGATGTCGAGCACCAGGCGGATGCTGCGCTGGGGCGTGCCGGTTCGCTCGCTGGCCCAGCGCAGCAGCTCGCTTTCGACCAGCGGCAGTTCTCGTGCGGCGTAGCGCTCGGCGAGATCGTCGCGCCCTCGGTAGGGCTCGAGAGCGGGCGGCAGCCAGCCCCCGGTCCGGTGGGGAATCTCCTGCGCGAGCCGCCAGCACATCAGCTCCTCATCGGACTCGTCGAAGATCGCGTCGAACGGGGGCATCTCGAGCTGGAGTTTCCGCGCGTGCGGCCCGAGCATCCGGATCACGACCGCTTCGCGGGCCCAGGTGGTCACCGCCTTGTGCAGCTCCCGAACGGTGGCGGGAGCGGCGGAATCGAGCGATGAGTCCGCGCCCCAGCCAGCGTCGTCGTCCGAGCGGACGCGCCGCGCGTGCGCGGCGCTGGCGGGCCGCGGGCGATCGCGCGGCGGCTGCGCGCCGCTCACGGCAGCGGGGATGGCGGTTGCCGCTGCGAGCGGACGCGGAACCGCCGGCGGGACCAGGCGGGCGATCCGGCGATCGAAGAATCCGATTGCTGCCTGGGCACGATCGACTGCGCAGCAGGCGAGGGCGTATGCGTGCTTGCAGTACGGCGACGCCGGACAGGTGCACTCGGGGCGCCACATGCCGTCGCCGTCGTCCCAGTGCCAGCTCGTGCGGTACTCGACACGGCCGCGCACCAGAGCGGCAAAGCCAAGCTCGGACACCGCCAGCGGCCCGACCCGTCCGGTTGCCGCGTACTCCATGCCACGCGCGCGAACGTGGGAGAGGAAGGAAGCGAGGTCGTCGAGCAGCGACTTCCATCGGCCCGGTGAGACTGCCGTGAAGTCCGAGTCATCCTGCGGTTTTTCGGGGTGGGCGTCGTTCATGGGAACCGGTGAGGATAGCACCGGTCCACCGAAAACGGGCGGACGCGAACCTCGTGGGGTGGTCTGAAGCCCGATCGCGAGCGGATTCGCTACGAGCGACGCGGATTCGGGAGCGTGAAATGGAACGTGCTGCCTTGGCCGGGCTGACTGTCCGCCCAGATCCTCCCGCCATGCTCCTCGACGATGGAGCGAGCGATGTAGAGCCCGAGACCGAGTCCGCGGCGGTCGGCGTTCCCCGCCTGCGAGAATCTCTCGAAGATCGCCTCGATGTCCTCGGGAGCGATCCCCCGCCCGCTGTCACGCACCGTGAACGTCAGTCCGTCCGGGATCGGCGCCAGGCGAAGCTCGATGCTCCCGCCCGCCTCCGAGAACTTGATGGCATTGCCGACCAGGTTCGTGAGCACCTGGAGGATGCGATGGTGGTCAAATGTTGCGCGCACCGGGCCGGGCGGGGCCACGCAGGTCATCACGATCTCGTGTGATGCTGCAGCGACCCGAAAGTTCTCCATCGTTTCAGCCAGCAACTGTGTGGCGTCCTCCTGCGAAGCGTTCACATGGAGCCGGCCCAATTCCATGCTCACCACGTCGAGAAGATCTCCGATCAGCCGGTTCATCTGGCCGGTGAGCCGCCGGATCCGCCGGGCCTCGGTCAGTGTGCGCTCTCCGGCGGGTCCCTCGGCCGGCGTTCTCATCAGCAGATCGGTGCTGGTCGCGATGACGGCAAGCATGCCTCGCACGTCGTGGGACACCATTGCAAGGAAGTCATCCCGGGAGGCGATGGCGCGGTCGGCGTGTGCTCGCTCCGCGGACAATCGTTCGTCGGTCTCCTCGCGCTCGAGCCGGAGGAGTTGTGCGATCGCACGCCGCTGCTCGGCGCGTTCTCCCGTGAGCTGGTCGTCGGCCGCCGCCCGCTCCTCGGTCAGCGCCTCGTCCTCGGAGGCCCGAGTCTCGGAGACGGCCTGGGAGGGGATAGCGGGCTGGTCGGGGAGGAGAATCGTCGCGTCCTCTTTCTGACGCGTGCCCTCCAGCAAGTCGTCTGCCCGCTCGCGCGCCAGAACAACGACCTGATCCGCATCCTGCTCGATGACCGAGCTGCGGGTTGCGAGTTGCTGGTCGGTCTTGTGGCGCTCCTCGCGAAGGCTGGTATCGGTTTCGATACGCTCGGGGAGCGGGCTTTCCGCTTCTTTGGAGTCCATCGTGCCGCCTCCAGACTTGGGAACAGACAGGTGTCTGGTAGCCCCACCGTGTGTCTTCAGGCGGCCCGGCGCATGATGGAGGTCCCGTAACCGATGCGGGGAGCGCTCAGCGTAACATGGAAGTCGTGGGGGCGAACGGCGTACCGGCGGCGGACGTCACCTCAGCGATCGTACGACTCCCTGCGCGAGGGCTCGGAGAGCGGGATGAGATAGCTCGCGGGGTCCGCCAGCACCCGGGCGCGCGCTTCGGCCAGGGATCGGGCGCCTGCGTAGCTCACCGCCGAGCGGAGGTGGCCGGCGATGCGCCGGAGAATTCCCTCCACGCTGCCTCGATACGGGACCCGCATTTCCTGACCCTCGGCGGGCGTCTCCAGCGCCGCCTCGATGTCCTCGGGAGTCGGATCGTAGAGCGCCTCGAAAACCGCCTCGGGCGACGTCATGCCACGATAGATCTTGTGCTTCGCCCGCGTCGCCGGATCCTCGAACACCGTACCGGGCGCTTCGTCGGTGCCGGACAGCATGCTCCCCAGCATCACGCTCGAGGCGCCGCAGGCGAGCGCGAGGAAAACGTCCTTGTCGTCCTTGATTCCGCCGTCGGCAATGATCGGGATCTCGTCACGCAGCACCTCCCAGGCCTCGGCGATTGCCTGGAGCTGCGGCACTCCTGCGGCAGTCTCGAGTCGCGTACGACAGCCGCGGCCGGGGCCGATGCCGACCTTCACGGCGTCCGCCCCGCGTTCCTTCAGGAACCGCGCGCCGTCGCCGGTGCCGACGTTGCCGCACACGAGCGGCGTCTCCCCGAATCGTGCCCGGAACGCCTCGATCGCCTGCTCCATGATCTCCGAATGCCCATGGGCGATGTCGATGACCAGCACGTCCGTGCCCGCATCGATCAGCTCGGCCGCGCGCTCGAGAAAGTCGTCACGGGCTCCAATCGCGGCGCCCACGCGCAGCCGCCCCTTCGCATCCTTGGTCGACTCGGGTCGCGTGCGCACCAGGTTGAGGTCGCTCTTCGTGATCAAGCCGCGAATCCGCCGCTCGGTGTCGACCAGCGGGAGCTTCTCGATGCGGTGGTCGAACAGCATGCGCTCGGCTTCCTCGGGCGTGATGCCGGGGGCCGCTGTGACGAGGCGCTCGACCGGGGTCATGAAGCGTTCGATGGCGTCATCCTCGTGGCCCGCGCTCCAGGGCATGTCGCGGTTCGACAGCAGCCCGGCCAGCAGTCCGCTGCCCGCGGTCTGCTCGATGAGGATTCCAGTGATGCTGTGGCGCCGCGTGAACTCGCGCGCCTCGCGAATGGTCGCGGTGCGCGGCAGCGACAGCGGATGCTCGACCACGTGGCCGTGGCTGCGCTTCACCCGCCTGACTTCGCGGGCCTGAGCCTCGATGGACATCGCCCGGTGGACGATTCCGAGGCCCCCCGCGAGTGCCATGGTCCTCGCCATCGTGCCGGAGGTGACGCTGTCCATGTTGGCCGACACGATCGG
>Ga0111539_10003868_pt1 | contig 19712 bp, 12 predicted proteins | sample RhiMethybrSRZTD1_FD_79667 | JGI IMG/M metagenome (GOLD analysis project Ga0111539, IMG submission 79667) | Populus rhizosphere microbial communities from Tennessee, USA - Rhizosphere MetaG P. TD hybrid SRZTD1 (version 2) (version 2) | ecosystem: Host-associated > Plants > Roots > Rhizosphere >... | reverse complement strand
CGTGCCTCTCTCGAGCCAGTAGAGAGCTCCTTGGGGGCCGACTTTCAGGTCCACCGGGCTCGACAGCCCCGTCGCAAACCCCGTGACGGCGTTGCCCGCGTCGGGATCGAGCACGTGGATCCAGCCGCCGCAGTAGTCGGCGAAAAAATAGGACCCGACATACGAGGATGGGAACGTGGCGGTCGGCGGGTTGTAGAAAACTCCTCCCGTGATCGCGCAGGCTCCCGAGTGCGAATATTGATGGATGGGATTGCGCATACCGGCTGTGCTGCAGTTGCCCTGGCACGTGGGCCAGCCGTAGTTCGAGCCGGCTACGCCGTCGTCGATCTCTTCCCAGCTCGACTCGCCGACGTCGTTGATGAACATCCGGCCCGTGAAGGGGCTGAAATCGAACGTGAAGGGGTTTCGGAGGCCCCGGGCCCAAATCGCTCGATTCGTGCCTGTGGCCGAGGTGTAGAACGGATTGTCCGTCGGGATCGTGCCGTCCTTGTTCAGCCGCAGGATCTTTCCCAGGAGGTTCGACAGAGTCTGCGCGTTCGAAGACACCGCGTTCTCCCCCACGGCTATGTAGAGCTTGCCGTCGGGCCCGAAGTGGATCGCGCCTCCGTTGTGGTTCGTCGCGTTCAGATTGTTGAGCTCGAGCAGGATCACCTGGCTTCCAGAGACGGCGACGTCCCCACTCGCTGTGAACCGCGCGAGACGGTTGTGCGGCGGCGAACCCGGCACGGTGTAGTACACGTACACGAAGCCGTTCGAAGCGAACGACGGATCGAACGCGACACCCAACAGCCCGCGCTCACCATTCGTATCGGTCGACACGGTGAGGAACGGCGTCGCGAGGAGAGCCCCATTTTTCACGACGCGGAGCTGGCCTCCCTGCTGGCAGACGAAGAGTCGGCCGTCGGGCGCGAACGCCATCGCGGTTGGATTGCTGATCCCGCTCGCGACAACGGCTTGCGTGAAGCCCGATGGCAGCGTCGCAGCACCAACGCGGGGCATCGAGAGCAGCAGAAGCAGACCCCACGCGATTCCAACTCGTGCAGCCCGCAACTGCGACCCACCGCGACGTGAACCCCGCCGCGGTCGATTCGTGCACAAAAGCATTTTTGACTCCGTGAAATGGCGTCCGCCGAGCCGATGCTCGGTCTCTACGGACACGAACAGACTCCAAAACCCCTGCTGCGAAGCGCGACAGCGGTTTCCTCGTGGGGGGTGCGTTAAGCAATTGGAGTGCCCGGGCGACGTTTGCGCCGCCTCGATCGCCCGGAGATCGCGCATCGATGGCTCGCGAGCCCGGGAAAATTGGGGGTGCGGCACGACGTGCGCGTGCGAAGGCGGGAGCTCACAGGGCGAGGAGCCTGCAGCTCCTGCAGGAGCTCAGCGCAGCCCCGGAAAATTCGCAGCGCAGCTTCTGCGGGCCCGGGGCCGGCGCCAGCAACGCATCGGGACCGATATGAACTGTAGTAAAAAACCTCAGGCCGCGGAGGTCAAAGCGGCAGAAGGAAGGCTTTTATTAGGGTCCGCCGCATGCGGAGCTTTTGCGATCCGCAGCAGCCCATCGCACGAGAGCCGGGCAACGAAGCGATGCAGCTTCAGGGCGATCGGGGAGGCGGCGCTGCGCCCGACTCGACCAGGTACCTCACGATGCCCTCGGCGGTGATTTCATGCCCTCGCGCGTTCGGGTGGGAATCCACCGCGGAGTTCACGATCTTGCGGAAGTCCAGGCCTGCGAACCAGGGAAGGATGTCCGCGAAGCGGAACTTCTCCTCGGCGGCCACTTTTTCGATCTGCGCGACGAGGAGTACGTTCACTTTCTCGATCTGCCAGCGCCAAAAAAACACAACGAGCGGGATTCCCCTCTCTCGGCACCGCTTCGCGATCGACCGCAGCGCGTTCATGGACTCCACCAGGCCGGGATCGTCGAGCGGCGGCACGGCATCGTACTTGCCTTCGCGGCCCACGATCAGATGGACCGGAAGCTTGAAGAGCCAGCTCCCTTCGAGGAACTGGACGAGCTTCTTGAGCGGGCTTTTCGCCGTGCTGGGGGCCGTCGGAAAGAACGGCCGCGCGTGCTGAAAAAAATCGTTCTGCACGTACATGAGGACCACGAGGTCGGGCTCAAGCTGGAGCCCCCCACGGGCCAGGTAGGCGTCCTCCTGGGACGTGTTGTAACTCCCGACTCCCGCGTTGATCGTGCGTACGGGCCTGCGTAGCTTCGCCGCCAGGAGCGGCTCTACTCCGCGAGCGAATGGCTCGTCGTCCTTGACTCCGTTGCCGAAAGTGATGGAGTCGCCGAGAAAAAGCACCCGATATTCTCCGGCGGCTTTTGGCCCAATGGGTCGCTCGCGCAGGCCGAGCTCGTTGAGCTGGACCGGCGCGCCGAAGAAGCTCTCCCGAAGGTTCGGGCGCATGTGGTAGATGAGGTCATCGTCCGGCACCAGGAGAGTGACGTACTTTTTCACTTCGAAGTAGTACGAGATGCCGAGCGGGTCGGCGAGACGCACGGTCACTTCGAGGAGGCAGATGCCCAGGGCCAAAGTGCCCACGAGGAGCGCGAACTTCCAGCGCATCGGGAAGAGCCGCGCGTACATCGGGCGCGCTTGCAGCCCCAGCAATGCGAGGCCGGCCGCGGCCATCGCAGCGAGCGCGACGGCGTAGCTCACGGAGTACCTGCCCAGGACGGATGGATTCGCCGACTTGTGCGTCGCGAACCAACCCGCGAGCAGGAGCACGACCAGCGCCGGTACGAGCAGGAATATGCGGAACCACATAGTTCGACTTTTGCGTTTTTCTGTCGAGTCCGAGAGCGTCCGGATCGTCGAGGTCAAGGCGCGCCGACGAAAGCGTACTACGGAGTGTACGCCGATGAGGCGCAACGCAGGGATCGGCGATTCCGACGCTCCCCGCAGGGCCGACCGGTTTTTGTTGGCAGGTGCGCCTGCCGCGGTGTGTGTAGAAAAGAGTCGTGGATTGCGAAGGAGCCGGTACTTGAGGCCGGCCGGGCCGGCGGAAAAACGCAAAAGTTGAACATAGCTTCGAAGGGTTTCCAGCAGGTGAAAGACGCCGCAAAAAGTACCTCATGCGAGAGGCCGCGGGAAGATATCCCGCCCGGCGTTCAAGCCAGCGTCGATCCGGAAGGGACTCTGCCCCGGCCTCCCGAACACCGCTCGAAGTTGATACGAATCCCCCGTTGAACTGCGCGGACTCGGATCGAAATGGAATGAGTTGTGCAGAGCGACGCCGGAGTCGCAGTGCTACAATGGCTCGACTTGCGGGCAAGGATGTCCTCTGTGAGGCACCGACTCGGGCTCCTTTGTAGGACTCCGTGCTTCCGCCTGCCGCCAGTTTTCCCCGAATCGTTTCGGTCTGATGACGGCACGTCCTTACCTATCCCGGCGAGCCACCGCTCTTCTGATCTGCGCCCTCGCCGCCCTCGGCGCCGCCGTGGCTCTCGCCGTCTGGCCAGGCCAGCTACGCCTCCGCCACACCTTGCTCACCATGGGCTGCGCTGCCTTCGGCTCCATGGCGACGCTCGTCCTGGTCGCTCGAGAACGCCGCCGTGTCGTCCTTCTCGGCCAGGCACTCATCGTAGTCGCCGCGGCGGGAGCCGGCTGGGTCGTCTGGCACCACCGGCAGCGTCTCGAGCGGATCCCTGATCTGGCAGCCTGGGTGCGGCTCGACGAAGCGGCTTTGCCGCAGAGCGGAGCAGCCGCCGAAACGAATGCGGATTTCGAAGGGAGGCTTTTCGATCACTTCAGGACGCGGCCTCCCAAACAGCTCGACACCTTGCCGGAATCGCACCTCGCGGACGTCCCGGCTCGGGCGGACAACTTGCTGAGGTCGGTGTACAAGATCCTGGAGTTCCCCGACGTGAAGCTGCCCGAGCATCTGACTTGGAACGAAAATCCGCTCAAGGACCGGACCTGGGAATGGGGACTGCACGCCATGCCTTTCGTCGAGGTGCTGACGCAGCGGTTCAACGACACTCGCGACCTGCGCTATCTCGCAAGAGCCGAGTCGCTCGTGCTCGGCTGGTGCGAGCAGAATTTCCATTACCTCTACCAGCCGCCCAGCCGCTTCAGCTGGCACGACCATAACACGGCGCTCCGCGTGCGCGCCTGGCTGCCTTTCTGGGAAGAGTGGATCCATTCCGGCCTCAGCAGCGCGGAGGAAGCGATCACGATCCTCGAGACCATCATCGCTCACGGCGAGAAGCTTGCGGATCCCGACTTTTACACGCCGTCTCACAACCACGGCATGGAGCAGGACCTCGCCCTCTTGGCGATCACCGCCGCATTCCCCGAGCTGTCGGTCGTGAACGCCTGGCGCGAGCTGGCACTTCGCCGCCTGCGCGAGCAGCTCGACCTCCTCGTCTCGCCGCAGGGCGTGCAGCTTGAACACTCGCCGGGCTATCACGTCTTCATGATGGACATCCTGATCCAGCTGCAAGAGCTGATCACAAAGAACGGCATCGATCCCGGCAGCGTCCATCTCGAGCAGCTGCTCGCCAAGATGGCGCGCTTCGCGGCGCTGGCTCTTCGGCCGGACGGCCGACTCGTGCCGGTGGGGGCGACTTTCCACGAAGAGCCCTGCACGATCGATCACCCCACGCTCGGCCGCTTCGCTGCAATCGACCCTCTCCTGCGATTCGCTCTGACGCGTGGGCGAGAAGGCGAGGGCGGCCCCACGTCCGTCGTCTACGCGGACGAAGGCTACGCGGTGTTCCGCGACGCGTGGCGCCCCGCGCCCGATTTCGAGAGCTCCTTTTACCTGTTTTTCACCGCTGCGGCGCACGAGGGCCGAGCCCACAAGCAGTGGGATGATCTGAGCTTCGTGCTCTTCGCCGCGGGGCGCGACCTGTTGATCGACGGCGGATTTCATTCCTATGATTACGGCAACCCGGACCGCGAGTACCTTACGAGTTCGGTGGCCCACAACACGGTCATCATGGATGGCGTGGGGTTCGAGGGGTTCACGGGCAAGATCGAAGCACAGGCCTCGGGCAACGAGTACGCCGTAGTCCAGGCGAGCCACGAGAACTACCCGGGCTTCCGGCATCGCCGCACGCTGTTCTACGGCAGGCCCGCCTCGGTCTTCATCATCGACGAGCTCGAGCCGGTGCCCGGCGGTGCCCAGGCCGTGCGCCGCCCAGCCATGACAGGCCCTGCGATGACCGGCGCCGCGCTGGCGAGCTCGGCGCAGTTGAGCACGCCGGTCGGGACGCACGACTTCGAGCAGCTCTTCCACTTTCCGAACGAACTCGACGTGGCCGCTGACGCCGATGGGCCCGTCGTGACCGCTCGGCCGAAAGGGGGCTCCGTCGCCATCGCCGGCGCGGGTTTCGTTTTTCGGATCGCGTCGTTGAGCGGCTCCGGCGTCTCCGCGCAGGTCCTTTGCGGGTCGCGCGAGCCTCGGAGAGGCTGGGCGAGCCGCGCTTACCACTCCATCGAGCCCACGCCCGTGGCGATTTTCCGTGCCCGCGGAAGCTCCGTGCGCTTCATCACGGTGTTGACGGTCGAGCCGGAGAACGCAGCTCCGGGTCCGCTGCGCTCGCCGACGTGCGCCGAGTCGCCCGACGGAAGCTCCTTCCTCCTTCACTGGCCGACCGGGGGCAAGATGCAGGAGGCGCGGCTCGTCAGAAAGCCGGCTCTTCGGGTCGAAAAGTAACGCGAGGGGCTCGTGGCTTTGTCCTTGGAATCCCTCGCCCCGCGGCCAGAATGGGCTCCTTCCCGCGGCCTGAGCCGCCCTCGAGAAGGAAACGACCCATGCGAGATTGCTCGATCCCAACCATGAAAAGGCGGCCGGCGGCAACTTGCCTCGCCGTCAGCGTGCCTACCTCCCACTTCACCGCGCGTTTCGCCGGCGCGCTCGCTTTGGCGCTGGCTTTCGCCGGCCCGGCCGCAGCCGCGGGGAACGCCGCAAGCAACTGGCCCCAGTGGCGCGGTCCGAACGGCAACGGGACGAGCGAGGAGCGCGGTCTGGCGGAGAAATGGTCGCGGTCTTCGGGGATCGTGTGGCGGCTCGAGCTGCCGGGCCCCGCGGGGTCCACGCCGGCCGTCTGGAACGATCGCATCTTCCTCACCTCTCCCGACAAAACCGAGCTCGTGCTCCTTTGCGTGTCGCGGGACGGCAAGGAGCTGTGGCGGAAGAAAGTCGCGACGGGCAACAAGAACTACCGTGACGATGAGGGGAACTCGTCGGCGCCCTCCCCATTCACGGACGGCGAGCACGTCTGGGCTTTCTTCGGCACGGGCGACCTTGCGAGCTTCGATCTCGACGGCAACCCGGCGTGGCAGACGAACCTCCGCGAACGGTACGGCGAGTACGACCAGTGGCACGGCTACAGCTCCACGCCCCTCCTGGTCGGCGACACGATCTATCAGATGTGCCTGCGGATGAAGGATCCGTACGTGGTCGCGCTCGACAAGGCGAACGGTAAAGAGCGCTGGAAGCGCACGCGCGAGTGCGACGCCGAGCACGAGTCTCGGCACTCCTACGCTTCACCGGTCCTCTACCCCGACGAGAAGCGCAGCCTGCTCCTCATCCACGGCGGAGACTGTCTGAGCGCCCACCGCCTCGACAACGGCGAGGAAGTCTGGCGTTGCGGCTCGCTCAACCCGAAAGATAACTACAACCGCTTCCTGCGGTTCGTCGCCTCGCCCACCGTGGCGCCGGGTCTCATCGTGATCCCGTCGGCGAAAGGCAACCCGATCCTGGGTGTCCGCCCCGACGGAACGGGCGACGTCACCTCGACCCACGTCGCTTGGAGGCGCGGTCGCGACACGACGGACGTCCCGACGCCCGTCATCCTGGACGGTCTCGTCTACAACTTGCGGGAAAACGGCGTCATGATCTGCCTCGACGCCCGCTCGGGCGACGAGATCTACCAGCAGCGGCTCCACGCCACGCGGCAGCGGGCTTCCCCCGTCGCGGCAGATGGCAAGATCTACTGCGCGGACAGGGACGGCGTCGTGCACGTGCTGCGCGCCGGACGCGCTTTCGAGGTCATCTCGCGGAACGAGATGGGCGAGGCGATCGCCTCCACTCCTGCGGTGGCCGGTGGGCGCATCTACTTGCGCACGTTCAAGGCGCTCTACGCGGTGGAGAAGCGCGGGTAGAGGCTGCGGGGCAGGAGACACCGCGGCCGGGGGCAGATATTTTGGGCTGGCTATAGTTTCTTATTGGAAACATTATTCCATCGGTTAGAATGCCGGCGCCTGGGACAGAGCCGGAAGCCGTCGCTCTTGCGAACGCTGCGATCGCCGCCGACGCCCCTCCGTAGAAAGACGCCTCCTCTGAGTGGCAGATGAATCAGGGTGGCAGCTGAATCTGAGTGACAGAGGAATCTGGGTGGCAGAAAAAACAGCGTGACGGCTGCAACGGAGAATCGAATGAAACGCGTCGTCTTTGTCTTTTTTCTCCTGATCCTGGCCGATGGCTCGGCCCGCCTCCCGCAGCTCGCGGCGCTCGAGAGGTCGTTCCATGCGGATGTTGGGTCGCGGCTTTCGGCTCGGGACTCGCAGGCTTTGGCAGCCGAATGCCTGGATCGGCTCCCGGCAAGCATCCCGCGGGGCGCCGCGGGCTCTCCAGTCACCGCGGTGGTGTCCGAGCCCTGGCATCAGGGCCGCCGCCTGGGCCTCACGGGTGAGATCGAGCCCACGTGGACGCTCGTCCGGGTGACGCTCGAGATGCACGGAATCGAGATCGCAGGGGCCAGCTCCGTTTTCATCTTCGATTCCGCGGAGGACCGCCTCGTCGCCTACGAGCATCCGGAGTTTCCGCACGAGGCTTTCTCACAGGATCCCGGGCTGCCGTCCGTCCCGAGCGCCGAGGCCGAAGCGGTGGTGGTGGACGCACTCCTTCGGGACCGTTGGGACGACTACGACCTCCGCGTCACGCCTCTGCTTTGGTCTCTCGATGCGAGCTGCTACGTACATCCCGTCTTGTTCGCACGCAGGTGGAGGCCCGGAGAGAGCGCATCGAGTCTCGAGCACTGGACTTTGCACTGGGGACTCGTCGATGGCCAGAACTCGAGGCTCCTCGCGTCGGGTTCCTACTCGCTGCAGATAGCGGTGACGGGGGAGGTGCGCGGTTCCGTGGTCCCGTTCGCCGGCGCGGCCGTACGGCGGGCGCAGTCGGTGGACAACCCGCCGGTCGAGCGACCGCTTCCTTATATCCCACTCGAGTTCCGTGGAGCCGGTGGCCCGCGGCTGGGACCCGCTTTGACGGGGCCACAGGGCGAGTTCGAGTTTCTCTCGCCCACGGAGGGCAACTGGGGAGCAACTACCCGCTGGAGCACGGACGAGTTCGCTTGGGTGGCCTTGCCGGAAACCCAGGCCGTCAGCGCCAGCGTATCCGGCGTGGGTGACCTGCACGTCGAGCTCTCCCTGACCGACGAGCGCGCGGAGCAGCTCGACCGCGAGAACGCGGCGGGGAATTTGACCGGCTGGATTTACCTGCACCACGGAAAACGGGTGGCCGAAATGCTGCGCGACAGAAACCTGCGCTGGCCCAAAGGGGTGGGGGCCGGAGGAGAGTTCCTGCGCGGTTTCCCGGCGTGGTACACGATCCAGTACGTGCCGCTTGCCGCGGCGGCAGACGAGATTCCCATCTGCGGTGCCTACTTCGATGCTTTCCCGCCCGACCGCAGGATCGGGATCAGCCAAGCGAATGGAGTTTTCGCGCACTGCGCGGGACCCGCGGCCTGGCACGAGGAGGGACACGCGCTGATCTCGGCGTTCACGGGCCAGATCAACGAAGCCGGGCCGCAGACGCACGACCTCACCGTGGAAGAAGGCGTGGCCGATTTCTGGTCCGTGCTGATCCAGCAGTTCAGCGATCCGGACGGAGAAATCCATGGCGATATTGGCCTCGGCAAGAAGCTCGGGCAACCCGCCTGCTTCCAGCGCAACGTCGTGCGCGGAGAGGTCGGAATCGCCGACGCTGACCCGTCGCGAGCCTGCGAGGAGGTCGGCGGCTTCGGCCTCTTCCCGCAAAAAGTAGAGCCTCACGCGGCGAGCTTGCCGATCTCGGGCTTTTGGACGGATGTTCTCCGCGGCTTCCTCGCAAAGTACGGCAGAGATGCGGGACTCCTCCGGGCCGCCGACACCTTCGTGCGTTGGATCGACTTCCACCGCGGCGGCCACATGCCGGCGTTTCGGCGCTCGTCCGTCTTCGAGGTGCTCGCGGTGAACGACAGCCCGGATTTTGGAGGCAACGACATCCCCCAGGACGGCAGCCCGGACGGCGAGGACGTCATCGTGCCTGCCGCGGCGCGGCACAACTTTTGGCTGCTCGCCTTCCTGCGAGGGGATGCGAACCTCGACCGGCAGGTTGACATCTCCGACGCGCTCGCAATCCTAGACTACCTCTTCCTGGGCCAACCGGCGCCGGGCTGCCTGGACGCGGCCGACGCTGATGACAGCGGCGCAGTGGATCTGTCGGATGCAGTGAACATCTTGGGCTTTCTCTTCCTGGCAAGGGAGGGGCTGCCTCCGCCGCACGGCTGCTTCGAGATCGACCCCACACCCGACGACGGCTTGACCTGCGAGGCTTACGGCGCTTGCCGCGCCTGAAAAAGGAGAACTCCATGACCCCAGCAGATGCCATCTTGTTCGTCGGCGCCGCCATTGCGGCTGCTCCTTGCGACTCCGTGAAGCTGGGAGTCGAGATCGGCTCGCTGGAAGCGTCCGCGGACGCGGGAGAAGCTCGGCTTCCCATCGTCGCGTTCAATGCAGAGCAGAGCTTTCCGATGCGCTGGCAGATCGGCCTTCGCTACGACCCGCTTGTCATCGAGCCGCTCGGCTTGGAGCCGCCGCCGGGAGTCCAGCTCCATCCGTTCCACGAGTTCGCGGCGATACCTGCCGAGGGCCGTGTGACCATCGACCACTCCGTGGAGAGCTTTGCAGGGGCCACCTACGAGCCTGACGCCGAGCATCGAAGCGTCCTCGCCATCCTCGTCGTGCGCGTGCTCACGGCGCCGGCGTCGACGACGATCGAGGTGACGCCGAGGTTCCGCGAGCTCCATGAGCCTTTCGGGGAGGGCGTCTCCAAAATCTACTACTGCGATCGATGGGTGCTCGCCGAGGCCCCTCCGGGAGCCGGAGACGAGTCGCTCCTGCGCCTGGGCCGTGGGTTGCTCGACGTCGGCGAAGAGCACGATGCTTTCGTGCGCGGGGACGTCGACCAGAGCGGAGACGTGGGGCTCGAGGATGCCCTGCTGTTCATCCTGCACTATTTCCTCGGCGACGGCATCGTGGGCTGCGCTGACGCCGCGGACGTGAACGATGATGGGAATCCGAATATCACCGACCTCCTCTATCTCTTCCGACACGTCTTCCTGCATGGGCCCGCGCCGCCGCCGCCGTTCTTCCGTGCGGGCCAGGATCCGACGCCCGACAGGTCCGGCTGCACTGTCTACCCATAAGATTTCGCTGTGCAGCGGCGAGGGCACTCCTCGCGCGTCCGGCGGAGCTACGTGCCAGCGGCGAGGCGCTTTCGCGCTGCCCGGGAGAAGGCCTTGGCCTTTTGCGGGCGGCCCGTTATAACGCCCGCATGGTCTCGCTGCCGTCGGAGTTCCGGCCCTCGCTCGAATCGTACCAGGGGCCCCTCGATCTGCTGCTTTTCCTCATCCGTAAAGACGAGATCGACGTCTTCGACATCCCCATCGCCCGCATCATCGAGCAGTACCAGATTTACCTCGAGGTGCTGAGTCAGCTCGACCCGAACTCCTGCGGCGAGTTCCTCGTGATGGCGGCGCACCTCATGGAGATCAAGTCGAAGTTGCTCCTGCCGAAAGAGGAGCTGCCCGAAGAGGGCGACCTCGAGGACCCCAGGATCGAGCTCGTCCGACAGCTCCTCGAGTACAAGAAGTTCAAAGAGCGAGCACTCTTGCTCGAGAAGCGGATCGATGAGCGCCGGAGGCGTCACGAGCGGCCCCGCCTCGATTTCGGGTCGGAGGAAATCGTCTCGACGGAGGGGGCGATCCGGCTAGGCAACGTGTCGATCTGGGATCTTTTCACGGCTTTTCACAAGATCCAGCTGGCGCTCGGAGCCCGCGAGCCTCACCGCGTCGTGCTGCAGGAACGGCCGATCGAGGAGTACATCAGCGACGTGGAGGCCTTCCTGAGCCGCTCCGAGGGCCAGCGCGCGGACTTCGAGGATCTCTTCGCCGAGGCAAGGAACCGCTACGAGGCGATCGGCTATCTCCTCGCGATTCTCGAGATGGCCAAGGAGCGGCGGCTTTCGTTCCACCAGGAAGCGACGTTCGGCCGCATCGAGGTGCGTTTGCACGACGAGGCGGAAGTGCGCCGGCTCCTATCCCGGGCGAACGAAGAGGTCGAGCTCGCGGCCAGCGCTGCGGCGGCGCTCGCGCGGGAAGGTGCGTCGGGAGCATCGGACCAGGCCGCCGCGCAGGAAGGAGCTCCCGCGGTGCCTACGCCGGTCTCCGAGCCCGCAGCGATTCACCTCCTGCGGGGAGAGGGCCACGAGGCGGCTGCGGAGCCCATCCTTGGTGAGGACGACCCGGCCTCCGACTCCGATCCGATGACGCTCCCGTGAAGGTTGTCTTCCTGGGGTCCGGCCCATTCGCCATCCCAGTGCTGGAGCGCCTTCACGCAGCAGGAAAGGACGCGCAGCTTGTCCGCATCGTGAGTCGACCCGACCGCCCCGCGCGCAGGGGCCGCGCCCTCACTCCCACGCCGGTCCGGGCGCGCGCTCAGGAGCTCGACGTGCGCTGCGATGTGCCCGAGACCGCGAACGATCCGAGCTACCTCGAAGAGCTCGCGGTTCTTGCCGCGGACCTTTTCATCGTCGCCGACTACGGTGAGATGCTTCGCAAGCGGCTGCGCGACCTGCCCCGCCTGGGGGTGTTCAACCTCCACGCATCCATTCTGCCCCGCTACCGCGGCGCAGCGCCCGTCGCGCACGCGCTTCTGCAGGGCGCGACGGAGACCGGCGTGACGCTTTTCCGCATCGTCAAAGAGCTCGACGCGGGGCCAGTCGTGGACATCGCGACGACGCCCGTAGCGCCTCTCGAGACTACCGGTGAGCTCGAGGGGCGGCTCGCGCTCCTCGCGGCGGACCTCCTCGGCCGGAACCTTCCAGCATTTCAGTCGGGCTTGTTCCGCGAGACGCCGCAGGACGCTACGAAAGCTACGCTAGCTCCCAAGCTCGAAAAAGGCTCGGGGCTGATCTCGTGGGAGTCGCCAGCAGCCGACGTAGCGAACCGCGTGCGCGCATTCAATCCCTGGCCGGGCGCCTACAGCTTCCTCGGCGGCGAGCGGACGATTTTCCTGCGAGCGCGCGCCGTGCCGTCCAGCGAAAAAGACCTGAAGCCGGGGGCCGTCGAGGCGGTGGAGAAGGATTCATTCCGCGTCCGCTGCGGAGCGGGATCCGTCGAGGTCCTCGAGCTCCAGCGCGAAGGCAAAGCGCCGCTCCCGGCGGCTTCCTATCTCCGCGGCAAGGCGTTGCGCTGCGGGGACGTCTGGATCTCGTCCCCGGAGCTCGGGGGGCCGGAGATTCGAGCCTCGCGCGGCGAGGGGACGCCGAACCTTGGCGGGAGCGGCCCGTGACCACCTCCGGCGAAGAACGGGACGACGCTCGCGCTCCCATCGAGCCACGGGGCCGCCGCGGGCGCGCCAGCCTGCGCCGGTTGGCCATCGAGGCGACGTCCAACGCCGCCGAGACGGGCGTCTTCATCGACGAGGCGATCGCGCCGCACCTCGAGACGCTTGAGCCTCGCGACCGCCACCTCCTCCAGGAGATCACTTACGGAGCCGTCCGTCACCGGAGCACGCTCGACGCGATCATTGAGCACCACGTGAAGTTTCCCGTGGCCCGCCAGAAGCCGCTCGTCGCGGCGGCGCTGCGCACGGGCGCCTACCAGCTCGTCTACCTGCAGCGCGTGCCGCAGCACGCCGCAGTGGACCAGACTGTCGAAGGGCTGAAGTCGAGTCGCGGCGCGGACGGCGGCGCGCCGGGATTCGTCAACGCCGTGCTGCACAAAGTGGCGTCCATGGTGCGGCGGAAATCCTCGGAGCCGCCACTCGAGCGTGACGATCCCACGGTCCTGCCGATCCGAGGAGGTTTCTGCCACCTCGACCGGCCGATCCTGCCGCTCATCCGCCTGGACCTCTGCGCGCACCTCGCGCTCAAGCACTCGGAGCCGGGCTGGTTGGTTGAGCGGTGGCTCGAGCGCTTCGGAGAGGAAGAGACGCGCCTCCTCTGCGAGGCGCAGAACCGAGTTCCACCGCTCACGGCGCGCGTGACGGCTCGGGCGCCCTCTCGCGATGCATTGATGGTCGCGCTCGCCGCCGACGGGCTTTCCGCGGTGCCAGGCGCGCTCGAAGATTCGATCGTCCTCCGCTCCGGTGGCGATCTTGCGAAGAGCCGCGCGATCGTCGATGGCTGGATGCAGATTCAGGACGAGACGTCGATTCGCATCGGCGCTGCGCTCGCCCCACCGCCCGGCGCGCGCGCCCTCGACCTCTGCGCCGCCCCGGGCGGCAAAGCCCTCCAGCTTCTCGAGGCCGTGGGGCCCAGCGGGGAGCTCGTCGCTGCGGACCGCGGAGAGAGCCGCCTGGCGCTGCTGCGGCAGACGCTCGAGCGCGGGGGCTCGAATTTCACGACGGCGATCGTGCCGGAGAACCCCGACCAGGTGGACTTCGGCGGACGATTCAGCCACGTCCTGATCGATGCGCCCTGCTCGAACACGGGGGTGCTGGCGCGGCGCCCGGAGGCGCGCTGGCGCCTTCAGCGCGCCGATCTGGATGCCCTGGCCGCGCTGCAGAGCCGCCTTCTCGAAGCGGCGCTGCGTCACGTCGCGCCCGGAGGCCGCCTCGTCTACTCGACCTGCTCCATCGAACCCGAAGAGAACGAGAACATCGTGGCTCGAGCTTTCGAGCGCCATCCCGGCCTGGTCGAGCTCGACACTCAGCTCTTCCTGCCGCATCGCCGGAAAAGCGCGGACGGCGGCTACTTCAGCCTGATCCTGACACCGCGCCCGTCGTAAAATAGGGCCGATGGCCCGAAGCACGTGCCTGCTGGCTTTTCTGGTGCTCGCCGGATGCTCTCTCGGTGAGACGCCGCCACCGTACCGCCGCGACGCTTCGCCTTTCGCGACCGTGCACGAGCTCGAGGAGCCGGGAGGAATCCTCGCCATCACAGCGCCGCAGCCGCCGACGGTCGCCTGCCCTCGCTGCGGGGCCATGAACAAGCTGGGGCTGACGCATTGCGAGAAGTGCCAGGAGCGGTTGGGGCCCGCGCCGCACTGGGTTCAGTGCGAGACTTGCCTCGGCAAAGGAAAGCTTCCCGACGGCTCCACGTGCTCCGCTTGCAAGGGCCGGGGGTGGATCGAGCCGACCAAGGAGTGACCTTCGGCCGGCCGTCACTGGGCGGACGCGGGGCAGCTCATCGCGGCTTTGCGGGGCGCGCCCGGCGTTTCGCTTCCTGCAGACGGCTCGCGTCGGGGAGCCCCGCGTAGAAGCGGTCGAGCGGGTAGCATCCGCTCACGAGGCCGTTCCGTGGAGCGGTGGTGCAGTCGCTGAACGTCCTGCAGATCCGCCGCGCGTCGAGGCTCCCTTTCTCGAGCGTGTCCGCGGGAAGGTCATGGTACGAGAGCATCATCCGGCCGACGCCAGCGCAATCCATCCAACCTTCTCGGACGAGCGCTTGCGCCACGTGCGGGAGAAAGTCCTGCAGGTAACTGAGCGCCGATCCTGTGATCGCGAGCTCGGGGAACGCCGCTTTGGCGGCGCGCGCGGCGCCGAGCTGCCGCACGACGCCTTCGAGCGGATCCTCGGGCGGCGCATAGCCGTCCGACGGCGGGTAGAGCGCGGGGCGCTGGACGTGCGGGTTGTAGTAAGGGCTCCCCGCGGAGAGGTTCACGAGCTGGATTCCCAGGTTGCGAATGAGGTCGAGTAGCCGATGGCCCTCGTCGGGGTCCGGCTGCGTGGGGTCGTCCGGTCGGACCGCGAATCCGTACCGATAGGGCGCTGCGCTCGACAGGTCCTCCGGGATCCCCGGTCCGAGGTCTCCCGGCTGGGATCGGAGCGGGTCGGGCCGGTAGGGGACCACGTCGAAAATGCTCACGCGGATCGCGATTTCCAGGTCCGGGGCGTCGCGACGGATCGCGGCGACGAGCTCGCGGAGCAGTCGCGTTCGGTTGTCGAAGGAGCCGCCGTACTTTCCGGGGCGCGTGTGCGCGCCGAGGAATTCGTGGAGGAGGTAGCCGTGGCAGTGTTTCACGTCGACGAACGCGAAGCCCAGGTCGCGAGCGCGGCGCGCGGCCGCGGCGAAATCCTCGACGATGCCCTCGACCTCGCCGTCGGTCAGCACGGGGTCGTCGCTTTGGATTCCGACGCGGCGGTCGAGGATGGGATGTCGGTACGCGACTTTCGGCTCGGGCGTGTCGGAGCGCTTCGGTCGAGAGAACCTTCCTGAATGCGTGAGCTGGAGACCGACGACCAGGTCCGATGTGCCGCCGAACCGCTCCGCATGCGCAGTGACGAGCGTGCGCGAGAGGTCTTCGAGACCCTGCAGCGTGCGATCCGCGATCACGAGCTGGCGGGGGTTGGCGCGGGCGTCTTCACGGACGGCGACCGCCTCGCCGCCCCAGACGAGCTTCGCGCCGCTCTCCCCGAAGCGACGCCAGCGGCGGAGCGTGAGGTCGCTCGGGCGGCCATCTTCGGTCCCGTCCCAGCCTTCCATGGGCTGCACCACCCACCGATTGCCGATTCGAAAACGGCCCACAACGAGCGGCTGCGCGAGAGGGGATCGATCGGCTTTCAGGATCTCGCCGTCGCAGGGCACGCCCGGGCCCAGCCGCGCGAGGTGGGCGCGGAACTCATCGAAGCTCATGGACCCGATCCTCGGGTAGCGCCGTCGTTCTCGGGCGCTTGGAAGAGGCTCGCTCACACGGCCAGCGTAGCGACGGCGAGCCCGCCTCACAAGCAGGCCTCAGCGGCGCGCTGCGCCTCCGGAGTCGAATTTCCATGGGGCGGCCGCGAGTCTGCCGCTACAATGCGCGCCCCTCGTTCTACCGCTGAATCCCTGTAGTTGAGAAAGGCTCCTTCATGAGATTCTCCAGCACTACCGCTTCAATTCTAGGCATCGCCGCTTGCGCTATAGCCTGCACACTCATTGCCGCAGGGGAGGATGCCAAAGCGCCTGCGCCGCAGGCTCCGGCGCCCGAGCTCAAGACCGAGAAAGACAAAGCCAGCTACTTCCTGGGCAACAACATCGGCCGACGCCTGCGCCAGGACGGCATCGAGATCGACACGAAGCTGCTCCTCCGCGGGCTCGAGGATGCTATGAGCGGGGCGAAGTCGCTGGTCAGCCAAGACGAGGCGCAGAAAGCCTTCGCTGCTCTGCAGGCGGAAGGGCAGGCGCGTAAATCGGAGCGCGACAAGGCGGCGGCCGATCGCAACAAGGCCGAAGGCGCGGCTTACCTCGCAGCGAACGCGAAAAAAGAAGGAGTCACCGCGCTGCCGAGCGGGCTCCAGTACAAAGTGATCGTCGCGGGCACCGGCGAGAAGCCGAAGGCGACCGATCGGGTCACCACGCACTACCGCGGCACGCTGATCGATGGAACCGAGTTCGACAGCAGCTATTCGCGCGGCGAGCCGGCCACGTTCGAGGTCGGCGGCGTCATTAAAGGCTGGACGGAGGCGCTGCAGCTCATGCCCGTTGGCTCGAAGTGGCAGATTGTCGTGCCGTCGGAGCTTGCGTACGCTGAACGAGGCGCGGGCGAAGAGATCGGGCCCAACGCCACGCTCCTTTTCGAGATCGAGCTCATCAGCATCCAGAAGTAGGGCGTTGCGAAGCTATCGCGCGCTCGGACCGCGGTTGCCAGCGGGGCTTCGCGCCCTGCTGGCCCATCGCGCGACCGACGCCGCGAGGATGAGGCCCACGAGCGCCAGCATGATCGCGGTCAGCGCGACGTTCAGGTTCCATTTGAGCGCCTCGGCGCTCGGAATCCCCTCGCGGCTCGCTGCAGCTCGAAATCTCTGAATCAGCTTCACCCCGGCAGTACTGGTCGTCGTCAGGACGAAAAGCAGGGGCAGCACGGGCACCCAGGCGTAGCGCGCCCGGCCCGAATTGACGAGGTACGAGGTGACAACGCACAAGGCCACGACCGCGAGGAGCTGGTTCGCGATGCCGAACATGGGCCAGATCGTGTGGATGTTGCCGGTCCAGATGAAATAGCCCCACGCAGCGACGACGAGGGCCGTGGAGATTACGGCTCCCGGGAGCCAGCTCGGCCGGCCGAACCGCGGCCAGGCTTTCCCCACGAGCTCCTGGACCAGGAATCTCGCTATGCGCGTCCCCGTGTCCACCGTCGTCAGGATGAACAGCGCCTCGAACATGATCGCGAAGTGGTACCAGAATGCGATGAGGTGATCGAAGCCCGGCAACGTCGAAAAAATCTTCGACATCCCGACGGCCAACGACACGGCACCCCCCGACCTCCCGCGAAGCTGCTCGTGAGTGGCTTCCTCGAAGTGGCTCAGCTCGCTGGGGCCTGTCGCCAACTGCGCGAAGCGGTCCTCGTAGATCGGCTGGCGCGCCAGCTCCACGTTGATCTTGAAGTAGTCCTCCGGACTGAGGCTTGAAGCAGCGATCAGAGCCAGCACTCCGACGAGCCCCTCGATCAGCATCGACCCGTACCCGATCGGGCGTGCGTGCGTCTCCTTGTCGATCATCTTCGGCGTTGTTCCGGAGGAGACGAGCGCGTGGAACCCCGAGATCGCTCCACACATGATCGTGATGAAGAGGAACGGGAAAATCGCGCCCTTGATCACCGGACCTTCCCCGTTTGGCCACCCCGTGTAGTCGACGAGCGCCGGCATCTGCAACTTCGGGTTCGCAGCGATCGTGCCGAGGACGAGCGCGGCGATCGTGCCGATCTTGAGGAAGCTCGAGAGGTAATCGCGAGGACAGAGCAGCAGCCACACCGGCAGGACCGAGGCGAGAAATCCGTAGACGGCGATGGCCAGCGTCACCTGATTCCTCGACAGCGAGAAAATCGGCGCGAGCGTGGCGCTCTCTGGCACGAACTGGCCGACCCACGTGCAAAAAAGCACCGCGGCGCCGCCGACGAGGGACGCCTCGATAATCTTTCCTTTGCGCAGGACGTACATCCAGAGCCCCACGAGGAACGCGATGGGGATGGTGCAGGCGATGGTGAAAGTGCCCCACGAGCTGCCATCGATCCTGCGCACCGAGCCGGACGGAACTTCGAACTTTTTGCCGGCAGGCGGCAGCGGAGTGGCCGCGCCGGCCCCCAGCGGTGCCGCCACTGTGACGGTCTCACTCGTGGCGATCGGGCTCGTGAGCCCGGGGTAGGTCAGGAGGGATGGCCCCGGGATCCGAAAAATCGCTTCGGCTCCCTCCGACGTCACAAGCGCGATGGGCTGCTTCGCCGACGCCTCCTGCGTGATCACCGCGCCGGCTGGGTACGCGTGGTCCTCTCCGCCGAGCGCGTTCACCACGACGAGGCCGAGCCCTGAAAGTGCGTTCACGATGATGAACAAAATCGCGAAGCCGCCCGCGATGCCGGCCACCGGTCCGATCTCTTCCCGCGCGATCTCCGCGAGCGAGCGGCCGCCGTGCCGGATGCTCGCGACGAGCACCATGAAGTCCTGCACCGCGCCGCCGATGACCACGCCCAGGACCAACCACGCCATGCCGGGAAAATAGCCGAACTGGCACGCGAGCACGGGGCCGACGAGGGGCCCGGCCCCCGAGATCGCGGCGAAGTGATGCCCGAAAAGCACCCACTTGTTCGTGGGGTGGAAATTCTGATGGTCGTTGTAGAGGTGCGCCGGTGTGATGCGCGTGTCGTCGAGCGCGAGGACCCGCGCCGCGATGAACGCGGAATAGAAGCGGTACCCAATGGCCAGGATGCCGAGCGCGACGAGGAGGATCGGGACCGCGGTCATTCGGGCATGCTACGCCACGAGGGGGGGGTGTCAACCCGCCCACGCGGCGTGACCTCGCCGCGGTACTCGCGTTGCCTTTGTGGCAACTCCGGTTTACACAGGAGCCAGTGCTCGGCGAGCGAATCTGCGGTTTTCTGCAGGATCCGAGCTGGGTTCGTACCGAGCGGCGCTCGCTGGCCCGCGCGTTGCACTCGGTGCAGTCTGTGCACTCGGTGCAGTCTGTGCCATCGGTCAGCTCCCGGGCTCCGCGATGTCGCGGACGGAAACTCTTCCGGGAACGCATCCGAGAGACAGCGGAAGGAGTAGAAATATGACCTGTCGAGCTTTAGCAGCGACGAGCGTTCTGGTCGCGGCTTGGGTGCTCAGCGGCGGCGCGGTCGCGCGCGCCGGCGACGCCACAGAGTTCCTGCGAGGGGATTTCAACGAAGATCACAAGGTGACGCTCGCGGACGGCCACGCCATCTGCAATTTCCTGTTTCGCGGCGGGCAGCCGTCGGGCTGCATGAACACCATGGACGCCGACGACGACGGCCATGGCGACCTCAACGACGCCATCCATGTTCTGCGCTACTCCGTGCACGAGACCACGGTGGCGCCACCTTCAGCCCCGTTTCCCGGCGTTGGGCTCGACCCCACCGCGAACCCCGACGATTTCCTCAGCTGCGAGTCGTACGGCGCGGGACAACCCCTCAACGATCCGGCCGCTTCGATCTCGGTCAGCGCCGTGGCAGCGGGCGGGGACGATGGCGAGGCGACGATCACGGTCACGAT
>Ga0111539_10003866_pt1 | contig 19720 bp, 14 predicted proteins | sample RhiMethybrSRZTD1_FD_79667 | JGI IMG/M metagenome (GOLD analysis project Ga0111539, IMG submission 79667) | Populus rhizosphere microbial communities from Tennessee, USA - Rhizosphere MetaG P. TD hybrid SRZTD1 (version 2) (version 2) | ecosystem: Host-associated > Plants > Roots > Rhizosphere >... | reverse complement strand
CAGACCGTCAGCAAGCTACGTGAACGTAGGTTTCTGCAGCCCGGTGTGGAAGGAAGCGCGAGCGACATGTCACGCGTGGTGGGCGGCCTCATGTTCCTGATGACCGACCGGCTCGAGCTGGAACGTGCAGTGTGAGACGTCGAAATGTCCTCCCAGGCATTCGCCCAGCCGATCCAGCACCTCACCCGAGCGCCCTTCGCTGATGCAGCCTTGATCAACGATGACATGCGCCGAGAGCACCGGGACTCCGCTGGTAATCGTCCAGGCGTGCAAGTCATGGACGTCGACCACGCCACGTACACGCAAGATGTGCTCTCGTACCTGGTGGAGGTCGACGCCGCGTGGCGTCGCCTCCAACAAGACGTCGACGACCTCCCGGAGCAGCGACCAGGCGCGCGGAATGATCAGCAGAACGATGGCAAGCGAAGCGATCGCATCGAAGGGTGTCCAGCCGGTGATCAAGATCAGAGCGGCGGCAATGATCACGGCCAACGAACCAACGAAGTCTCCAAGCACCTCGAGGTAGGCGCCACGCATGTTCAGACTCTTGGATTGCGCCGGACGTAGCACCAGCAGGCCGACCAGATTGGCAAGCACACCGACGATGGCAACAACGAGCATCAGACGGCTATTGATCTCCGCGGGACTGCGCAACCGATCCACAGCCATGATCAGCACCCAAACCGCAACTCCGACCAGCAGTAGCGCGTTCGCCAGAGCTGCGAGTACTTCGGCACGCTGAAGCCCGAACGTACGTTTCACGGTGGCGGCGCGAGTCGCGAGGGACGCCGCTATGAGCGCCATAATCAGGCCGGTCGAGTCGGTCAGCATATGACCGGCTTCGGCGAGCAACGCGAGCGAACCGGAAATGAGGCCACCGATCACTTCAGCGATCAGCACCCCGAACGTGATGGCTAGAACGATAATCAGCCGTTTACGGTGCGCATTGGTCGCGGTTACCTCATGGCTATGTCCGCTTCCCATGTCACCTCCTTCGCGCCAACCTGTCAAATCCTCAGCGCGCTCTAGCCCGCTCAGAGTTTGACAAGTCGGCGCAGGGCCGCCACCAGCTGGTCAGTCGTCTCCGGTTCGCGTACAGCAATCCTCATCCAGTCTGGTCCTAGGCCGGGAAAGGTTTCGCCTCGGCGTACCGCGAAACCGTGGTCACGCAGCGCGAGGCGCATCCAGTCCGGCTCCCGGTTGCCGCGTACGACGCTGGCATCCACCAGCACGAATGACGCTCGTGGACTTCCGGCCACAGTGAGGCCGAGGCCACCAAGCCGTTCGACGAGGTAAGCCCGGCGGACGGTAATGTCCGCTGCTGTTTCGGCCGCAACAGCACGCGCCTCAGGCGTCAGACACGCGGCCATAGCGGCCAGGGCTGGAGTGGATACAGACCAGGGCGGCTGTTGACGTCGCATCGCCGCGATCAGCGTCGGGTCGCCGATCGCGTAGCCGGCCCGCAGCCCGGCCAGGCCCCAGGTCTTGGTCAGCGAGCGAAGCACAATGACGTCCGTCATGTCGTCGCTGATCACCGACTGGATCTCGCCGGGAACGCAGTCCATGAAAGCCTCATCGACAACAAGAATGCGTCCCGCTCGACGTAAGGAGTTGATCAATGCCGCTGGATGCAGCACGCTCGTCGGGTTGGTCGGATTGCCGATCACGACCAAATCAGGCGCCGCCGGGACCTGCTGCGGGTTGAGCCGAAAGCCATCGGCCTGCGACAAGATGAGTCGCTCCGGGTGGTGTCCCGCCGCGAGAAGCGCAGCCTCGGGTTCGGTGAATTGTGGATGGATGATCAGCGGCCTTTTGGCGCGAAATGCGCGGGCAATCAGAGTGAATGCCTCCGCGCCTCCGGCGGTGGGCAGCACTTGATCAATAGCAACGCTGTGGCCCTCGGCAATGGCCTTGGTGGCTGCATCCGTATTGGGATACGCGGCGAGGTGCTGGGTGGTGTGGTTGATGACTGCGCTGAGCCAGTCTGGCGGGGAGGATAGGCGTACGTTGACCGCCAAGTCCACCAGTCCTTCCGCGATGTCGCGGTCTCCGTGGTAGTGAAGATCATGAACAGTGAGACGGCGTCCGTCGACAGGCTCAGGACGCATATCACGCGGCTCAGGACGCATCGCAGCGGGCGCGGTGCGCGTGGCAGCGGACCGCATTGTCATGGAATGGTCATGGACGGCATTGGCGAATCGCTGCGCGATCTCGGGATACCCGGCCCAATGGAGATGTAGGTAGCTTGCATGCAGCGTCTCGCAACCGATGTCGGCAGGATCGCTGGAAAACCCGATCGGTTGCCCTTCCATGAGCCATGCGGCTGCCGGGCCGCAAGGCGGCTTGACGGTCGTGCGGTGAAACTCATGGCCTTTTACTAGAGTTCCAGCCTCCGCCAGGAGTTGATCATGGTCCGCGATCATGGTCCGATAACTCAGCGTCAGCCGCTGGGTCATGGTTGCATCGGCATCCAGCGCTCCGACCATGGGCAGCTCGTCGACGGTTCGGCACAGATAGAGCAGACCGGCGCATTCGGCGATCGTCGGCATGCCGGCGTTGATGGCGGCGCGAAGCTCACCACGCAACGCGTCATTTGCCACCAGTTCCGTGGCGTGCACTTCAGGGAATCCGCCGCCCAGGTAAAGTCCCGCTGTCCCGGCGGGAAGGCACTCATCAGTCACCGGATCGAAGATCACTGGTTCGCATCCAGCAGCGCGAAGCAGCTCGTCGGTCTCGGCGTATCGGAAGGTGAAGGCTCGGCCGGCCGCAATAGCGACTACGGGGCGAGCATCCGACGGCGGCCGGACGTGGTCGGCCGGCGACCACGGCTCGGCTTCCAGAGTCGCGGCGGATTGGGCGACGGACATGATCGAGGGCAGCGATACATAGTCAGTGATCCGGGCGGCGAGGTTGGCCACTGCCTCGGCAGCCTCGGCGCGCTCAGCGGCCGGTACCAGACCGAGATGCCGAGAAGGAATCTCAATGCCCGCGTCTCTGGGCAGCACGCCGAGTACGTCAATGCCAGTCGCCTGCAGTGCAGTAACGATTTCGCTGGCGTGCCGGTCCGATCCGGCCTTGTTGATGATCACACCACTTATGCGGACGGTTGGCTCGAAGGTATTGAGTCCATGAACGATCGCCGCTGCCGTACGCGACATGTGGGAAATGTCGAGCACCATGACCACCGGTGCTTGCACAAGGCCGGCTATGTGAGCGGTGGAAGCGAATCCATCGCCGCCGATCTGCCCATCGAATAGCCCCATGACACCTTCGATGATCGCGACGTCGGCCGGCTCCGGCGTCTGCGCGCCATGCCGCAGCAGCGGCGCCATTTGGTCGACTCCGCACAGATACGGATCGAGATTACGTCCCACTCGACCGGTGGCCAGTGCGTGATAACCAGGGTCGATGTAGTCAGGACCCACCTTGAAACCGGCTACCCGCAAGCCTGTGGCATGCAGTGCACCCATCAGCCCCGTGGCAACGGTCGTCTTACCATGACCCGAACCGGGAGCGGCGATCACCAGACGAGGCAGTTCTCCGACTGGTCGTGGGAGCTCCGGACTGATCACCACTCGATTCCTCGTTGGCCCTTCTGGCCGGCGTCGAAGGGATGTTTGATCTTGGTCATCTCGGTGACCAGTTGCGCAGCCTCGATCAGCTTTGGATCAGCACGTCGACCTGTGATGATCACATGCTGGTAGCCCTCGCGGTGGGCAAGGGTTTCAATCACGTCGTCAACGTCAACCCAGCCCCAGTTGATCGGGTATGTGAACTCGTCGAGCACATACAAGGTGTGGGTCTCTGTGGCGAGTCGCCGCTTGATCTCCTGCCAGCCCTCGGCGGCGGCCACAGCATGATCATCATCGGTTCCGGATTTGCGGCTCCACGACCATCCGGCGCCCATCTTGTGCCACTCGATGGAGCCGCCGCGCCCGGTGGCAGCATGCAGTTCTTCGAGCGACTCAAAGGCGGCCTGTTCACCGATCCGCCAACGAGCGGACTTAACGAACTGAAATATCCCGACCGACCAGCCCTGGTTCCAGCCCCGCAGCGCGAGGCCGAACGCTGCCGTCGACTTTCCCTTGCCCTCGCCGGTGTGGATGATCAACAACGGTCGCTGCCGCCGCTGCCGCGTGGTCAGTCCGTCCGCGGGGACCAAGTCCGGCACACCCGCTGGCATTAGGCGGCCCGCCCTTGGCGTACGGCGTCTACGAGTTGGTCAGCACCTACCTCGTCCACGGTCAGGTACTGAGCGCCGAGGTGGACACTCAGGGTCTGGGCAAGGCCCAAAGACATCCGTCCGGACTCGCAGTCGATCACCAGCGACGCGACGCCGGCTCGGCGTAGTTGATCAGCGACCAGTCGTGACCGTCGGACCGCGTCGCGGCCGTATGTGGCACGGCCGTCGGTGACGAGTACCAGCAGTGGCCGGCGGCGCGGGTCACGAATCCGCTCCAGCCGCAAAGTCTCCGCGGCGCACAGCAGCCCTTCTGCCAGCGGCGTACGACCGCCGGTGGGCAGTTCCTGCAGGCGACGTGCTGCGGTGTCGATGGAGGAAGTTGGCGGTAGCGCGAGCGTTGCGTCAGCATCGCGAAAGGTGATCAAGCCGATCTTGTCTCGACGCTGGTAGGCGTCGAGCAGAAGCGAGAGCGCGGCGGCCTTGACCGCTTCCATCCGACGCCGCGCAGCCATTGAGCCAGAGGCATCGACAACCAAGAGCACGAGGTTGGACTCACGTCCTTCCGTCACGGCCAGGCGCAGATCCGGTACCGCCAGGCGGAGCTCCTCGGCAGCAACGCGACCGCGGGCCGACTGATGTGGCGCGGATGCGCGAATGGTTGCGGTCAGATGCAGCCGACCGTGATCACGGTTTGCCGGAATGGCCCCCACGGTCCGCCCGGTCGAGGTTAATGCTCGGCTGCGACGGCCGGCCTCACCCGTGCCGATGCCCTGAGCTGTAAACAACCGGGTGCGGTAGGTATCGCCTGCCGAAAAGATTCGTTCGGCGCCACGAGAGCTGCTCGCGTCGGCTGATGAGCTCACCGAAGGACCACGGAACTGGCCTTCGACACCCGCAGGCTCCATGCTCTTGTGCCCATTGGTCGGTTCGGAGTCCTTGTGCCCTGAACTTGTCGACGGACGGTTGGGCGGCTGATCATCCGGCGGGCTCGGATCGGGCTCTGGCTCCTCATCAAGAAGTCGATCAAGAAGATCTTCATCCAGACCCGGAGCATCGAAGGGATTCCGCCTGCGCCGATGCGGCAGTGCCAGCCTGGCCGCGGCACGGATATCGGCCTTGGTGATCTCGCTGCGGCTTTGCCATGCGGCATGTGCGGCCGCCGCACGAGCGGTCACGATGTCGGCTCGCATGCCGTCGACCTCGAATGCCGCGCAGACCCTGGCGATAGTCGCCAGCCGCCGATCATCAAGGCGTACCGACGGCACTAGCGATCGGGCCGCGAGGATCCGGAACCGCAGTTCGTCCTCGCTGGCTGTGTAGGTCGCAACGAATGACTCCGGATCACGGTCGAACGCCATACGCCGGCGGACCACCTCAGCTCTCAGCTCCGGATCCCGCGGGGCCGCGATCTCCACAGTGAGCCCGAAACGATCAAGCAGCTGTGGCCTCAGCTCGCCTTCCTCAGGATTCATCGTTCCGATCAAGATCAACCGGGCGGCGTGGGCAACCGATACTCCCTCTCGCTCAACAGTTGACCGGCCCATCGCGGCGGCATCCAGCAGCAGATCAACAAGATGATCATGAAGCAGATTGACTTCATCCACATAAAGAATCCCCCGGTGCGCCGCGGCCAGCAGCCCCGGCTCGTACACTACTTCTCCGGCACCAAGCGCTTGCCGTAGATCTAGCGAGCCGATCACTCGGTCCTCGGTAGCACCGACCGGAAGCTCAATGAGCCTGGCGGGTCGCACCGCCGCGACGGAATGATCATGAGGGCCATCCGGACAGATCGGATCCGGGTCCACCGGGTCGCAGCTGAAGCGGCAACCCTCGATCACGCTGATGCTTGGGAGCACGTGCGCGAGGGCACGAACAATGGTGGTCTTCGCCGTGCCCTTCTCGCCGCGTACCAGGACCCCGCCTACCTCTGGCGAAATCGTGGTCAGAATCAAGGCGAGTGCCATGTCCTCGGAACCAACGACAGCGGAGAACGGAAACGTCCTCACACCTCACACCCTTCCTGCGGGTATCCACGCCCGCGGCATGTCTGGGTTGGGCCGGCGCACGCGGCATGCGACGACGGCCGGCCACGGCAGTCGTCCTGGCTTCCCGTTCATTTGCCTGGTTGGCCAATGCCGGGTTCACAGTGGCGGGACCGCTCCGGATTCTCACCGGATTCCTCCGCCGTCGCCGCCTCGAATCATGTCACATGCCGATCGGTCACGAGGCCGCCGCCGAGCCAAATCTAGAAAGCGCCCGCGGCCCGTTGTCGCAAGCTACGTTCACGTAGGTCGCCTGCGGTCTGCACAGGTTGCAACGTGTGCAGACCGTCAGTAACCAACGTGAACGTAGGTTTCGGCACCCTGGGAGCCGGAGTTTCGAGTTTCGGGAGGGCGCAAGATGATAGAGCGCGCGTCATAGGGTCTGAGGCGTGATCGAGGTAGTTGGGCTGAGCGCGCGGGGGTGGAACGACCTCCCAGAGCGACTGCGCGCAACTGTTCAAGACGCGGAAGTGTTGCTGGGCAGTCCTCGGCAGCTTGATCTGGTTCCCGCGTTCCCTCATCAGCAACGGCTGTCGTGGCCAACTCCGCTGCGACAAGGACTGCCGCGATTGCTCAGGCACCTCACTGGAAGACCCGTCGTAGCGCTGGCTTCGGGTGATCCACTGGTGGCCGGAATCGGTCAGACGTTGATCAAGCTGCTCGGAGCGGCGGAGGTTCGCATTCATCCCGCGGTGTCCTCGGTAGCGCTTGCCCGGGCCCGGATGGGGTGGCCGGAGGAGACGACGCAGCTGGTACGGCTACGCGGCGGCGATCTCGATGTGCTCCGGCGGTACCTGCTTCCGAGCCAGCGCTTGATCATCTTGTCTCGTGACGCCGACAGTGCCGATGAGGTCGCTCGACTGCTCACCGATGACGGCTACGGCGACAGCATGATCACCGTGCTAGGCGACCTTGACGCCGAGACAGAGTCGCGAATCGACGCGATGGCCCGCACTTGGACTGGCAGAGGCCCCGCGCTGAGCGTGATCTGCGTTTCCTGCGTCGGCACCGGCCGGGCCGCTTCGCTGACGCCAGGACTGCCGGACGCGGCATTTGATCATGACGGTCAATTGACCAAGCGTGATCTTCGAGCAGCGGCGCTGGCTCGCCTGATGCCGCGGCCAGGCGAGTTGTTGTGGGATGTTGGTGCAGGCGCCGGGTCAATCGCCATCGAGTGGCTGCGCGCTGACCCGAGGTGTCGCGCGATCGCGATCGAGCGCGACCTGGATCGGATCAACCGGATTCGTAGCAACGCCGAAGCGCTCGGTGTTCCGAACTTGAGACTGGTGCATGGCGAGGCACCACATGCCTTGACTTCGCTGCCCCGGCCGAATGCGGTCTTTGTCGGTGGCGGAGGGAAGGCCGAGACGCTCGAGCAGTCATGGTCCGCGTTACGACCCGCGGGTCGGCTGGTCGTCCATGCAGTGACATACGAGACCGAGATGATCATCGCGGATTGCTGGCAGCGTTACGGCGGTGAACTAACTCGACACGTGGTGGAGCATCTTGAGTCGATTGGCCGTTACCACGGCTGGCGGCCGGCGCGACCGGTGGTCCAGTGGAGTGTTGTCAAGGACGCAGAGTGACGGTTCATTTCATCGGAGCGGGCCCGGGGGCGGCGGATCTCTTGACGCTCCGGGCCGTACGGCTGATCGAGTCTTCACCGGTTTGCGTGTATGCCGGCACGTATATCGATGATCAGATTCTGGCGCATTGTGCACCCGGCGCCACGCTGATCGACAGCCAGTATCTTGATCTTGATCAAATCACAGATCATCTAGTTGCGGCTCATCGACAGGGAGAAGATGTCGCGCGGCTCTGTTCCGGAGATCCGTCGATCTATTCGGCGCTGGCCGAGCAGACTCGGCGGCTGGACGAGGCTGGTGTGAGCTGGGATGTGACGCCGGGTGTGCCGGCGTACGCGGCCGCCGCAGCGATTATTGGCCGCGAGCTGACTGTTCCCGAGCTGGCTCAGACGGTGATCTTGACGCGCACTCAAGCCGTGTCAACCGCCATGCCGTCCACCGAATCTATGGAGTACCTGGCTGAAACTCGGGCCACCATGATCATTCATCTGGCGATACGTCGGATTCGGCAGATCTGTTCCGAGCTGATGCCTGCGTACGGACCGAACTGCCCGGTGGCCGTTGTCGCCAACGCCACGCAGCCAACCGAGCTGGTGTTACGCGGCACCGTGGCGACCATCGCCGATCAGGTGGAAAATGCCGGCATGCGGCAGGCGGCTGTGATCATGGTTGGAGAGGCGTTGCACGCGGAGGCGTTTGGCGAGTCTCATCTTTATGGGAAGCGGCGCCGTTAGCTGTCGAGGAAAGGTGAGACCGGGCCGTCCACACCGTCGAACCATGGCCACGGCGAGTCTGACTGGAACCAATGATCAGCAGGCAGCTCATGTCGATGTTGTCCGGGTCAAGTGCTTCCAGAGTGGTCACGGTCAGCTCTTCAGCGTCGCGGCCCACGTTTCGCCCCACGACGACCGGCGTTTCCGGCGGACGTAGCTCGAGCAACAGCTCGCGGGCTCGAACGATTTGCTCCCGCCGCGTACCCGAGGCCGGGTTGTACACCGCGAGCACCAGATCAGCGTCAGCTGCCGCGCGCAACCGGTTCTCGATCAGCGGCCATGGTTTCAGCCGGTCCGACAGTGACATCACCGCGTAGTCTCCGCCGAGTGGCGCGCCGGCGCGGGCGGCAACGGCCTGAGCTGCCGTAACACCTGGTAGGACCGTGATCTTGACGCTTGCATAGCGATCCTCCTCAGCCGCCTCGAAGACGGCGGATGCCATGCCGAACACTCCCGCGTCTCCGCCGGACACGACTGCCACGCGCTGCCCTCCGAGAGCAAGATCAAGGGCATAGCGCGCCCGCTCCAGCTCGACAGTGTTGCCGCTGGCATGTCGATGCAGACCTGGTCGAGCGGAGAGCCGGTCGAGATACCGTCCGTAGCCCACCACATGATCAACTTGGCCGAGCACCGTAGAAACCTCGGGCGTCGTCCAGTCATCGGTACCGGGGCCAAGGCCTACCACGAAGAGATGCGGCCCATCGAGATCATCCGCAGCGTGCGCCTGCGGCAGAGCGACTGATCGACCCGCAGAATCAGTGCGGCGATCACGACCCGGCACAACGACCATGGAGAAGTACGGCACCGCAGCGGGGTCGACCTCAGTCACGGGCAAGATGCGCTGCTCGCCGGTCGTGGCCCGTTCCACATACATCGCCTCGGCAAGACGACCAGATCGGCGCAGCGCCTCCTGTACGCCAGCGAAGGTCCGGCCCAGTTTCATGATCGCCGCCGCATCGACATCGGCGAGTCTGCGAGCGAGCTCAGCGATCGGCAGGGTTCCCGGCAACACAGCGAGGATGTCCTCATGGCGCGCAAGTGGTGTCTGCAACGCGGTGGCCGCGGCGGCCAATGAGGTGACGCCCGGCACGATCTCGCTCGGAAAGCGGGGCGACAGCCGGTCGTGGAGGTACATATACGAGCTGTAGAACAGCGGGTCGCCCTCGGCCAGTACGACGACATTCCGGCCGGCGTCGAGATGCTTGCTCAACCGCTCGGCGGACTCGTCGTAGAAGTCGTTCACCGCGCCGTAGTAACCGAGGGGATGATCAGTCGGACCAGTCGTAACTGGATAGATCAGCAGCTCCTCGAGCACGTCCTCGCTGATCACGGAACGAGCAATAGTCCGAGCAATAGATCGTCCGGCGGTTCCTGAATGGTATGCGATCACATCGGCGCTCTTGATCAGCCTGGCCGCCTTGAGAGTGATCAGCTCGGGATCGCCCGGCCCAACGCCGACGCCATAGAGGTGACCCGTCACGAGATCTCTTCCTCGCGAGCAAGAGCATTAATCGCGGCAGCGCACAAGGCAGATCCACCACGCCGTCCGTGCACCACAAGCCACGGCATGTCCCAGGGGTTCTCAGCCAAGGCGATCTTGGATTCGGCCGATCCAACAAAGCCGACTGGAATCCCAATGATCGCTGCTGGGAGTGGCGCTCCATCGGCGATCAGCTCCAACAGGTGGAACAGCGCCGTCGGGGCATTGCCGATCGCCACCACCGCACCTTCCAGGCGATCGGCCCACAATGAGACCGCGGCTGCAGATCGAGTGGTCCCCCATTGATTTGCAAGCTCGCTCGCTCGCGGGTCGTCGAGCAGGCAGACCACCTCGTTGTCCGCCGGCAATCGCCTTCGGGTCACGCCGGCTGCGAGCATCTGCGTGTCGGTCAAGATAGTCGCCCCACCGGCAAGCGCGGTCCGCGCGGCGAGTTCAAGCCGTGGGTGAAACCCAAGATCATCGACCAGACCGACGTCGCCGCAAGCATGAATCATCCGGACTGCTACTGGGTGCAATTCTCGGGGCACCGTCGAGAGATCTGCTTCCGACCGAATGGTCGAAAATGATCTCCGGTAGATCTCCGATGGCACTGTGACATAGTCGTAGCGCCGAGTCGGCGCAGCGATCATTGCGCCTCTCCAATGGTTGCCGGGATTTGGAAGTTATCAGGCACCACAAGATCAATATGATCACCGGCGGGTGCTCCGCAGCATCGTTCGCAGCCACTGATATGCGTTCGCCGCGGTAAAGATCCAAACCGTGCCAGGGTAGTTGCATAGGCGCGTGTGTTGATCAAGGATTTCTGACACGACGGCGCCCCAACACATGCCGAAATCGCCGACCACGGTGAGGCCGGATCGTCGATCAACCCTGTGGCAACCAATGAGGCCAAATCACCGCCAGCTCCTGGCAGCACAAGACCACGTGAGGGCGTGATCACCGCCTCGGCCGCACAGGCCTCGACCACTCCAGCTTGAGCCGGTGTCAGCAGCCCCAGCGGCACGTGGACCGACGCGGCACCGGCAACATTGCCGAGCGGAGTACCAGCTGTCCATCTCGGTAACGCGATCGTCCGTACTTGTCGGAGACTGCTCACCCACCGTGGCAGGTCGTGCACGTGCCAAACGTCACTCAATGGTTCACTGACGGCAAGGAACTGGCGGCCCAGATCGAGCAACGTCTCGACCGCAGCGCCGGTTGCTACTGGGATACCCAAGTCTGGGCCACCAAGCAGCACCCACCCGTAATCATGATCAACTGCACGGTAACCAAGATCAAAAGGTGCTCCGCTCACATCCCCGCGCCCATCGTCGAGTGCGAACAGAAACCGACTCGGCAGTGCAGCGAGCCGGGTGTCAGCACAGATCCCGGCATTCAGTTGGACTACTAAGGGACGGACGTCAACAACGCCACCGCTAACTCCGGTGAGCGGCGACGCGACGATATTGCGGACTCGTTCATGAGTGTCCGACGGCAGGAAGCCGGCGCCGCGCACTGCATCGATAAGCCCCTGTGGCACTGGGTCGGGTAGGCCACGAAGCTGCACACTGGCGCGGGAGGTCAGCTGGATATCTCTGTTGCCGAACTCCTGTGCGATCCGGCTCAACCGGCCAATCGCCGTACCAGTCGTCTGCCCGCCCGGAATCCGAATCCGTACCACGGCACCGTCTTGTGCCACATGAGGCCGCAGCACCCCTGGGCAGCGGTCGGCACGAGTCACGCCCGCCATCGTAAGTGAAGCCAATCCCCCGCATCCGTGCCGTGGGATGCACAGCAGGCCGGTGCCTGTCGCGTCTGACAAGTTAGGCTCCCGGGATGCCGCGGATCGCTCTGCTGTCCACCTCCGACACCGACCTGCTCTCTGCCAGAGCCAGTGGCGCTGACTATGTTCTGGCCAACCCGGCGCGATCGGGACACATGGAGCTCGGCGCGGCGCTAGAAGTCTGTGATCTGATCGTGGCGCGGATTCTTGGCTCGCCATCGTTGCTGTGCGGTGGATTCGAACGGTTTCGAGCCAGCGGTAAGCCGATGGTTGTGCTCGGCGGCGAGCAGGCTCCAAACGCGGAGTTTATGGGGCTTTCGAATGTTCCGATGGGTGTTGCCGCCGATGCCCACGTCTACCTGGCACATGGCGGGCCGGACAACCTCAGAGAGCTGCATGCTTTCCTATCTGACACGTTGCTGCTCACTGGTGTCGGCTTCGAGCCGCCGACGGAGCAACCGGTCTGGGGCGTACTGCCGCGTCCGCTGACTGCCGAGCCATCCCGCCCGCGCGTCGGCATCTTGTTCTATCGCGCCCAGTACGCGGCGGGGAACACCATGTACGTGGAGGCACTTGCCGACTCCGTCGACGCCGTCGGAGGGATTGGCATACCGATCTTCGCCACGTCGTTGCGAGATGCCCCCTCGGACCTGCTCGAGTATTTGGGCAGCTGCGATGCCTTGATCACCACCGTGCTAGCTGCCGGTGGAACCAGGCCAGCCACGGCGTCTGCCGGCGGAGATGACGAAGCGTGGGACGTACGAGCATTGGCGGCCCTGGATATCCCTATCTTGCAAGGGCTTTGCTTGACCTGGGAACGGGCGTCCTGGGCCGCTTCGGATGAGGGCATGACCCCACTGGATGTCGCGACTCAGGTGGCTGTCCCTGAGTTCGACGGCCGAATAATTACGGTGCCCTTCTCGTTCAAGGAAACCGATGCCGATGGGCTGCCGAGCTACGTTCCTGATCAGGAACGCTGTCGTCGGGTCGCCGAGATCGCAGTCAATCACGCTCGTTTGCGGCATGTTCCGGCCTCTCAGCGACGCATGGCCATTGTGCTTTCGGCTTATCCGACCAAGCATTCGCGTATCGGCAACGCAGTCGGCCTGGATACTCCGGTTTCGGTGATCAAGCTGCTGCGAGCTATGCGGGAGGGCGGCTACAACCTGGGTGAGCCAGGGGAGATTCCCGGCACGGGTCCGCTTGATCCGGTCGAGGGCGAACATCCGGACACCACTGCGGGAAATGCGTTGATCCACGCGCTGATCGCGGCCGGTGGCCAGGACCCGGAGTGGCTCACAGCCGAGCAGCTGTCCGGACAGCCAGTCCGGATTTCGGCGCGTATCTACCGACGCTGGTTGGCAGAGTTTCCTGATGATCTTGCTGAGGCAGTCAAGGCAGCGTGGGGGGAAGCGCCAGGGGAGCTGTTTGTTGATCACACGAGAGACCCTGACGGTGAGATTGTCGCGGCTACCCTGCAGGCAGGCAATGTCGTGATCTTGGTGCAGCCGCCACGTGGCTTCGGCGACAATCCGATCGCGATCTACCACGATCCCGATCTTGCACCCTCCCACCACTACCTGGCCGTGTATCGCTGGTTGGAGAAAAAATTTGGTGCCCATGCGGTGATCCATGTTGGCAAACACGGGAATCTGGAATGGCTGCCTGGCAAGAATCTCGGCATGTCAGCCTCCTGTGGGACCGATGCGGCGATCGGATCATTGCCACTGATTTATCCATTCCTGGTCAACGACCCAGGTGAGGGGACGCAAGCCAAGCGCCGGGCACATGCCACCATTGTTGATCATCTTGTGCCGCCGATGGCGCGGGCGGAGAGCTACGGTGACATCGCGCGTCTGGAGCAGCTGCTCGATGAGTATGCACAAGTCAATGCGATGGATCCGGCGAAGGCGCCGGCGCTACGTGGTGAGATCTGGACGCTCATTCAGGCAGCCCAGCTCAATCATGATCTTGGTATCGATGCGGCTCCGGACGATGAAGCATTCGACGAGTTCGTGCTGCACGTCGATGGCTGGCTGTGTGAGATCAAGGATGCCCAGATTCGCGACGGGCTCCATGTCTTGGGCCAGGCGCCCGAAGGCGATGAATTGATCAACTTAGTGCTGGCGGTGCTGCGATCTCCCCAGATGTTCGCTGGTCAAGCCGGTGGAGTCGCCGGTTTGCGTAGCGCGCTCGGGCTTCCAGATGACACATCGCTTCCGGACGTGGATGCCGTGGAGGCCAAGGCACGTGAACTTGTCGTTGCTGCCGCGGCCCGCGGCTGGTCAGTCGATGCGATTCCAACGATCGTGGAAAGCACCCTGGGAGCGGCGAATGATGCCGTCGCTGCGACACTGCGTTTTGCCTGCCAGGAAGTGATTCCGAGGCTCGCTCGTACCGGTGATGAGATCACTGCCATCTTGCACGCTCTCGACGGCGGCTATGTTCCTGCGGGACCATCGGGATCGCCGCTGCGCGGATTGATCAACGTGCTACCGACCGGACGCAACTTCTACTCGGTTGATCCCAAGGCAATTCCTTCGCGTCTGGCCTATCAGACCGGGCAGGCAATGGCCGAGTCCTTGCTGAAGCGGCATTTCGATGACATGGATGAGTTTCCGGAATCGGTGGGATTGTCGGTGTGGGGCACCTCGGCGATGCGAACCAGCGGCGATGACGTTGCCGAAGTCTTGGCGTTACTTGGCGTGATGCCTGTATGGGATGAGGCATCGCGTCGAGTGATTGGGCTCGAGGTGATCGACCTGGGCGAGCTAGGCCGGCCGCGGATTGACGTCACAATTCGCATCTCGGGCTTCTTCCGCGATGCATTTCCACATGTCGTAGCAATGCTGGACGATGCCGTATGGATGGTGGCCGATCTTGACGAGCCGAGCGACCTCAACTTCGTTCGACGGCATGCCCAAGGTGATCTTGCATCGCACGGCGATCAACGGCGGGCTACTACGCGGATCTTCGGCTCCAAGCCAGGTTCATACGGAGCCGGGATTCTGCCGGTGATCGAGGCGGGCAACTGGCGAAATGATCATGATCTTGCCGAGGTTTATTCTGCGTGGGGCGGTTTCGCGTACGGGCGTGATCTTGACGGTGCCCCGGCACGGGAGGACATGGAGGTCAACTACCGGCGGATCGCGGTAGCGGTGAAGAACGTGGACACCCGGGAACATGACATCGCCGATTCCGACGACTATTTCCAGTACCACGGAGGGATGGTGGCAACCGTGCGCGCGCTCACCGGTGCCGATCCTCGGGCGTACGTGGGAGACTCGACGACTCCGGAAAACGTGCGGACCAGATCACTGACCGAAGAGACGGCGCGCGTGTTTCGGGCCCGAGTGATCAACCCTCGTTGGATTTCTGCGATGCAGCGGCACGGCTACAAGGGCGCATTCGAGCTCGCCGCAACAGTCGACTACCTCTTCGGCTTCGACGCCACCGCCGGTGTGGTGACAGACTGGATGTACCAACAGCTGGCTGAGAACTATGTGCTTGACAAGGACAACCAAGACTTCATGAAGCACGCTAATCCGTGGGCGCTGCACGGCATCATCGAAAAGCTCAGCGAGGCTGTTGATCGCGGACTCTGGCAGGAGCCCGATCCAGGGTTGATCAGCCAGCTGCAGCAGATCTACCTCGATGTGGAAGGTGACCTCGAGGAGGGTGTGAGCTGATCGGCGCGCCCGACAGAAAGTGGTCGAGAACGACATGAGTCCCGTCGAGAGCCATGTCGATCCTGACCACTTCTCGAATGAGGGGGCCGCGTCTTAGGCCGGAGCCGATCGGACACGAGCAAGGATGGCGTCCGCGACTGCGTCAGGCTCCGTTTCAGGCAACCAGTGGCCCGCGTCGAGCTCGACAACGTCGTACGGCCCGACGACATAATCAGCCGTCAGATCGACGGCAGCCCTGGCGAGCGCGGCGTCGTTTCTTCCCCAGATATAGGTGGTCGGCACGCTGATCCGTCCCACCGGCGGTCGCATGGAGAAGGGCATGCCGCGATACCAGTTCAGCGCTCCCGTGAGTGTGCCAGGCTCGGCCATTGCCTCGGCATAGCGATTGACAAAGTTCACCGGCAAGCCACTGTCCCCGAATGACTTCGCGAACGTACGCCGCACTACCCACTCGGGCAGCACGGGGAGCTGAAAGACCGCCATGTACCACGAGCGCAGGCCCTGCTTGCTCGTCCACTGGGCCTTGAGAAGCGCGGCGGGATGGGGCGTCGATACTGCAGTCAGAGAGGCAACACGATCCGAATGCCAGCCGGCGACAGCCCAGGCCTGGTTACCGCCCCAGTCATGGCCGACGATGTGAGCTCTAGCAAGGCCGGCGGTGTCGAGCAAAGCGATCACATCAGCAGCCGTGGCTTCCGTCCGATAGTCCCGCCGCCGAGTCGGTCGAGCAGCAGCGGTGTAGCCACGTTGCGTCGGAGTCAACGTCCGCAGCCCTTCTGCATTGAGCCGGCTGGCGACGGCTTCGAAGCTTGACGGTTGCTGCGGAAATCCATGTAGTAGGACGACCGTCGTTCCCTCGGCTGGTCCGTAGTCGATAACGTCGAAGCGCAAGCCAGGGCGTAGGAAGTGATCCATAGGCTCCACCCAATCACTGAGCAGATGCGTGTGGCGGGAAGGTCTTAGTGCAGGCTGGCCTTGAGCGCGATGACCAACATCCCTAGCCCCGCGCCGACCGCAGCGCTCAACAGGCTTCCAGCGAGACCGAGCCCACCACGACGGCCCGCGAAGAAGCTGTAGAGGGCCAACAACACAGTGCTGGTGATCACCGCAATCCAGGCACCCCTACGGATCTCCATGCCGAACAATTGCGCCGCCAGCAAGATGACAGCAGGCACCAAGGAAGCGGCGAGGATTGGCCAAGTTTCAGCAAGCGCCTCTTTGAGTGCATCCACCGGATGGGTCCGGTGTTTTACAGCGTCACCCAAGGTCCGCGCATGGACGTGGGCCAACCAGTAAATGAACGCGGTGCCGAGAATGGCGAGAACGATATGAGTCTCTTCCAAATGCCCGGCTGCAGCTGCGATGACAGCGGCGGACACGACGGTGCCTGTGATCACGCCTTCGCCGTTGATCATTCCCAGTGGGTCGCGCTCACGCTCCACATGCTTCGCCGCGTGGTGGCCTTCCTGGCTCGTCATTTGGCGGTAAGTCAATCCGAGCCGCAGCCGCGCCGTCAAGGCATACGTCTTGGGCAGTTTGGTGAAGAACGTCCGGTGTCTCATCCTGCAGCTGCCGGCGCAGGGCAACGGCCCGACGTTGTGCACTGGCAGCGTCCACCGCGGCACCAATCGTGTAGCGCTCGACCGCGCACTCCTCAAGGAGATCCAACTCCGCAGTTGTGAAGCGGTCGTCGTGAGCCAGCGGCCTCACGATGAGCCCCCGAGGTGGCGGCGTCCCGAGCGGCGTCGGGTGCATAGCGCACGAGGGCGTCCACATCGCCGGCCTCAGAGGCATGATGCACCAGCCGGCTGGCGTCATAGTTGCCAAGCGTCTCCATTTGCGGCGAGCACTCGTGCGTTGAGCTCCAGGCGGCGGGCCACCGGCAGAGCGTCGGCAATCGCCCGACGGATGAGCTCATGACGGAATGAGATCCACAAGGGTGCTCGGAGGCGGCTGGCGCAACTCATCGAGTAGCGCGTCCATGGCCTGGTCACGCTCACCGGATTGCAGCGGGTGGCCAGCTCTTCATCACGCTCGAGTAGCCGTCGCGCCACCCCTCTGATGCTATGGCGGCTCTGGCCGCTGGGCCTGGCCGCCGCACGCCTCGGCCTGTCGAAGGGCGGAGGCTTTCGACAGCACTCTCTCCTGCACGTCGTCAGGAATGACACCAAGATCCGCCATTTCCTCGCAGTTGCCGAGCACGTTCGTCAAGTGGGCCACGAAGCCTCACATGACTTTCACAGGTGGCTCAGAACTAAGTCATGGGGTGGCGGGATGTTCTGTCACACATCAGCACAGCAGAAGAGAGGTCCCTGGTTCATGATCACATCGGAGCGACCAATCGACCGTGGGCCCTTTCGACGTACGCCGTTTCAAGACCCGCAGGTTATGTCCCACAGATCCGGGCGTGCAGCTCTCATCGCGGTGCTGGCAAGTGCAGCGTTGGCCTGTTCACTGACTGGGTCAGGCAATCTAGGAGCAGATCCGGCCAAAAACGTTCTCGCCGGCGTCCGCGTGGACTGGCGGCAGCCTTGGCAGGGACAGGAAAGCGGGAGCGGCGACACAGCGGCGACTGCAGTGTCGAGCCCCGCCACTGCCGAGCAGGCCCAAGGCGTCGTCCTCATTGACACCACGTTGCCGTATCAGAACGCCAGCGGAGCGGGTACCGGGATGGTGCTGACATCTTCAGGTGAAGTGCTGACCAGCTACCACGTCGTGAAAGGCGCCAGCACGATCAAGGTCACCGACGCCGAGACCGGTAACACGTATCAAGCCACTGTGGTCGGGAGCGATCAGACAGATGATGTGGCCTTGTTGCAACTCCAGGGGGCCAGCGGGCTTACCAGCATCAAGATCGACAACGACCAGGCATCGGTCGGCGACAAGGTCACCGCAGTAGGAAACGCAGGAGGAACCGGCACTCTGTCCGCGGCTAAAGGAACCGTCCTGTCGCTCCAGGCCTCAATCACTACTGCCGCAGAAGGACCAGTGGCCTCCGAAACGCTGACAGGAATGATTGAGACCACAGCCGACGTAGTGTCGGGCGACTCTGGCGGCCCCCTATACGACGCCGACGGTGAAGCTATCGCCATCGACACAGCTGCCTCCAGCGGCAGCGAAATCAACGGCTACGCCACCCCGATACAGCGCGCTCTCAGCATCGTGCAGCAGATCCAGTCCGGAAAGGAAAGCAGCACCGTGCAGGTTGGCCCGGCTGCGTTCCTCGGTGTCGAACTAGGCGACGCATCCTCCGACTCCGGCTATCCGGGTACCGGGTTCCAGGAGTCCTCGGGCGCGGTGATCGAGAGCGTCGTCAGCGGTAGCGCGGCAGATGTGGCCGGCCTTGCAGCCGGGGACGAGATCATCGGATTGGATGGCCAAACGGTCACGTCGCCTGACGATGTCACCGCGGCACTGGCTGACCACGATCCGGGTGATCAGGTCAAGATCATGTGGAGCGATCAGTACGGCAGCGATCACTCGGCTACGGTCACCCTAGGTGCCAGCCCGGTCGCCTGATTCTCGCCTGGCGCGGACAACTGGCGCAGTAGGTAGATGTCCATTAGCCAGCCGCGATCTGCGCGTACGGCGGCGCGCGTGGCTCGAATCTGATCGATGGTCTCGCTCAGTGGACCCGAGATGAGGACTTCATCGGATAGCCCGAGCTGAGCGCCCCAGTAGATGATGAGATCCCCGAACTGATCTACTAGCCCGCCGCAGGCAAGATCACTGTCGAGCATGACGACTACGTCGCCCAGGTCAGGGGAGTATTCATCCAGCAAGCGGCGCCCGGTTGTTATGTGGATTGGCTGGCCGACCTGATTCAAGATGATCTTGTGGCGCGCGGCGAGCAGCTGGATGCTGCTGATCCCCGGAATGACGGTCACTTCAAGATCAGCTCCAAGGTTCTTGATCGATTCGATGATGCGAATTGTGGAGTCGTAGAAGGCAGGATCACCCCAGACGAGGAAGCCGATCGTCCCTCCATCGGGTACTTCCGCGCCGATAACCTCGGCGTATCGCTGAGCGCGGGCCTGATGCCAAGCGGCAACGCCAGACCGGTACTGCCCGGCATTGCGCTCCTTGTCCGGTCCTCGCTCGGGATCGGGGACTTCGACGAATCGATAATGATCATGAGCGATAAGGTCGCTGCAAAGATCTTCGCGTAGCTTGATCAGATCGTG
>Ga0111539_10003865_pt1 | contig 19721 bp, 14 predicted proteins | sample RhiMethybrSRZTD1_FD_79667 | JGI IMG/M metagenome (GOLD analysis project Ga0111539, IMG submission 79667) | Populus rhizosphere microbial communities from Tennessee, USA - Rhizosphere MetaG P. TD hybrid SRZTD1 (version 2) (version 2) | ecosystem: Host-associated > Plants > Roots > Rhizosphere >... | reverse complement strand
TCGACCGGCCGCTCACGGAGTAGATCGGCGCAGAAGCCATGAATGGTACTGACGTGCGCCTCTTCGAGGTTGTGCACGGCTTCTTCGAGGCGCCGCACCGCCTCGCGTGTGGAGGCGGCGCCTCGCTCCTGGTCCAACTGCTGCCGCAGCCGCAGCTTCAACTCACCGGCGGCCTTTTCGGTGAAGGTGACCGCGACAATCTCGCGCACGTTCGCGCGTCCTTCGGCGAGCACCCGCACGATGCGACGCACCATCTCCGTGGTCTTCCCGGTACCCGCGGCAGCCTCGACCACGAGCGTCTCGTCGAGCGCGTCGTGAATACGTGCCCTCGACTCGTCGTCCGATCGATTCGGTCTCGGGATCATGGGCGGCTCCTGATCGCCTCGAGATCGGCGATTGTCTGCGCGTCGCGGGGCTTGCGCGCGACGCGCCGGAACACGCCGGGGCCACACACCATGCGGAAGTCGCAGCGCGAGCACGCCTCTTCCGTCGGTGCCGCCGCGAGAAAGCCGGAGGCAATCGCCCGGTCGACGACCTGCAACACCTCGAGCCCCAGGCCCCTCGTCCGCTCGTCGAGCGGGATGCCGTGTTCGTGGAAGCCGCCGGTCGCCGTGCAGTAGAACAAGCGGCCGTGATGAACCGGCGCGCCAAGCGCCGTCTCCACGGCCAGTGCATAGAGAACGGGCTGGAGGACGGCGCCGCCGCCGATCAAGACCTTCTCGATCCGGTCCGGCCGGCGACCCGTCTTGTGATCGGTCACGCGAAGCACCTTCGTCTGACGATGCTCCTCGATCAGATCGATCGCGCCTTTGAGCAGAAAGCCGCCCGGCAGCGTCACGGCCTCGTGCACGCTGGTGGCGTCGCGTTCACCGGGCACCGACCCGAATGCCCATTCGAATCGCGCCGGCATCCAGTCCGCGCCGTCGCGAGCGAGGTAGTCGAGCCAGGCGCGCAAATCGCGCCGGATCGCGGCGGTCTCGTCCTCCCAGACCCGTTCGACCGCCGGCGCGAGCTCGTCTCGCGCCTTCGCCGCCACCTCGTCGACGATCTGATCGAGCACGCGGCGAGCCTCGGCGACGGTCGCTGCGGTGACAGGCAGCATGTTGCGTGCCTGCAGCAGACGGAAGAAGGATGCCTGCATTTCGTGGAAGAGGCTGCCGCGCGTGAGCGGGTCCATGCGCTGCAACGGCTCCGGAACCTCGTACGGCTGCAGGCGATAGAACGCCGCGAGCACGAACTGGTACGGACAGGCACTGAACTTCTGCAGCGCCGACAGCGAATACGGCCGCACGGTGAGCCGGCGCGCGGCAAGCGCATCGCTGGTGAAGGGTGTGATGCGCGTCAAGCCGTCGTTGGCGGACCACCGCCGCCCGCCTCTCGCCCAGCGATCGACCACCGATCGACGCAGGCACTCGTTCAACTTCAGCAGATAGTGCGCGTGCCCCTTGACGGCGTCGGGGTCACGTTCGTCGAGCAACCGGCGCAGCACGGCCAGGTCGTGCTCTTGATCGTCGATCGCGTCCTCCGGCTGAGAAGGAGCGGGCCACGCCAATGACGCATCGCCAGCTTCGCGCGCCCGTTCTTCGAGCAGCTCATGGTGCGGCACGCGCCCGGTCGCTGCACGCATGACGTCGAGCGCGTAGAACGAAGGCACCCGCGCACGCGATTCGCTCAGCTCGATCCGGGGATATGAGATGTACAGCCGTTCGGACGCCGCGCCAACGGCGATTTGAAGCAGCGCCCGCTCGGCCGCCGATCGCTGGGGATTCTGCGGCAGCAGCGCATCGAGCCGCTCGCGCACTTCGTCCAACAGCAACGCGTCCTCACGCGGCTTCTGCGGAAACATGCGCTCGGCCAGCCCCGGCACGAACACGACACGGAACCGCCGGCCGCGTGCCTGGTGCGGCGTGCCCACGAAGACGCGGCCATAGCGCCTGGCGGGCGGTTCGGCCTCGAGCGTCAGCAGACGCTCACTGAGCACGCGACGGGCCTCGTCCAGATCGATCGGTCCGACATCGGCCATCGGTCGCAGATCCGCAAGGACTCGCTGCACGTGTGTCGGTGTCCGAAGCACTCGCGGCGCCAACGCGTCGAATCGATCAAGCCACTCGCCCCATGTTCCCTTGTCCGGCCACGACGCCATGTGCTCGATGATCGGCAGCGCGAAGGCACGCAGGTGGTCGAGCTCCTCGAGTTCACGCTCGATCGCCTCGGCCCTCGCCTCGCCACCATCGTCTCGTGACGCTTCGCGCAATCGGCGTTCGAGCTCGCGGCGATAGCCTTCGAGTCGCCGTGCCCACCGCTCGGTCGTTTGTCCGATGACCTTGGTCTCGACCAGGAGCTTTTCCCATCGCCATGGCGCCCGCAGTGTGCCGACCACGACACGTTCCGAACTATCCGGTGGTTCGTCTGCCAACGCGCGCGCTTCGTCCCCGGCTTCATCGCCGTCGAGCTCGCTGGTTCGTGCCAGCGCTTCATCAACCGACGGCACCCACGCTGGCGTCGTCGCAATCGCCGTTGGCACTTGTGCAAGCGACAGGTATTCCGCAAATCGCGCCGCCGACAGCTGCTCGGCGGCGCAGGCGAGCAAGGCCAGGAACGCTCGGCCGGCCGGATGCGGACGGCGAATGCCGCGATCGAACCACGCCGGGATCTCGGCGCGCGCCAACGCGTGTTCGAGCAGGCCCGCGTAGTGGTGCGGCGATCGCACCAGCACCGCCATCTCGTCGAACGACACGCCGCGGTGCGCTTCTCTCAACACACGCCGCGCGATCTCGATCGACTCTCGTCCCTCGCCCGGCGCTGAAAAGAACGTCAGCGAGTGGTCGAGCCGACGCTCTGGCGGCTGCTCATTTGTGTTGAAGAGAAACCGCCGCAGACAGGCCAGGTCGTCGTCACCCGCCGACGGGATGCGCTCGACGGTACCGCCCAGGCTCTCGAGGTATTCGACCGTGTCGCGTGCGCCTTCACTTTGGGCGACTGTGGCAAACGTCGTACGGGCGCCGGCGATGATGGCACCGGCAAGGTCTCTGTCGCTGGCCGTGTCGAGCGGCAGGTCGAGCAGGACGACCGCGTCGGCGGCGGAGGATGTTCTGAGCGATCGCGCCGCCGCCGCGAAGAGACGCGCGCGATCGGCGGCCGCGGCGAGATCGAAGCTCGCTTCGACGCGCGCCAACAGCTCGGTCAGGTCGCGCCCGCCGAGCGGCAACCGCGCGACGTCCGTTCCGCGGACATGCGCCAGCCGCAGTTCCTGAACCGTCTGAGCCAGCGCGCGCGGGAACCCTGGCGTATCGGCGACGGGGCCGAAGTATTCGAGCGACGAGTGATGCCGCGCCTCGAACACCGCACGGGCCGCGACCGCCTCGGCACCGAGCCACGTGCTCGGCGCGACACCTTCGCTCGCCAGCGGCAGAATCGCGCTGCGCGCGGCCAGCTGCGTCAGACTCAAACGCTGGAGTCCGAACGTCGCCGCCGACGATGCGGCAATGTCGCGCGCGAAATCGTCAGCAGCACCTCGCGACGCGCCGACGATGAGGATGCGGGTGGCCGGTGCAAGCGCACGAACGGCGTCGCGCGCGCGCGACAAACGATCGTCGGCAGACGCCGAGACCCAGACGCGCAGTGCGCCCATGTCAGCGACTCGCGAAAAGCAGTTGTACCTGGAGATCGTTCGAAGGAGTCATCGCGCACGCTCGCTTCCCGGCCAGCCTGCCGGGTATCCGGAACGGCAGCACCACGCTGCCGTAGCGACGACGATACCACGAACGCGCGTTCCGACGACGAGCTGTCGCGCCAGATTTCTCGCACACACCACGAGTCAGCTGGTTCTATGGAGCGAGTCGATCGCGGCGCCAAGATCCGTTCGGCTCTCTCAGATACCGCAGGCGATCGTGGAGACGGCTCGGACGCCCTTGCCAGAACTCGAATTCGTCGGGCACCACGCGGTAGCCGCCCCACCAGGATGGACGAGGAACGTTCTGGCCGTAGCGTTCGCGCGCGGCGTCAAAGCGCGCCTCGAGCGCGGCACGGCTCTCGATGACCGCGCTCTGCTGTGACGCATAGGTTCCCCACCGGCTCTCGACGGGGCGCGACGCAAAGTACGCGTCCGCCTCGGCGTCGCTGACCTTCTCGACGGCGCCGTCGATGCGGACCTGCCGCTCGACCGAGCGCCACGTGAACAGCAGGCTGGCGCGACCGGTCTCGGCCAATTCGCGGGCTTTCCGGCTCTCGTAGTTCGTGTAGAAGACGAACCCTCGGTGATCGAATTCCTTCAGCAGTACGTTGCGCACCGACGGACGTCCGTCGCGCGTCGCGGTGGCGAGCGCCATTGCAGTCGGGTCGACTTCGAGACTGTGCACCTGCTCGAACCAGCGCGCGAACTGACGGAACGGATCGGAGTCCGACTCGCGCTCGCTGAGCGGTTCGCCGAGGTACTCGCGGCGGATGTCAGCGAGGCTCATCGGGAGAATGGGCAATCAGTCGAAGGTCGTCCCCTTCCACGGCAACCCGGACCGTGCCGCCGCTGGCCAGCGATCCGAACAACAGCATCTCCGACAGCGGCTTCTTCACCACCCGCTCGACGAGACGCGCCATCGGACGGGCGCCGAACGCACGATCGAACCCCTTGGCCGCGAGCCATGAGCGCGCCGCGGGCTCGAGCTCAATCGTCACGCCCTTGCCGGCCACCATGCCCCGGACTTCGTCGATCTGCTTGTCGACGACGCGCTCGATCTCCGCGGTGCCGAGTGCGGAGAAGTTGACGGTGGCATCCAGACGATTGCGGAACTCCGGCGTGAAGGTGCGCTCGAGCGCGCCGCGCGACGACCCGCCCTTGCCGACTTCGGCAAACCCCAGACGGCGGTCCGAGAGATCGCGCGCGCCCGCGTTGGTCGTCATGATCAGCACCACATGACGGAAGTCGGCCTTGCGCCCGTGCGAGTCGGTGAGCGTCGCATGGTCCATCACCTGCAGCAGGATGCTGAACATATCGGGGTGCGCTTTCTCGATCTCGTCGAGCAGGAGCACCGCGTGCGGCGACTTCCGGATCGCGTCGATCAGCAGCCCACCTTCTTCGTAGCCGACATATCCAGGCGGCGCCCCGATCAGACGCGACACGGCGTGCTTCTCCATGTACTCGGACATGTCGAAGCGGATGAATTCGACACCCATGATGCGGGCCAGTTGACGCGCCAGCTCGGTCTTGCCGACACCGGTCGGCCCGGCAAACAGGAAGTTGCCGATCGGCTTCTCGGGTGAGCGGAGGCCCGATCGCGACAGCTTGATGGCGGAGGCGACCTCGGCGATCGGCCCATCCTGACCGAAGATCACCTGCTTGAGCTCGATCTCCAGCGACGCGAGCGCGCGTTTATCGTCGCTCGAGACCGTCTGGACGGGGACCCGCGCCATCTTCGCGACGATCTGCTCGATCTCGGCGGCGCCGATGCGAAGCGACCGCGTCGCCTCGGGCTGCAACTTCTGTGCTGCGCCCGCCTCATCGATCACGTCGATCGCCTTGTCGGGCAGATGCAGGTCCTTGAGATGCCGCGCTGACAGCGACACCGCAGCCTCGAGCGCTTCGTCCGTGAATTGCACGCCGTGATGCGCTTCGTAGTGGAGCCGCAGGCCCTTCAGGATCTCGAGCGTCTCCGCTTCGGACGGCTCGAGCACGTCGATCTTCTGGAATCGGCGCGACAGCGCGCGGTCGCGGTCGAACGACTGCTTGACGTCATTGAACGTCGTCGAGCCGATGCATCGCAACGTGCCGGCGGCGAGCGCCGGTTTCAACAGGTTGCCCGCATCCATCGCTCCGCCCGAGGCGGCGCCGGCGCCGACGAGTGAGTGGATCTCGTCGATGAAGAGAATGGCGTTGGGTTCCCTGCCGAGCGCGTCGAGCACCTGCTTGACGCGCTCCTCGAAATCACCGCGATAGCGCGTGCCGGCGATCAGCGCGCCGAGGTCCAGGGCGAACACCTTGGCGTCCTTCAGCACTTCGGGGACCTGGCCCTGATGCACGCGCAGCGCCAGTCCTTCGGCGAGCGCCGTCTTGCCGACTCCCGGCTCGCCGACGAGCAGCGGGTTGTTCTTGCGGCGGCGGCAGAGCACTTGAAGCATCCGCTCGATCTCGAGCGTGCGCCCGATCAGCGGATCGATCCGGCCGGCCGCGGCCCGAGCCACGAGGTCGCTGGCGTAGGCTTCGAGCGGGTTGGTGCTCGGAGCACCACCACCGCGGTCGCCGCCCGCGGGCAACGGTACGGCATCACCCTTCGAGCCGTGCGAGATCACGCGGAGCAACAGCAGGCGCTCGATCCCCTGAGCGCGAAGGAAGTATGCCGCGTGACTGTCCTCCTCCTGCATCAAGAACACGAGGAGGCCGCCGCTGTCGACCTGCGTCGCACTCGACACCTGCGCGTGCATCACGGCTTGCTGGAGTACGCGGTCGAACCCGAGCGTGGGCTGCGGCTCGACGGCCTTGGGCACCGGAGTAAACGCGCGGTTCAACACGTCGAGCAGCTGGCGCCGCAACATGTCGACGTCGGCGCCGCAACTGGCCAGCACACGCCGGCCTTGCGGCTCGTCGGTGATCGCGAGCAGCAGGTGCTCGAGTCCAACCGTGTCGTGCCGCCGGTCCGTCGCGAAGCGGAAGGCACGCTGAATCGTCTCGAGCGTCTCCGGGGCGAAGGGTACAGGGGTCTTACTCATGCTCTGGTTCTGGCTCCATCGTCACCAGCAGCGGAAACTCGTTCTCTTCGGCCATCTGCTGGGTCGTCTTGACCTTCGTTTCGGCGACGTCGTGCGTGTAGATACCCGCCACGCCGATGCCCGCTCGATGCACGCTCATCATGATCGTGAACGCCTCGCCTCGGGGTTTGTGGAAGACGGTTTCGAGCACGAACACGACGAACTCCTGCGTCGTGTAATCGTCGTTATGAAGTAGGACGCGCCACAGGCGCGGACGTTCCAGCTTTTGATCGGGCCGCGACTCGGTCAGTATCGATTCCTGAGGAACGCCCCGACCGCTCATACCGACATTGTACTCAGAGCTCCCCGTCCATCAGCGCCCGGTCAAGCCGCCAGGGCGGCTGAACGGGTGGCTGCCGCACCAGCTCGCGGACGTGCCGCAGAAACGAGGCACGCGCGATCTCACGGGCGCCGAGCGAGGCGAGATGATCGGTCGACATCTGACAGTCGATGATCTCGAAGCCCCAACGCGCGAGCTGCCGCGCCAGCAGCACGAGGGCGACCTTCGAGGCATCGCTCCGCCGGCTGAACATCGACTCGCCGAAGAACATCCGTCCGAGCGCGACCCCGTAGAGGCCGCCAACCAGTTCGTCGCCCGCCCACGTCTCCATCGAATGGGCATAGCCCAGGTCGAACAAGCGCTGATAGGCGACCGCCATGTCCTCGGTGATCCAGGTGCCGTTCTGATCGCGGCGCGGCGCCGCGCATCCGGCGACGACCGCGTCGAACGCCGTGTCGGCGGAGACGCGAAAGCGATCCGAGCGGATCGTGCGACGCAGCGACCGCGACACGCGAACCTCGTGCACGGGCAGGACCATCCGCGGATCGGGACTCCACCACAACACCGGATCGTCGTCGTTGAACCAGGGGAAGATGCCGTGGGCATACGCGTCGATCAGGCGCGCGGGCGAGAGATCGGCGCCGGCGGCGAGCAGCCCGTTGGGATTGCGCAACGCGAGATCGACAGGTGGGAACGGGTCGTCAGCTTCGAGATAGGGAATCACCGCGGGCCCAGAACGCAAGTCCAATAGTAAAGTGCAACGAGATCAACTCCCAACCACCAACGCCCCACTCCAACGCACGAGGCACCAGTCCTCCTTGGGAGCTGGCAGTTGGGCATTGGGAGTTGACAGTGTCAGCGAGAGACAACCGTCTGATTCGGCATGACAACTCGGAAACCCGACCTGCCACGAGCGCGCGCCGCGCTCCTCGCCCCACCCGTCACGCGCTTTGCGCCCTCGCCCACCGGCTACCTGCACCTCGGTCACGTCGTGAACGCGATCTACACCTGGGGTGTTGCCCGGGCGCTCGGCGGACGCGTCTTGCTGCGGGTCGAGGATCACGACCGGATTCGATCGCGTCCTGAGTTCGTGGAGGCCCTGCTCGAAGATCTCGACTGGCTCGGTTTCGAACCGGATGAGGGGCGCGATCCACTGCTTCGCCAGAGCGATGGCCACTCGGTCTACGAGGATGCGCTCGATCGTCTACGACGCGAGGGCCGCGTGTTCGGGTGCGATTGCTCGCGAACCGATATCGGAGGAGAGCGCTACACAGGACGCTGTCGCGATCGCCGGCTCATCGAGCAGCCTGGTCTCGGCGTGCGCGTCCGGATCGATCCGGGCGTCGTCCGCGCGCTCGATCTGGCGGCCGGCGAGCTGGCGCAGTCACCCGCCGAACAATGCGGCGATCTGCTGGTGAAAGACCGGGACGGACACTGGACGTATCAGTTCGCCGCGACCGTCGACGACCTACGACAGGGTGTAACGCTGGTGATTCGGGGCGACGACCTGGAAACGTCCACCGGACGCCAGGTGCTCCTCGCTCGGATGCTGGGGCGGCCCACTGCCCCACTCTTCCTGCACCATCCGCTGATCGTGGACGCGAGCGGACGAAAACTGAGCAAGTCGGCAGGAGATACTGGCGTGCGCGAGCTTCGCGCGAAGGGCGTCGCGGCTGCGGACGTTATTGGAATCGCCGCGGCGGCCGTGGGGTTGCTCGCAACGTCGACGTCGATGGAGGCATCCCAGGTCGCAGCCTTGTTTGACCCGGGGTCCCCATCTTTGGGTTAGAATCGGACGCCGCTCCGACCGCAGTCGAGGGGGCGGTTATCAAGAGGAGATCTTGGCAGTCCGTTTGTTCATTGGGAACCTCCCTTACGGCGCAAGTGAGGCCGATCTTCGCGCTCACCTCTCTGCCGTCGCTGAGCCATCCCACGTTGCCATGCCGGTCGATCGCGAGACCGGCCGTCCGCGCGGGTTCGCCTTCGTCGAATTTACCGACCGGGCCGTCGCCGAGGCGGTGATCAAGAAATTCGATGCGCAGCCCTTCCAGGGGCGGCCGCTCGCCGTGAGCGAAGCGCGAGCACGCGAGGATCGTCCGCCGCGTCCGCCCGGGCAAGGCGGCTACGCTCCCCGCCCCGGAGGATTCGGAGGGCCACGTCCAGGGGGTGGTGGATTCGGCGGCGGTGGCGGCGGCTTCGGCGGGCCGCGTCCAGGAGGAGGAGGCGGCGGCGGTTTCGCATCACGTGGTCCCGGTGGTCCGCCCGCCGGACCGGGCGGCCGCGACCGCAGCGCCAACTTTGGTCCACCCGCTCCGCCGCGCCGGCTCCGCAACAAGAAGGGGTCGCAGCAGGACCACAAGCCGCGCGGTCCGATCAAGGAGCGGTCGGGTGGCCGCATCTACGCTGTCGACGATCTCGAAGACGATACGTCGCCAGAGATCGATGATGTCGCAACGAGCGCTCCCGACGACGGCGAGGACGAGAAAAAAGACGAGGAATAGTCCGGCTTCGCCCCGCGATCAGTTCACACGCTTGTAATCGAACCACTCGATCCGCTGATCGATGTTCAATCGGCGGAAGAGCATGGCCCTTCCCGTTCCCGTGAAGCGGATGGAGGTCGGCAGCCAGATGTTGCCGTCCACCTGCTCGCGAATGACGGTCGCCTTCGTGCCCTGGTTGAGGCGCGCGACCAGTCCCAGGCCCATCGAGAGGTCGTCGATCGTCGTCGCTTCGATGCGCGTCACTTGCTTCTGCGCTTCGTCCACCCAGACCGAGCCCGAGAACACGCGCGCGATTCGACCTTGGGAGGTCTCGGGGCGCGCGTCCGCCTTCGGCTTGAACGTGACGACGATCATGGTGCGGCCACGGACGGTCTCGCGCCGATCGAGCGCGAACTCCAACATCGCGATGCTGTCGTCCAGGCCGGAGCGGCGTGTCCGTCGTTCCTGGCGCGCGCTGTCGCGCGGGGTGAGGGTCCTCCGTTCGACCTTCGCGTCTGGAACGGGTTTGCCGTCGCGTTCGACCAGCTTTCTATCGATCGCCGTGCCGTCCTCGAGCGGCGTCACCTCGTAGACGACCACGCCGCCGGTGCCGAGGCGGCCGAACGGGTTCGTGTGCAATTCGGTTCGGCGTTCCTTGTACGCGAATCGATTCTGTTCGCGTTGCGATCGTTCGAGATTGTCGCGAGTCTCTTTCACGAACGCGTCATGGTTCGGCAGCGGCGGCGGCGCCTGCGCCGACCACAGCACCGAAACGACGATCGGGAGCGCAAGAAGGCGACCCACGCGATGACCCTACACGCGCACCAGCCGTTCAGCGGCGCGCTCGAGCGTCGAGTCGCGTTTGGCGAAACAGAAACGCAGCACCGGTCCGGCGGCCGTGCTGTCGTTCAGGAACGGAGAGATCGGGATCGCGGCAACACCATGCTCACGGGTCACGCGCAGGGCGAAGTCGGTATCGTGCTCGTCGGTGATCGCCGAGTAATCCATCATCTGGAAGAACGTGCCGCGGCATGCGAGGGGACGGAACCGGGATTCGCGCACCAGCGACAGGAACTTGTCACGACGACCCTGGTAGAACGCCGTGACGTCCGCACACCACGGATCGCGCCGAACGAAATCCGCGTATGCCATCTGCACCGCGCCGTTGACCGCGAAGGTGATCCACTGATGAATCCGTTGTATCTCCGTGGTCAACGCCGGCGGCGCGGCGCAGTAGCCCACCTTCCACCCCGTGGTGTGATACGTCTTGCCAAAAGAACTGATCACGACCGCACGCTCGGCAATCTCCGGATACCGGGCCAGGCTCTCGTGGCGGCCGCCGTCGAACAGAATGTGCTCGTAGACTTCGTCGGCGATCACGATGGCGTCCGTGCCGCTCAGCACGCGCCCGAGCTCCCGCACGTCATCGGGCGTCCAGATCATGCCGGTCGGGTTGTGCGGCGAGTTCATGACGATGACGCGCGTGCGGGGCGAGATCGCGCGCCGAACCTCATCCCAATCGATACGGTAGTCGGGGTAGCGCAGCGTCACATAGACCGGTCTGCCACCACTGAGCGTGACCGAGGGCGTGTACGAGTCGTAGGCCGGTTGAAACAGCAGGACCTCGTCGCCGGGATGCACGAATGCCGTGAGCGCAGCGAAGATGCCCTCGGTCGCACCGGTCGTGACAGTGATCTCGGTGACCGGATCGTACCGACGCCCGTAGAGCGCTTCGATCTTCTGCGCCAGCGCTTCTCGCAAGGCCAAGACACCTGGCATCGGCGCGTATTGGTTGTGACCCTCGCGCATGTAGCGCGCCACGGTGTCGATCAGCTCGGGCGACGTCTCGAAGTCGGGGAACCCCTGCGACAGGTTGATCGCGCCCACCTCGTTGGCGAGCCGCGTCATGACGGCGAAGATGCTGACGCCGCCGGATGGCAGCTTCGATCGAAGGGTCTGCGCCTCGGACATCTCCCCGATCATAACTGGGGAGTTGCGGAAGTTCAGGCGTTCAGGGTTCCAGCCACTGGGCCGGTTTCAGGGACACCAGCGGGTATTTCCGCCTGAGCTCGATGACGCGATCGTAATACCCGACCTTGGGGATCTCCTTGCGCACCAGCCGATCTCGCAGCCGCCGCAGCTCGAAGCGATACAGATCGTTGACGAATTCGTGTACGAGCTCGGGGCGGGTCTGCGGTGTCGGATGAACGCCGTGGAGCCAGAGCTGTTCGATCACCGCGGCTCTGTATCGATAGCTCACTGGCGAGGCTCCGCCTCACAAACTAGTTAGTTCCTGCGGACAGTCGGGCAATGCGTCTGACCCAGAAAGACGCGTGCCTCCACGATCTCGGGGACATCATCGCCGATGCGCCATCCGTCGACGAGGGTCTGATACTGCACACAAGCCGTGGCGGTGTCGGACATACGGACCGCGGCACGGGCGAGGCCCAGCGTCACGCGGCGAGTTGGACCAAGGCGCTCCGCCGCCCGCGTGTACGCACGCCGGGCATCCTCGTAGCGATACACTTGCAGCCACAAATCGCCGGCGGCCTCATGCGCGGTGATGACCGGAGCGCCTGGCAACGATGCCGCGCGTCGGCGCGCCTCGAGATTGATGGCGTGCTCGATGAGCAGCGACATCTCGTCCCGCTCGCTCTGGGCCGCGGCCATGGCCGCACGCAGCACGAACCGCGCGATCTCAGCCTCACCGGCGGCGTCCGGCGGAAGGGCATCGAGATCCTCGAGCACTTTCCGCACCGGCGCAAGCGACTCGGGTGAGCCGCCAAATCGATACGCGTTGCGAGCGGCCATCCAGCCGCGCAGATACAGCGCCGGCAAGCGCGCCTGCGGACATCCGGCTGCGACCGCCGACTCGAACGCGTCTGCAGCCGCCACGAGATTGAACGCGTCCGCGCGCGATTGCGCCGACGCCACCAAGGCGCCGCTCTTGCTCGTACACACCGCCGCCTGCGCGAGCACCAACGCGAGGGCGATCGAGAGCACGGTTTGATTGTAGCGTCTCAGTCGGGCGTTGGCCGCTCGATGCGATCGATCACCAGTACCCGCACTGGCCCTGTTGTCGACTCGAGCTTGAGTCCGAGCTGTTCCTGAATCGCCGTAAAGATCGAGGGACCGTTTGCATCCGCATCCGGCGGCGCGTTGCCTGCGAGCGCCTGTTGACGGACGCGCTCCGGTGTGAACGTGAACTCGAAATCCCAGTTGCCCGACAGGCCCGTTCGATCGACGACGGTCCGCGCCACCTGGTTGGCGAGTCCAGCGGCAAACACTGACAGCGGATTACCGCCGAATTGAAAACGGCCAGCGCTGTTCCGCATGCCGCACGCGACCCGGTCTGGCGTGTTCACCGCGACCGTTCTCCCCTCCTTCGCTGCGGCGGCACTCGCGGCCGATAAGGCGGTGCAATCGGCCGCAGCCGGACGCATGTTCGGACCCAGCTTGCCGTCGGGCCGCGCCAGCATCAGCGCGTAGATGGGCAGATCCTGTGTCTCCCAGTGCACGGCCATTGTGAAACGCTCGGCCAGCAGCGTCCGCAATGCCAGCATCAATGGTGTGGGCTCATCGCTGCCAACTGGCGCGACCGGCACCTCACGTCCCAGCGTAGCGTTGACGTCGAACCGATCCGTTCGCAGCCAGCTGGGTGCGCCCTGCAACTGAAACTGCTGCAGCTGATACGCGTAGCCGATGAACAACTGCACGGGTGCATTCGTGGCCGTAAAGCGACCACTGGGCTGCGGGCGCATGCTGGTGTCGCTCTCGCCCGAGTTGTTCGGCTTGACCGAAGCGGCTTCGAACCTGACGGCGACAGGCGAGTCCGGTGTTTGCGCCGCAGGGCGCGCGACGAGCGGCGTCGTCGTGGCTACGAGGATCAGAATCAAACGTCGCATGCCCCTTCGACGGTTGACCCCTACCGATCGTTAGGTCCGGCCGATCCTCAGTCCGGCGTCGGCTGCTGCACGCTGTCGATCACGAGCACGTCGACCGGCGCCTTCGTCGACTCCAGCTTCAGGCCGAACTGCTCCTGAAGCGCGGTGAAGAGGTTCGGTGCGTCCGAGTCGACCGGTAGCTGGGCCCCCGGAGGCGGGCCGCCCGGCAGGCCGCCGCGCCCGTCAGGCGCGTAGGTCAGCGTGCCTTCCCAGGTTCCCGTGAGGCCGGAGCGATCGATGACGATGCGCCCGGCCAAGCCTTGAAGCGCGTTCGCGAAGGGCGACAAGGGGAACCCACCGAGTTGGACTCGTCCCGGCGAGATGCGCAACCCGCAGAACGCATCGGTGGGGCCCGGCGGTGCCGGCGGCGGGCCTCCCCGCCGCGCCTGCGGTGAGCAATCCAGCGTGGACGGCTTGAGCACAGGACCCGGTTTGCTGCCGGGTTTCGCCATCACGAGCGCGTAGACGTCGAGCTCGCGCGTTTCTCTGTGTACGATCAGGTTGAATCGATCCGCCAGCAGCGTCCGCAATGCCAGCATCATCGCATCTGGCCCCGATCCCGGCAGCACTGGCGGCGGGTCGCCGTCCATCTTGGCAACGATGTCGAATCGATCGTTGGCGATCCAGCTTGGACCTCCGACGAGCTGCAATGGCTGCAACTGGTAGGCAAACGTGATCAACGCCCGGAGCGGCATATTGGTCGCGCCAAAGCGTCCGCCCGGCTGCCGACTGATGAAGTTGTTCCCGTCGCCCGACTTGTTCGGCTTGACTGACGCCGCTTCGAATGTCGGCGCCGGGCTCTGAGTGTCTGTCTGCTGAGCGAAGGGGCCTGCCGCGCTGAAGACAGCCGCCGCCGCCAAGGCCCCAGCGATGAGCAGCGATCGCGTCATGCCACTGAGACTGCCCAGGCGGACGAATGGTTCGGGATCATTCGTATCTCAGCGCCTCGATCGCTCTGATGGTCGAGGCGCGGCGCACCGGAACGTAGCACGCGACGAGGCCGACGAGCCCGAACAAGAAGGCCGACCCGATGAGCACCAGCGGGTCCGCCTGCAGGATGCCGAACTGGCGGCCCGAAATGAGTTTCCCCGCCGCCAGGCCCAACGCCAGGCCAATCGCCGATCCGATCACCACGAGTCTCATTCCCTGGGCGAGGATGAGCCGGACGACCTCGCCCTGCCCGGCACCGAGCGAGAGCCGAATGCCGATCTCACGTGTCCGCTGCGTCACTGCATACGCGGTCACGCCGTAGATACCGATGCCGGCAAGTAATAAGCCGATCAGCCCGACGCTGCCGGCGACGGTCGCCGAGATCCGAAGCTGCGTCTGCACCGGTCCATCGTTCTGCAGCTCCAGCGAGTCGGCCGAGAGCACGGGCAGGTTCGAGTCGACGGCGTTGATCGCGTTACGCACGTCCTGAACGAGGCTTCGACGCCCGGCGTCGCGGCGGACGACAATCGCCATCTCGGGCCGGTACCTCTGTGCGAACGGCACATAGAGGGCGTCGGGCGCCGCATCGCCGCTCTGCCCCGTCACATTCACCTCGCCTGCGACGCCGACCACGCGGAGCTGGGTCGTCGGAGGGCGACTGCCGTCCCCCGAGTGAAGCGTGGGCGCCCCCGCCTCGGCGGCGGGTCCCGGCGTCACGACTGCCACGAGCTGACCGATCGGCTCGCGATCGGGCCACAACCGTTTGGCGGTCTGCTGACTCACGATCGCAACCCGCTCACCGTTCGGACTGTCAGACTCGGCAAAGTCGCGTCCAGCGAGTATCGGAATGCCGAGCGTCGCGAAGTACCCGGGCTCGACCAGCATCCAGTTGGTGAAAGTACGCCGCCCTCGAGCCGGCGCGACGCCGGGCACCGTGATATTGCCGAAGCTGATGACGCCAGCGCCTGGCGCGCGGTCGGCAATCGACGCTCGCTCGACGCCTGGAATCGCTGCGACCTGCTCACGCAATCGCCTGACGACGTCATATCCAGTGGCAAAGGTGTAGCCGCCCATTCTGAGATCGAGCGAAATCACTTCGACACTGCGCGGATCGAATCCCTGGTTGACCGAAACGACGTTGTCGAACGCGCGCACGAATAGTCCGGCGACGACGACCAGCAGGATGCTGAACGCAACTTGCGCGACGACGAAGGCGTTGCGCAGCCGCAGGCGGTCCGACGGCCCCTGCGAATCGTCCTTCAGGGCACTCACGACATCGGATCGCACTGCATGGAGTGCCGGAGCGAGACCCGCCAGTACAGCCGCGACAAACGACAGGGTCAGCGCAAACAGCACCACGCGCCCGTCGAGTGGCACCGATAGATTGGCGGGCAGGGGGAAACTGGGCAGGAGCGTCAGCAGCGCCATGGTAATCGCTCGCGCCATGGCCAGACCCGCGAGGCCCCCCAACACGAAGAGCAGCATCGTCTCCGTCAGCAGCTGCCGCACGAGTCTCGACCGCGCGGCTCCAATGGCGGAGCGCACTGCGATTTCCCGCTTGCGCCCGGTCGCCCGCGCCAGCAGCACACCGGCGAGATTGGCGCAGGCAATCACCAGCACCACGGCGACCAGCGCCATGAGCAGCGCGAGAAAGGTGGCGGCGAGGATCCGGATGCCGTAAGGGATGGGCGAGGCGATTTCAGCGCTCCAGACGAGCAACGTAGAGTCGATGTCGATGAAACCATCTGGCGTGACGGCCTTCATGATCGGAGCCTCGCGTTGGAGGGCCGCGCCAATCCCCGCCACCTGCGCCGACGCCTGTGCGCGCGTCGCGCCTGCCTTCAGCCGCGCCCCGATCGCCAGCCATGGCATCCGACGATTCGTGAGCTCCTGCCCATGCCCCTCCGGAGACACGGCCGTGATCATCGAGACCGGCAGCCAGACGTCCGGCGCCAGCACGCTCAGTCCATTGAACCCCTCGGCGGCAACGCCGACGATCGTGACCGGCGCGTTGTTGATGCGCGCCGTCTGGCCAACGACGGCAGCGTCGCCGCCAAATCGGCGCATCCAATAACGATGGCTCAGCACCGCAATCGGACTCGTTTCGAGCTGCTCGCTGTCACCCGAATCGAACACCCGTCCGACGCTCGGCCCCACCCCTATCGCGCGGAAGAAATTGCTCGTCGCGACGCCAACGAATGCGGTCGCCGCACCGTCCGTAAACGACAGGCTGGATGCGGCGAGCTGGAGCTGATACCCGTAGACGTGCTCGAGCGTCGTCGCATCGCGACGCAGGTCGAGCAGATGCGGATAGGACATCAGCTCGACGCCTGGCCCTTGGGCTGGATTGCGACGAACGATGTCGACGAGCGTGCCGGGGTCTGACACACCGGCCGCCGCACGCAGGAGCAGACCGTTGGCGACGGTGAAGATTGACGTCGTCGCGCCGATGCCAATCGCGAGCGAGAAGACCGCGGTCAAGGTGAACAGCGGGTTCTTCCACAGCAGCCGCGCCGCGTAGCGCACGTCACCGACGATCGTCTCGACGTACGCGCCGCGCCGGACTTCGCGGACCTGTTGTTTCACCGATTCCACCCCGCCGAGCTCCAGCATCGCCGCTCGACGCGCCTGCTCGGGTGCCATGCCGGTACGGACCCTCTCGGCAACGAGCAGTTCGATCGTGGCCCGCATCTCGTCGTCGAGCTCGCGTTCGACGCGCGCACGATGCCGGATGTTGCGCCAGAACGCGCGGAGTCGAATCATGACGGTCTCCGAAAGTTACTCGTATCTGAGGGCGTCCATCGCGACAATCTTCGTCGCGCGACGCGCCGGAACATAACAGGCGGCCAGGCCGACGGCGGCAAACAGACCGACCACGACCGCGAACAACGTCACGGTGGGCGGCGGCGTACTGATTCGGGGTCCGGACAAGATTTTGCCGGCGCCAACACTGAGCAGTAGACCGATCGCCAGGCCGATCGCCACGAGTGTCATCCCCTGTCGGGACACGAGCCCGACGATCGCCCCACGTGTCGCGCCGAGCGAGAGCCTGATGCCGATCTCGCGCGTGCGTCGAGACACTGCGTACGCCGCGACGCCATAGATCCCGATCGCGGCCAGCAGCAGACCGACTACCCCCATGCTGCCGGCTACAGTCGCAGCAATCCGCAGCTGACCCTCGACAGGACCGGACTGTTGGCTCTCGAGCGTCTGAGCAGCGAGCACCGGCAGATTCGGGTTCATCGACGCAATCACCGCGCGAAGATCGCCGGCGAGACTTCGCCCGTCCGTGGTCCGCGCCAATATCGTCATCGGCGCGGTGTAGCGCTGCCGCATCGGCACATACAACGCCAGCGGCGCGGGTGACCGGGCATCGCCGTACTTCAGGTCGCGCACTACGCCGACAATGCGCACGCGCGTCGCGGGAGGATTCGGCGCGTTCAGATTTCCCGTGCGAATCAGCACGAATTGCCCCACCGCATCCCCACCGGGCCAGAAGCGGCTGGCGGCACCCTCACCCAGAATCGCGACCGGTTCCGCACCAGCGCGATCCTCATCGGTGAAGTCGCGTCCCGCGATCAGTGGAATCCGCAATGTGGCGAAATATCCGGCGTCGGCGATCGTCCAGCCCGGATAGAAGAACGGCTGGCCTTGCGGCGGCTCGACACCAGGAACGGTCACGCCGCCGAAACTCATGCTGCCGGGACTGGGCGCTCGGTCCGCGGCGGTTGCGACCTGGACACCTGGAAGCGATCGCACCCGATCGAGGAGATCGCGCACGAAGGTGGGGCCCGACGCCTCGGAATATCCGGCCATGCCGAGATTCACCGACGCGATCGTGACCCCGCGCGGATCGAAACCGCGATCGATCGACGCAACGGCGTCGAACCCTTGCACCAGAATCCCCGCGATCAGGGTCAGCAGCACGCTGAATGCGACCTGAGCGACGACGAACGCATTGCGCAGCCGCAGACGATCCATCGGTGCGGTGGCGTCGGCCTGGAGTGCCGACCGCAGGTCTGCCCTCGACGCGTGCAGCGCCGGAGCGAGTCCGGAGAGCACCGCCGCCATCAACGAAAGTGCGAGCGCGAACACGACGACCCGCCCGTCCAGGGGCGCCGAGACAGCCACTGGAAGAGGAAACGTCGGCAGCACCACCACCAGCAGAGACGTCAGGACGCGTGCGAGCAGCAAGCCAGCCCCGCTTCCGAGCGCGAACAGCATCGTCGTCTCGGTGAGCAATTGACGAACGATCCGCGTGCGCCCGGCCCCGATCGCGGCCCGCAACGCGATTTCGCGGCGTCTCACCGTCGCGCGCGCCAGCAGCAATCCGGCGAGGTTCGCGCAGGCAACCACGAGCACCACCGAGACGATGGCGAGCAGGAGTACGAGAAACCCTGCCGCCACCAGGCGGAGCCCTGACGGGATCGGCGACGAACGTTCGGCGCTCCACGAAAACGCGAGGTCGTGGGGCTGCATTCCGGGGGGGATGTATTGGTATGTGATCGGAAACTCGCGCTCCAGCGCGGCTCCAATCGCCGTCATTTCCGCTGACGCCTGGGCGCGCGACACCTCGGGCTTCAGACGGCCGCCCAGTAATAGCCACTGGGATTCGCGGCTCGTCAGCCGTGGGGTGCCCGACTCGGGATTTGGTAAGCCGACCATCGACGTCGGGATCCACAGATCGGGGACGACAACGGTCATCCCAGTGAACCCCTCGCGCGACACGCCGACGACGGTGACGGCCGCCCCGTTCAGAAACACGGTCTGACCAACGATGGACCGATCGCTGTTGAAGCGACGCGCCCAAAAGCGATGACTGAGCACAGCGATTGAACTGGCGCCGGCGTCTTCGCTGTCGATCGAACCGAACACGCGCCCGTACATGGCAGGCACGCCAAGAACCTGAAAGTAGTTGGTCGACACGACGCTGGCGAATACGCGCTCCGCCGAGTCCGTCACCCGGAGGCTGACCTCCTGCAGCTCGAGTTGATACGCGTAGACACCTGTCAGTGTCGTGGTGCGCTTTCGGATCTCGAGGTAATCGGGATAGGAGATCTCGTCGATCCCGGGATCGGCGTTCGCCCGGCGCCGTACGATGTCGACGAGGCGATCCGGCTCGGTCACGGCCACGGCCGATCGAAGCAGCAGGCCGTTGGCCACTGTGAAGACCGTCGTCGTCGCACCGATGCCGATCGCGAGCGACAGCACCGCGGTCAGCGAGAACACTGGATTGCGTCGCAGCAGGCGCCACGCGTAGCGCGTGTCCTGCAGCCACGTCTCCACGAGCGCGCCAGAACGGACGCCGCGGACCTGCTCCTTCACCGACTCGATGCCTCCGAGCTCGAG
>Ga0111539_10003863_pt1 | contig 19725 bp, 18 predicted proteins | sample RhiMethybrSRZTD1_FD_79667 | JGI IMG/M metagenome (GOLD analysis project Ga0111539, IMG submission 79667) | Populus rhizosphere microbial communities from Tennessee, USA - Rhizosphere MetaG P. TD hybrid SRZTD1 (version 2) (version 2) | ecosystem: Host-associated > Plants > Roots > Rhizosphere >... | reverse complement strand
CTTGACGACGCCGATCACCTCGAAGGCAACCAGTGGCGGGTTCGCGTTCGATTGAAACGGTCGAAACAGCACCATGAGGTTCCTGGCACGCGGACCGACGGTCGGGGAGTTGATCATCAGGCGGCGACCAATCACCGGACTGCCGCTGTCGCGATGACGATTCAGGAACGTCTCGTTGACGATCACCACCGGCGCCGAGGTGTAGGTATCGAACGCTGTGAACCCACGGCCCATCACGAGCGGGGCCCTCATTGATTCGAAATACCCGTCGGACACTGTATGGAACTGGCCGACTGGCCGGTCGTCGGTGCGCTGCGGCGCATCACCGTCGATTTGGTAGGGAAAGCGCGCGGCGATCTGCAGGGGCAGAGTGCTGGTTGCCCCGACGGCTTCGATGCCGGATTCACGACGTATTTCGTCGAGGATGGCCTCATGCTGGTCGACAAACGTGCGCCACTGAGAGTCGGGGGAGAAGTCTGCGCCGTTGGGCGCGCTGAGCTGTACGCTCACCGTCACCACTTCGTCGGCATCGACGCCGGTTGGCGTGGTCATCATCTTTGTGACCGTCCGCACGAGTAGCGCCGAGCTGACCAGCAACGTGCACGCGAGCGCGACCTGACCGGCAACGAGCGCGGTATAGACGCGCCTCGCCCCGCGGCTGCTTCCCCGCTCGCCCGACCGCAACTCGACGACCATCTTGCGCCGCAGCAGCACGATCGCCGGCACCAGGCAAAACAGGATCGTCGTCAGCGCCACGATGCTCGAGGCAACGCCGAGCGCGCGCAGATCCAGGCTGGCTTCATCCAGGCGAGGGATGTTGACGGGAGTGAGCACGACGAGTGCGGGCAGCGCGACCGTCGCCGCCAGCACGCCGAGCACCGCTCCGGCGACGGCAAGGACGAGTCCTTCGGCAAAGAGCTGGGCGATCAGCTGCCGCGGCGACGCGCCCATCGCCAGACGCACCGCGACCTCGCGTTCGCGCGAGAGCGCACGGGTGAGAAGGAGCGACGCCACGTTCAGACAGCCGATGAGCAGCACGAGGCCGACGGCGCCGATGAGCACCAGCAATGCGGGCCGGTAGTAACCGAGCTGCTCGTCGAGCAGCGGAATGAGGCGCGGGACCCAGCGTCCGTTGCTCTGGGGAAACTCCCTGGCCAGCCGCGCACGCAGGGTGTCAACGGCGGCGGTCGCCTGTTCGAGCGTGGTGTCCTTCTTCACCCGCACGATCGCTTCCATGAAGTGCGCGAATCGCGAGTGCTGGGTCAGGTCCCACGCCAGCCGCTGCCACACGTCCACATCGTCTGGATAGTGGAAGCGCGGGGGCATGATGCCGACCACCGTGTACGCCTGGCCGTTGAAGCGCAGCTGACTGCCAAGGATCGAGCGATCAGCGTGATAGCGCGTGCGCCACAATCGATCGCTGATCACGGCGATCTGTTCACCGGAGAAGAACGGGCCGCCGATTGGAAACCCTTGTCCAAGCTGAGGACGTACACCCAGGAGATCGAATAGGTTTCCGCTCACTTCGATCGTGTTGACCCGAAGCGGCTCGAGACCGGGATCGACCAGATTGACGCTGGGCCGCCACCACGCTGCCGCGCTCTCGAACTCGGGAAGCGAGCGGTAGTCCATGAACGTGACGGGCGAGAGCGGATTCTGCGGCAGCCCGCGGCTCGGGTTCGAGTCCCACAGTGCCACGAGCCGATCGGGATCGGTGTACGGCAACGGCCGCATCAGCACTGAATCGACAACCGTGAAGACGGTGGTGCTCGCGCCGATCCCCAGGGCCAACACGAGGATGGTGATGGTGGCGAAGCCAGGACGCAGCCGAAGCTGGCGCACGGCAAGGCGAATAGCGCCCGCGAGGTTGAGACTCTGGCGTCCATTCGGCGCGGTGGCAGCGAAGGGTGATGGCGTTGGACGCACCGCCGGGGCTGGCCGCGGAGGCAGGACGTCGAAGGCTGATTCGTCGAGCGCCGCTCGTGCGCGCGTCTGTGCCTCCGCGTCGCTCGCGCCGTCGCGGACCGCGGACAGATAGATCTCGTCGAGATGCTCGGCCATCTCCTCGATGGTCGATTCGGGGAGCGTCAGCCCAGCGGCCTTCGCGCGAACGCCGATGTCGTGCCGCCAATCGATGTTGCTGGCCATGATTGCTCTACTCCTGGCTCGCGTCGTGTCCGGCTAGGCCGGACGCAGTCCCGCCACCTGCGTCACCGCGGCAATGAAGCGGTTCCAGTCGTCGCGCTGCGACGCGAGTGCCGTCCGCCCCTTGCTCGTAATGCGGTAGTAGCGACGTCGCCGCTGGCCGGCTCGCTCGACCCACCGGCCGCGAATCAACTCGCGATCTTCGAGGCGGTAGAGCGTGGCGTAGAGCGAGGCCAGCGTAAATCGCAGCGTCCCACCCGACTGGCTCTCGATCCGGCCGGCGATGTCGTACCCGTGCAGCGGTTCCTCGGCGAGCAGCGCGAGGATGAGCAGGTCGGCGCTGCCTTTCTTGGCCGCGTCGATGGTCGAATCGAGTGGCATCATCATATGCAGGATTCCATCATATAGGACTGCTGATGTTCCAGCCGAATCTTTGGACGAAACCGGCGCAGCGAAGGTTGGCCGGGGCGTAGGCCCCCCGGGTGCAGCGCCATCCTTTTGGACGGGCGGTGGTGAAAAGCGCACAATAGGTGGTCTCCGATCCTGACGAGGTCCACAGTGAAGACGATCGTCCGACTCCTCGTGTCGTGCGCAACGCTGGCCGTCACCGCTCCTGCGTTCGCACATCACAGCGCCGCCGCCTACGACACGCAGAAACAAGTGAAGATCAGCGGAACCGTCGTGCAGTACCGGTTCGCGAACCCGCACGTGTATCTCACGCTGCAGGTGAAAAAAGACGACGGCTCCGTGTCAACGGTGGAAGTGGAGGCGGGTGCGGCCGCGGTGTTGAACGGACTCGGCTTCACGAAGGACTCGGTCAAATCCGGCGACGTCGTCACCGTCGTCGGCAACCCGGCCCGCGCCAAGCCGGACGGGTTTGTGCTGGGGAGAGAGCTCTACAAGAGTGACGGCACCTACGTACCGCTGAACATCGCATCGCGGAGCGTCTACGAGTCGAAAACAGCAACGGCGACCAGCATCGCCGGCACGTGGTTCTCTCCGCGGACGGAGTTCGGCGCTTTCCTCGGCGGCTCGGGCCGATGGGCGCTCACCGACAAAGGCCGCGGCGCCGCCGCGGGCGCCGACGAGCGAACCAAGAACGCACTCAAGGACTGCATCCCTGTCGGCGCGCCCGCGCTGATGTTCTATCCCGTTGCGAACGTGATCACCGTGCAGCGCGATCGCGTGGTGATGAAAGTCGACTGGATGGATTCCGAGCGGATCGTGTATCTCGATGGACGCGCGCATCCGCCCGCGACGCAGACGTCACTGCAGGGGCACTCCGTCGGCCGATGGGAAGGCAAGACGCTCATCGTCGACACGACGAACTTCAAGGACCATCCGATGGGTCTGTCGCTCTCGACTCCATCGAGCACGCAGAAGAAGCTGACCGAACGGCTCGCGCTCAGCGAGGACGGGAAGACGCTGATCTACTCAGGCGTGCTGGAAGATCCGGTCTATCTCGCCAAGCCCGTCGAGTGGTCAGGCAAATGGGAATTTCGCCCGACGATGAAGCCATCCGGCGAGAAGTGCAACGTCGAGGTCGCCAGCCGGTTCCTGCGTCAGGAGAAATAGCGCGCGGTCAGACCCGTCCGGGCTCTGTCTTGCCGGCCCGCATCGGTGGCGTCTGTTCCCGCTTGAACAACTCTTCGCTACCGAATGCCTCGTCCCCGAGCGACAGCGGCGACACGCGTGATGACGGCCGGTCCGCGACCACGCTGATGCCGGCATGATGCGCAACGGCCGCGGTCGGCGCCTGCGGGGGGCGCGGCATACCGGTAATCACCTCCGCGTCACTCAGGCCGAGCACTTTCTGAATGTGCTCGCGGACCGCGACCACGGCAAACGCCGCCGACGCCAGCAGAAACAACGTGATGAACGACAACGCCAGCAACACCGCGTTTCCCGAGTTGGGTGGCAGCCGGGGAAACGTCGGCGATGACCGTCCGATCTCGAAGGCCCACAGGTAAATGGCGGTACACGCCAACGCCCCGAAAATCATCAGGGCAAGTCCGCCGTTGATGGATATCCGCGGGCGAACGTTCGACTGAGCTCCGCTCTCGTCCGGCCACAACAAGCGGGGCGCGAACATCGCACGCGCCATGCGGTGCCGCTGGCTGAAGACGAACGCGAGCGCCAGCAGGCAGAAGAACGAGGCGTACGCTGGGAGCAGCGTGCGCTGCGATTCGTACACCGGGATGAGTCCGAACAGCGTGACGACGACGGGCAGTGCGGAGACGAAGAGGCACCACACACCGGTGTAGTGCTTCAGGGGGCTGCTCAATGTCGGAACGGCGCGCGACGACGACACACGGTCAGTAGCCATGGAAACCTCCAGGCTAATCAGGGGGAACGCGATCTTTCTCACGCGTCATCGGCCGAGTCAAGACACGATTGTGTAGAGTCCGCTGCGGATGAGTTGCAGGAGCCGTGGCGATTCCTGCCATCGATGAAGGTCGTCGTCTGGCAGAAATCGCGCGCTTCCCCGGTGCCCGCGCCCGCCTCGCACCGGAAACGCCTGCAAAAGCCGCCGTCGCAATCCATGGCACTGTGCCTGCTACATCCGCCGCGGAGCGATGCATGCGAATCAAGATCTATGGAGGCACATCCTCGCAGAGCGGACCGAGTCTGTGCGAGACGTGCCGGCATTCGATGATCACCAGGGGACGCAAACTCGGAGAAGAGATCGTCAGCTGCGAAGCGCTGCCCGGGCGTTCGGCGCAGATCACGTTTGTCGTCACCGAATGCTCGGAGTACTCCGACGCGACGTTACCGAGCTATCCCGAGCTGTTCGAGAAGGCGTGGATCCTCAGGCCCCGCGATGGCAAGCGCGCCGCCGGGTTCGTGCACAGCAGCGAGCTGTCGACGAAGGAGCGCTTCGAGCTGATGAGGGACGTCTACCGCTTTGAGCAGTGAAGACGCCGTTCTATCTGCTCTTGGCGAACGCCCACATGACGAGGTGCCACACGGTGACGCCGAGCCAGACCTTCCATTCCCAGGCATCGCGCCGGAACCCCTGCCACCAGGCGACGAGGATGAAGATCGTGACGAGGGCGGTCGCCACGATGTTGTCGGCGACGGCGAAGCGCCGCCACGTTCGAGCCTTGGTCGCGCGCGCCGCCACGTCCTGTTGAACGCACTCGCCGAAGAAGTCGGCTCGCGCCAGCCCACAGCTCGCGCAGAAACGAGCGTCAGGCGCGAGCGGCACGTCGCATCGAGGGCAGGAATGCAAGAGAGGCTTCCGACAGCCGCCGCACGTCGCAACCGTCGGGTCGTTCTGTGCGCCACATTCCGCGCAGATCACGCCGCTGACCTCGTTGCCTACGGCCGCGAGGTGAGACAGCACGCCGCCGCAGCACTCGCAGATTGAGGAGGTTTGGAGGAGGCCGCACCCGCACCGCGGGCACTTTCTGAGAGTCGCGTCACCCGCCATTCAACTTGTTTTCTCAGCGCCGCGCGGTTTCCTCCGACGGCTGGCTGATCACCGCGATCCGAACGTGGGTCGCTTTGCTGAGGGAAGACGGATTCTATCAGGCAGATTCGACAACGATAGGTACTGGCGGGTGTGTGGGAGGAGTTTCGCAACTGGATCACCCGCCGTGGGGTGACCCCGTTGTGCCCTCCCGGCTTTGGGCTCAGGAGAGCCTGACGTTCTCGCCCCTCGGCCCTTTCGGCCCCTGCCCCACGTCGAACGTGACCGCCTGTCCTTCTTGAAGGTCATTGAACGAGGTCTGGCGGCAGGCGGAATTGTGAAAGAAGTACTCGGAGCCGTCGCCCGCCAGAATGAAACCGAAGCCCTTGTCGCTTACCAGCCGCTTGATGGTGCCGTTGAGTGATGCCATGTTGTCGTCCTTGTTTGTTGAGCGCCGGATACCGGTAACCGTCGCGGGCGCCTTTAGCGACGGATGGATGGAGTGTCAGACTTGCGGACGAACACGCCTCCACGGCGCTGCTCGAGAAAACCCGCTTCGATGAGGTTCTGAAGCATGACCTCGCACACCTGCTGGTCGAGGCCCGCCATCAGCGCGGCGTCCGCGGTGGTCAGCTTTACGCCGCTTGTCTCCATGAACAGAAGCTGGACACGTGCGAGCGCTTCCTTGAAGCGCCGCGTCGGGAGTGGCTGCGTCATGTGTCTCCTCACAGCTTCTGGCGATATGGCCGCTCGTTGAACGAGACCGATCGCGAATGTCGGATACCTGGTTGATGTAAGCCGAGATTGCGCTCGCCTATCGCCCACCCCGCGTCGTGCCGGGGCTTTGATGAAGGCTGATGCGTGAGGGCCTTGCGCAGGCGAGAATCAGGCAGCAGGTTCAGGAAAGCAGTGACTGACTGTACTCGATCCGCTACTCGATAGCCAGGACACTACTTCCGTTGGGCGACTGTCGGAATCGTGAACGAGAATGTGGTCCCGCGGCCCTCGCTGCTCTCGACCCAGATTCGACCGCCGTGAGTTTCGACGATGCCCTTCGTGATTGGGAGCCCGAGCCCGGCACCTTGGTAACCAGCTCTGGTGGCTTGCCAAAATCGGTCAAAGACCCGGGGCAAGTCCTCGGGCGAGATGCCACATCCCGTATCCGCAAGCTGGAAGACGACCTCGTGATCGGTCGAGGCTGCCCTGACGGTGATCCGCCCGCCTGCGTCCGTGAACTTGATCGCATTGCCAATGAGGTTCTGGAACACCTGAAGGAGCCGATCGCGATCACCCCAGACGTCGGCAACATCAGAATCCACGTCGGCTCGTAGCTCGAGAGAAGAAGACGATGCGAGCGGCCGCTGCATCTCCACTGCTCCGACGATCAGCTCACGTGTAGACACGCGTGCTCGTTCAATAGTCAGCTGCGATGACTCCATGAGCGCGACGTCGAGGAGATCCTGAATCAGGCGGTCCATACGAGTACCTGCGCTGCGGATCGTCTCCGCCGCCTCGGGGTCGAGATGCTTGAGTGCCCCTGCCATCAACTGGATCGCGGACAGTGGATTCCGCAGGTCATGGGCCACAACACCGAGGACTTGATCGCGGAGCTGCGCGGCCTCGACTGACGCGCGGTAAAGACGGGCATTTTCGATGGCTATCGCCGCCCGGTCTGCCAGGGCCTCGGCCAGACGCAGATCGTCCTGTCCGTAAACGCGTGACGGGGTCGAGGACCCGAGCGCCATCGCGCCGAGGGCCTGTCCCCGCAGCAACAGTGGCACGACGATGAGCGACGTGAGGCCCATGGCCAGGAGTGTCTGCGAATGTGCCGGCCCCTGCGCAATCGACTCGATGTACTCCGGCGTCACCTGTGCATTCACCAACGGCTGTTTGCTTTCAATCACCGACCGCATAACGTGAGGTAAGCCTCGATCGGGCGGCATCTGCTCGAGAACCGCACAGAGCGCCGCCCCTGCAGGGTCTGCGCTTGCGACCTTCAGTCGCCGGAGCTGTCCGTGCTCGTCCCTCACGTCGACGCAACACCAGTCAGCGACCCGCTGAACGACAAGGCCGGCCAGGGTCGCGAGTGTCTGCTCGTAGTCGAGTGACGCAGACAGCACGACGCTCGCGTCGGCAAGGAACTGCTGGTCCTTTTCGATACGCCTTCGCTCGGTGATGTCCTCCGAGATACCAAGCAGGTACAGCGGGTTGCCTGCGGCGTCGAGGATCGGAACTTTCTTCGTGTGCAGGATGCGAACGCCTTGATGCGGGGTTTGTATCGGTTCTTCCGGGATGTCGACGATCGTGCCGCTCTTCAGCGTTTCGCGATCTTTTTCGACGAAGAATGCGGCCTGTTCCGGTGGCCAGAAGTCGTCGTCGCTCTTGCCGAGAAACGTTTGGCTCGGCGAGCCGAGCAGGTCTTCACCCGCGCGATTGAACCGCAGGAACCGCAACGACGTGCTGTCCTTGATGAACAGCATGAGAGGAATGTTGTCGATGATGGCGTCGAGGGATGCGTTGGCAGCCTTGAGCGCTTCGTCTGCCCGCTTGCGCTCGGTGATGTCCATGATCGTGCCCGTCAGTCTCACCGGATCGCCCATGGCGTTCCGATAGGCGCGACCCTTGGCGGAGATCCAGTGAATAGACCCGTCCGCCCACTGCAATCGGCATTCGATGTCGAAGTGGTCGGTCGCAAACGCTGCGTCGAACGCGCGTTTCGCATTGTCTCGATCTTCGGGCACCACGTGAGTCATGAACGTCGCCGCTCCCCACGTCGGAACGGGCGACGAATATCCGAAGATCTGATCGTGCCTGAGCGACCGCACCGATGTATCCGTCAGGAGATCGAGGTCCCACATACCAACCTGGGCAGACTCGAGTGCGAGATTCAGACGCTGTTCACTCTCCTTCGTCCGCGCCATCGACTTTGTGATCTCGTCGTTTGCCGCGCGCAGTTGCCGGGTGGAGTCGTGGGGGTTCTGACGCCCCTTCTGCAGGAGAAACGTCAGATAGACGACACCCATCAGATTGATCACCAGAAGTGCCGCAAAGAACAGCGCGAGTGGACCGCCGCTTCCGGTCATCGGGATCAGCCATAACCCGAGGGCACACGTCGTCATCACCACGACCACGGCGAAGAGATAGCCGACGATGGTGTTGGACGGATTTCTATCGGTCATGGAAGGGAGCGTTCCTTCGGAGGCTGCGCAACTGCATCGCTCGTTCCAGTGTCGCCAGCGACTGCGGCACCCTCCCAGTTAGTTTAAGCGTCGGCTTCGGCGGGCTGACTGAGAACGTCCAGCCCGACACAAGATCGAGCGAAGCGACGCGGGAACTCAACGGGACTCGCGCTCGCTGGCTGAAGCCGAAAGCTTCAGCGGCGTGACCGAGGACGTCCGGCCCGGCACAAGACCGAGCGAAGCGAGGGATTGTGGCGGGGTGGACGGGACTCGAACCCGCGGCCTCCGGCGTGACAGGCCGGCGTTCTAACCAACTGAACTACCACCCCAGGACGAACTTCAGAAGTGCAAAGTCCAAAGTGCAAGGGCGCTTACTTTGCACCTTTCACTTTGCACTTCACAACTTGGTACTGGGCGGTGCAGGGTTCGAACCTGCGACAGCCGGCGTGTAAAGCCGGTGCTCTACCACTGAGCTAACCGCCCGCCTTCGCGCTTCGCGCTTCGGCGGGGCAAGCCCGCGTCGCCTTCGCTCGGCGGGGAAAGCCCGCAAGTGCGCTGCACTCGCCCCTGATGCGCTTCTGTACAAGCGCACGTCTTCGCTGCACCACACACCATCAGCTTCGACGATGCAGGCACAAAGAAGCAATTATATCGGGACCATAACTTTCAAGGCAAGGAGCGCGAACCCGACGGCGAGGCCCGCGGCGGCGCGATATTCGCGATTCCGCATCACACGCTCGAGGCTGAATCGCCGTGACGACAGCGTTCCGCGCGACTCTTGGTACCGATCGTATGCGTCACCGAACGTTCGCCGCAGGAACGCCTCTTCGGTGCGGATTGCCGCGGTGATCGTCGTCCCCATATAGATCGCGGCAAGAATCGCCAGCGGCACGCTCCACGCGGCGATCACGACACCCAGCGCGAGGATAGACGACCCGACATACAGCGGATGTCCGGTCCACCGGTACGGCCCCGACGAGGTGACTTCGCGTCCCTTCTCGAGATGACCCGCCGCCCAGACACGAATCGCTTCGCCGGCGAGCGCCACGAGCAGTCCATACCGCCAAGTCGTCCACGTCGGCCGCGACAGGATCAGGGCCGCGATCGTCGTCACGAAACCGAGCGGGACACGCTTCTTGGCCAGGAACGCGATGGCGCGATCGCTCATCGCCGTGCGAGCCGTCATCGCGCGGCGACTCTGCGTTCGACTGCGGCCACGACGTCATCCACGCTGATGTCGTCGATGCAGGGTTGCGCACGCCGGCAGCGGCGCTCGTAGTGACACACGCATTGATCGATGCGCGAGATCGAGATGTCAGCGGGCGACCATGGACCGTTACGCTCGGCACGAGTCGGCCCGAACAGCGCGACGATCGGCGTGCCGACCGCACCGGCAATGTGCAGCGGGCCGGTATCGCCCGACACCATGAGGCTCGCACCTGTCGCGATCGCCAGAATGTCGGTGATGCTCGTGGCCGGCGCCTGTTCCGCGGCGCCGCCAGACGCAGCGACAACCGACGACGCCGCCGCTTCCTCGCCAGGCCCCCACAGCACCACCGATCGCAGTCCGCGCCGCTCACGAATCGCTGCGGCGAGCGCACCGAAGCGCGCCGGCGGCCACCGTTTGTTCGGCCACGCCGCGCCGGGATTGATCAGCACGTAGCCGCTCGACCCGACCCGCGCGGCGACGGCGTCCGCAGCATCCGACCGGGGAACGGCGATCGGAAACGCAATCGACGGATCGTCCACGCCGACGGCGCGCATCAGCCCAATGCCTTGCTGAATCACGTGCGCGGCGTCGCCTGGATCGACGGTCTCCGAATAGAAGAATCTCGCCATCGGCTCGCGCAGGTGCCGCCGCGAAAACCCGATCGTTCGGCGCGCGCCGACCGATCTCGCCAGTACAGCTGACTTCAGGAGGCCCTGTAGATCGACCACGGCGTCGTACTCGTTACCGCGGACGGCCTCAGCGCGAAGGCGGCGCCACGCGGTCAGAGCCGAAAGCGCACCCCGCGGATCAAATGGGTAGACGGATCCGACCACCGTCACCAACCTGACGAGATCAGCGTAGCGAGGATCGACGACCCAGTCGATCGTGCCACCTGGATAGCGACGCTTGAGCGCGGCAACCGCCGGGATCGCGTGAATGACGTCGCCGAGCGATCCCAGACGGACGATCAGGAATCGTGGCGCGTGGTCGTTCACGATGGCTAAGCGCGTCTGCCCGCCGACGAGGCAATCCGTGTCAGCAGATCGCGTGTCGAGTGATTTTTTGGATCGCCGACGATGGCGATGCGGCCGCCGTAGGCTTTGACAGTCTCGCGCTCAGGAACGGTGTCCACGGTGTAGTCGGTTCCCTTGCAGTGCACGTCCGGATGCAGCGCCTCGAGCAGCGGCGTCACGTCGGGCTCGGGGAAGATGACGACGAAGTCCACACTGCGGAGCGCGGCGACGAGCTCGGCGCGATGCTCGGCGGCGAGGATTGGCCGGTTCTCACCTTTGAGCGCTCTCACCGAGGCATCGTCGTTGATCGCGACGACGAGGAGGTCGGCCTCCCGTGCGGCCGCGTCGAGATAACGGACGTGGCCGACGTGCAGGATGTCGAAGCAACCATTGGCGAACGCGACGGTACGCCCGGCGGCACGTTCAGCGCGCACGCGATCGACGAGCGCGTCGCGGGTGAGAATCTCACCCACGCTTCGCGTCCTTGTTCCTCGTCCGGCTCAAGCCGGACACTACGGAGTCGGACTTGACGGCGCGCCGCAGTTCGTCGGCCGAGACGGTCGCTGTGCCGCGCTTCATCACCACGATGCCGCCTGCGTAGTTGGCCAGACGCGCGGCGCCCTCGAACGTCGCCCCTGACGCCAACGCCAGCGTCATCGTCGCCATGACGGTGTCCCCCGCGCCGGTCACGTCCGCGATTTCGTCGGAGCCAAAGATCGGAATGTGCACGGTCGGCGAGTTCGGGAGGAACAACGCCATGCCACGACCGCCGCGAGTCACGAGCACCGCCTTCATGCCGGTTCGTTCGAGGACGGCGCGACCCGTCCGCTCGAGAACCGACAGGTTGTCGTTGATGCGGACGCCAAGCGCCTGCTCAACTTCCGACTCGTTGGGCGTGCACGCCGTCAGGCCGCGGAAATCGAGCAGCCGGTAGCGCGTGTCGATCAGCACCGGAACCGGCCGCCCCTTCTGACGCAGCGCCTTTGTAATCTTCGACACGAGCGCCGTGGAAATCAGACCGGACCCGTAGTCGGAGAGCAGCACCGCATCGGCCGAGAGCGATGCGGCCAGCGCATGTCGCTCGAACTTCGAGCGTGAATCGCGGTCGATGCTGTTGCCGACTGCGCGATCGATGCGCACGACCTGCTGCTTGGCTGAATGAACGCCGCCGGCGAGAATCCGCGTCTTGACCGGCGTGCTGCGCGTTGTCGAACGGACGAGACCGCGCTGCCCGACCCGCTTGTGCAACGACGCCAGGAGACGACGGCCAGGCTCATCGCGACCGATGACGCCGACCAGGCTGGCGCGGCCGCCAAGCGCGCCGACGTTGTTGGCCGCATTGCCACCCCCACCCGGCACGATCTCCGTGGAGTCGTACTCGAGGATGAGCACCGGCGCCTCGCGAGAGACGCGCGCGACCCGCCCGTACACGAATTCGTCAGCCACGACGTCGCCGATCACGGCAACCGTCCGGCTCCCCATCGCCGCGATCAGCGAGAGGAGCTTCGCAGAATCCACCCGACGGCCTCCATCAAATTGTTGAGGATAGCATCTGCGCGCACACCTTCTGGCGGAGCGGTATCCGCTTCCGACAATCCATGGCCTGAACGAACCAGCACCGTGCGCGTGCCGGCCGCACCCCCGCACGCCACGTCAAGCCAGCGGTCCCCCACCATGACCGAGCTCGAGGGGTCGAGGTCCATCTCGCGGCAGGCCTGCTCGATCATCCCGGGCGCGGGTTTGCGACAGCTGCACGTCTGTCGATACCGCTCGATCGTGGCCTGCGGGAAATGCGGGCAGAAGTAGTAACGGTCGATACCACCGCCAGACGACACGAGGCGTGTGTCGATCGTCTGATGCACGTGGTTCAAGAACGCCTCGTCGATGAGGCCGCGGGCAATTCCCGACTGGTTCGTGATCACCACGGTTGCATAACCGGCACGCTTGAGCAGCCGAAGCGCGTCGCCGGTCCACGGGAAGATATCGAGGTCTTCGAGCCGTTCGAGGTAGCCACGCTCCTCAATGATGGTGCCATCACGATCGAGAAACACAGCCGGGCGACTCATCGCACCATTGACGCACGCACGTTCGCCACCACGCGCTCGGGTGACAGTCCCTTCATGCAGCGGTGGTCGATCGGACACTCGCGCAGCATACAGGGCCGGCACCAGACGTCGTGAATCAGCACCTCGGTACGCGCGCCCGCACGAGGCAACGGTCGCGTCTCGTACTCACGCGTCGGCCCGAAGATCGCGGTCACCGGTGTTCCCACCGCCGCCGCGAGGTGCATCGCTCCCGAGTCGTTCGAGACGAACGCCTTGGCGATCGCAATCAGCCCGACCAGGAGCGACAGTGACGTGACGCCCGTGAGATCGAGCACGTCCCGGCGCTGTTTGTCAGGCACCAGGCGCTGTATCCGATTCGTCGTCTCGATATCACCCCGGCTGCCAACCAGCACGCACTGCGCGCCGCTCTCAACCAGGTTCGAGACGAGCGTCGCGTAGTATTCGGGCAACCATCGTTTGGCGGTACCGTAGGCCGCGCCGGGGGCGATGGCGATGAACGGCCGCGAGGATTTCCAGTTGCGCGAGTTGAGCAGCATCCGCGCGCCGACGATGACGTCATCGGGAACGAGCACAGCCGGCTCGAGCGGCCCCGAGTCCATTCCCAACTGCCGGACGAGAAGCTGGTAGTACTCGGCCTGGTGCATGCTGTGGCGCGGACGCGAGACCGCCCGTGACAGCAGCGGCCGGCGGAAGTCGGCCGCATAGCCCCAGCGCTCACCAATGCCGGCGCGTTTCACCAGCCACGCCGCTGAAAACGCATTCGGCAGCAGAATCGCTGCATCGGCATCGAGCGCCTCGAGCGCGGCACTGTCGTGCCGCAGCGCGCGACGCTGCTGAAGCTTTCCCGTCCATTCGAGTGTGACGACCTGATCGACGCCGGGCACCATCGTGAAGAGATCGGCGACCGAACGCCGCGCCGCGACCATCAGCCGCGCCTTGGAAAAGCGACGGCGCACGTCAGCGATCGCGGGCAGTGCCATGACGGCGTCGCCCAGCCAGTTCGGCGACAACATGAGCAGCCGGCGGACTGATGTGGAATCGCTCGTCATCACTCCGTCGCCGCAGTGACCGCATCGTCGCGACCCGCGGCCTCGCCAGCAAGCCGCGGATCGCGATCGCGCCAGCGGCGATGCATCCACAACCAGAGAGCCGGATCGCGGCGCACATACATCTCGAGCACGTCGGTGCACCGCTGCGTGAACTCACGGACCGCGTCTGGTGATGCCTCCTTCGGCGGCGGTACCGGCCTCTCGTAGACGAACCGGTAGCGCCCGCCCGGCAGCGGCAACGCGAACACAGGGATCACCGGAGCGCCCGTGCGCAGCGCCAGCGCGGCAAGAGCGGAGGTCGTCGCCGCCGGGCGATCGAAGAAGTCCACGTAGACCGCATCGGCCGAATGCAGATGTTGATCGATCAACAGCGCGACGCTGCGATTCGCCGCCAGCTCGCGCATCACTTTGCGAATCGCGCGCTGACGGTAGATCACCGTGTTGCCGGTGCGCGTACGGATCCGCTCGAGCGTCTCGTGCAGATACGGGTTGTCGAGGGGACGGGCCAGCACCGCCAGCCCGTGTCCGCCCAGCCGAAGCGGGTGCGCGATCGCATGCATCTCCCAGTAACCGAAATGTCCGGTGAAGAACAACACGCCACGGCCCTGCTGAAACGCCTGGCGCACGCGGTCTTCCCCGTCGATTTCGCTGCATGCGAGCATCTGCTCTTCCGACAACGTGCCGAACTTCATCAGCTCGAGAAGCACGCGCCCGAAGTGCGCAAACATGGTCCGCGCGATCGCGCGGCGCTCTGCCGCCGAGCGCATCGGGAACGCCGACGCGAGGTTGGCGAGGGCAATGCGGCGATGAAAGACGTCCACGACGTACACCGCGCGGCCGAGCGCCCCGCCGCAGACGCGCACCGCCGACATCGGCAGCACGCGCACACACGCGCGGACGATCTGCACCACCCACAGCTCGATTCGGTATCTCACCGGCGTGCCTCGCCAGACCGCCGAAGGCGCGACGGCGGGCGTGCCTCGCCGTAGCCCGGAACGGGCGAAGGCGGGAGTCGTCCGCGCAGCCAGGCTTTGAACTCGTCAGCCGGCTCGATGGTGATGTGCATCGGCAGCGCCGCCCACCAGGCCTGCTCGCCGATTCGCACCGCATCCTTCTCGGTCGTCACCACGGCCCTGGCGCGCGCTTCCTGCGCGACGTTGTTGATCTGAGCCAGATCCTTCGGCGTGTACCAGTGATGATCGGAGTATCGCAGCTCGGCGACCACATTCCACCCCTGTGCGCGGACGGCGCGAAAGAAACGCTCAGGCCGTGCGATGCCGGCCACGGCCACGACGCGCGCCCCAGCCGGCACCGGTGCCTCGCCTTCGCCGAGCGGCCGCAGGGCTCCGAACGTCGTTTCCACTCTGAACGCTGTCGTGACGCCCAGCACGCTCGAGACGCGAGCGGCATCGTCGCTGGTTCCTGACACGATGAGGACATCGGCGTCGCGCGCCGCATCGAGCCCCTCACGCAAACGGCCGGACGGCAGGACTCGCTCGTCGAGATCGGCAGGCGACACGAGCAGCACGTCGATCGTTCGCGCCAACTGCAGATGTTGAAATCCGTCGTCGAGGATGCACACGGTGCAACCGAAGCGCTGTTCGGCGAGGCATCCAGCCAGATAGCGATCTGGCGAGACGAGTACGGGCGTACCCGGCAGCGCACGCGCCAGCATCTGCGGCTCGTCGCCCGATCGCTCGACGGGCTCGAGCACGCGTTCCGGATCGCTGACCACGACCACGCCCTCGTCGCTCCGCTTGCGCGCATAGCCGCGGCTCAGGATCGCGGGCCGCTCGCCCATCTCGCGCAGCATGCGCGCAAGTGCTTCGACCACCGGCGTCTTACCGCTGCCGCCGACAACCAGGTTGCCAACACTGATGACGGGCCGATCGAGCTGGCGCCGGGCCTGCGGACGCTGTTGATACCAGGAGCGCCGCAGACGTGCGACCCGCCCGTAGACCGCGCTGAGAACGCTCAATGGACCAGACGGAAGGGACGGACGACCGCGCGCGGGCCATCGGGAGGCAGCAGCTCCGCCAGTACGTTGAGCGTCTTGTCCTTGGAGCCGCGGTTGTCATCCACCAGCGCGCGGGCGGCGGCGCCGAGACGCGTGCGGCGCACCGGATCGGCCATGAGGCTCACCACCGCATCCTCCAGCTCGCGATCGGTACGGACCTGAATCGCGGCGCCCTTGGTGAGGAACGCGTCGGCGATCTCGGCGAAGTTGTCCATGTGCGGACCGAAGATGATCGGCCGACCGTGCACCGCCGGCTCGAGGATGTTGTGCCCGCCGGCCGGCACGAGACTGCCGCCGACGAACACCGCCGTGGCGATCTGATAGAGCTGCGCGAGCTCGCCGATGGTGTCGAGGATCACCGCGTCCACGCGCGGTTCTGAGTCGATTGGCAGATCGCTCCGTCGCTTCGTGGACAGCCCCTCGCGCTGACAGAGGCGTTCGACGTCGGCGAATCGCTCCGGATGCCGCGCCGCGAGGATCAGCAGCGCGTTGTTCCCCGCCTGCGTCGTTCGCACGCGATTGAATGCGCGGATGACGGCTTCTTCTTCACCCTTCGATGTACTGCCGGCGACAAACACCAGACGTCCCTGTGAGATGCGGAAGAAGCGCACCACACGCTCGCGGCCACGACCCGGTGCGGTGGACGGATCGAGGGAGTCGAACTTCAGACTGCCGGTGACGGTGACGCGGCTCGCATCCGCACCGAGCTTGCCGAAACGGCGTGCCGTCTCTTCACTCTGCACGCAGAAGCGGTCGATGTCGCCGAGCACCCGACGCATGAACGGGCGGATGATGCGATAGCGCGGGAACGAGCGCGGCGAGATGCGTCCGTTGACGAGCGCCGTGCGCACGTTGCGGCGACGGCACTCCCGCAGCAGGTTCGGCCAGATCTCCGTTTCCACCATCACAAAGAGACGCGGCTTCACCAGGTTCAACGTCTTGCGAACGATGAACGTGAAGTCGAAGGGAAAGTAGAAGACGGCATCGGCGTCCGAAACGCTGCGCGCCAGCTTCTGCCCCGACATCGTCGTCGTCGAGAGAAACACGCGGAGCGAGGGATAGCGTGCCTTCAGTCCGGCGACGATCGGCCGCGCGGCGAGCACCTCGCCGACCGACACGGCGTGGACCCAGATGGACTCTTCAGCGTCGAGATTGAAGGACACCGGCAGGTAGCCGAGCCGCTGCCCGAGGCTACCGACGTATTTGTTGTGGCGCAGCGCCTGATACAGGAAGTAAGGCGCAAGCGCGACGAGCGCGATCAGTGTCGCGACGCTGTAAAGGAGGTACACGCTAAGTCGTGGGGAATGTTGGTCTTACAATGCACGAAGTATAGCCTCGCGATTGACCCTGTTCAAGGCGGGTCACTACAATCGAACTTTGGGCTCTGGACTGTGAAGGTCTGAACGTAGAGCGCAGGCTTCAGCCTGCGCGCCGGAGGGGCGTGATGGCGGTTCGGGTCGGCATCAACGGGTTTGGGCGTATCGGGCGCAACATCATGCGCGCGGCGCTGGGTGCGACGGACATCGACTTCGTCGCCGTCAACGATCTCACCAGCGCGAAGACACTTGCGCACCTGCTCAAGTACGACTCGATCCTCGGCAACCTCGAGGCGGCCGTCAAGGCGACCAGCGACGGGATCGCGGTGAACCAGGACGAATTCAAAGTCCTCTCGATGAAAGATCCTGCGCAATTGCCGTGGAGGGATCTCGGCGTCGACGTCGTGTTCGAGTCGACCGGTATCTTCACGGCGAGGGATGGCGCGGCGAAGCACATCGAGGCGGGAGCGAAGAAGGTGATTATCACCGCGCCGGCCAAAGGCCCCGACGTCACCGTGGTGATGGGCGTCAACGACGAGAAATACGATCCGGCCAAGCACCAGATCATCTCGAACGCGTCGTGCACGACGAACTGCCTGGCGCCGCTGGCCAAAGTGGTCCACCAGAAATTCGGCATCAAGAAGGCGTGGATGACGACCATCCACTCCTACACGAACGATCAGAACCTGCTCGATCTGCCGCACAAGGACCTGCGTCGCGCGCGGGCGGCGGCGATGTCGATGATCCCGACCTCGACCGGCGCGGCCTCGGCGATCGGCGAGGTGATTCCTGAGCTCAAAGGCAAGCTCGATGGTTTCGCGATGCGCGTGCCGACGCCGAACGTCTCGATCGTGGACCTGAACGCCGTCCTCGACAAGAAGGCCACTGGGGAAGAGGTCAACGCCGCGCTCCGCGAGGCGGCTGCCGGCCCGCTCAAAGGCATCCTCGCGGTCTCGGACGATGAGCTCGTGTCGATCGACTTCAGAGGCAACGCGAACTCATCGATCGTCGATGCACCGTATACGAAGGTGATGGACGGCGACTTCCTCAAGGTGTTGGCGTGGTACGACAACGAGTGGGGCTACGCGAGCCGCTGCGTGGATTTGCTGCGGAAGATCGTCGCGCGCGGACTGTAATTCGTGGCCACTCGCACCATCCGCGATCTCGATCTGAAGGACAAGCGCGTCTTCGTTCGCGTGGACTTCAACGTCCCGCTCAAGAAGGGCGTGATCGGCGACGACACCCGCATCCGTGAATCGCTGGAGACCATCGAGTACGCGCTGGAGGCGGGCGCGCGCGTTGTAATCCTGGCGTCGCATCTTGGCAGGCCGAAGGGTCAACCCAATCCCGACCTGAGCCTGCGGCCGGTGGCGATTCGTTTGAAGGAGCTGCTCGGCCGCGACGTGGCGTTCGCCGAAGACTGCATCGGCCCACCAGCCGAGCGCGCCATCGCCAGTCAACCTGCCGGCGGCGTGGTGCTGCTCGAGAACCTGCGCTTCCACGCTGAGGAGGAGAAGAACGACGTCAACTTCGCGAAAGGCCTCGCGGCGCTCTGCGACGCCTACGTGAACGACGCATTCGGCGCGGCGCATCGCGCGCACGCGTCGGTCGAAGCGATCGTGCGCCTGGTGCCGCAGGCCGCCGCTGGTCTCCTGATGGAAAAGGAGCTGCGCTATCTCGGCGAGGCACTCGGGAATCCCGCGCGGCCGTTCGTCGCGGTGCTCGGCGGCGCCAAGGTCTCGGACAAGATCGAGGTCATCGACAACCTGATCCCACGAGTCGATCGGCTGCTCATCGGTGGCGCGATGGCCTACACGTTCTTCAAGGCGATGGGCAAACCCGTTGGCAAGTCGCTCGTCGAAGACGACAAGCTCGACCTGGCGCGGGAGATCATGACCAAGGCGGACGGCGTGAAGCCGACGCGCTCGTCGCCCCTGCAGTTCCTGCTTCCCGTCGATCACATCGTCGCGCCCAGGCTCGAAGCCGGCTCGTTTTCAGAAACGCTGCTCGTCGACGATGCAGCGATTGGCGATCGCATGGGGCTAGACATCGGTCCGGCAACGGCGAAGGCGTATGCGGCGGCGCTGCGCGACGCGAAGACCGTGGTGTGGAACGGACCGATGGGCGTGTTCGAGATCGACGACTTCGCGCGCGGCACGATGGCGGTGGCCAGGGCGATCGCCGAGGTGCACGGAACGACGATCATTGGTGGCGGGGATTCGATCGCGGCGGTGAAGAAGGCCGGCGTCACCGATCGCATTACGCACATTTCCACCGGTGGCGGCGCGTCGCTGGAATTTCTCGGCGGTCAGACACTG
>Ga0111539_10003860_pt1 | contig 19731 bp, 23 predicted proteins | sample RhiMethybrSRZTD1_FD_79667 | JGI IMG/M metagenome (GOLD analysis project Ga0111539, IMG submission 79667) | Populus rhizosphere microbial communities from Tennessee, USA - Rhizosphere MetaG P. TD hybrid SRZTD1 (version 2) (version 2) | ecosystem: Host-associated > Plants > Roots > Rhizosphere >... | reverse complement strand
CGATCGCCACGTTTTGCCGGGCGAACACGCACATGTCCCGAATCGATTTGCTCACCTGGTAGAAGCCTTCGATTTTGGTGAAATAGCGCCGCAGCCGCTCCGGTGACACGTCCAGCAGAATATTCTCGTGATAGAGCCCGGCCCGCGCCTTTTCCAGTCCGCGGTCGTTGATGTCCGAGGCAAAAATCTGCACCGGGTAACGCTTCCGCGATTTTTCCATGAACTCGGAGACCGCAATCGCCAGCGAATACGCCTCTTCTCCGGTCGAACAGCCGCACGTCCAGATGCGCACCGGCGCGTCATCCAGCCGGTTCTTCAAAAGTCGCGGGAGAATTTTTCTTTGCAGTGTCTGAAAGGCGGAGGGATCGCGGAAAAACCCGGTCACGCTGATCAGCAGGTCGCCGAACAATGCCTCCACTTCGCCGGTGCTTTCCTGGAGAAACTTTACGTACGCAGTCACCGTGTTGATCTTGTGCAGCACCATTCGTCGCATGATGCGTCGGTTGAGCGTCCCGGGCTTGTAGAGCGAAAAATCGACTCCGGTGCGCGCGCGCAGCAGCACGAACAGCTTGCACATTTCCTCCGAGCTGTCGCCCAAAAGGGTGTCGCGCTCTGCGTGCTCCGGCAAAGGGCGTTTCGCCCGCGCTCCATCGCTTCCCGGCGCGACATACGGATGCCGCGCGATGCGCACCAGTTCCTGCGCCAGCGCTTCCGGTGAGAGGACAAAGTCGACGCACCCGGCCGCAATCGCGCTTCCCGGCATCGGGAAGTATTTGGCCGTGCCCTGGTCCTGTGCAAAAGTGATTCCCCCCTGGCCTTTGATTTCCTGCAGGCCCAGCGTGCCGTCACTGCCCATCCCCGAAAGCACCACTCCGACCGCTCGGTGCTGTTGCTCGACCGCCAGCGACCGGAAAAAAACATCGATGGGCATCATCGGGCCGTTCGCCGGCAGCCGGCCTGCCAGTTTGAACTCACCGTCGCGCAGCGTCACGCTGGCGTCGGCCGGCAGCACGTAAATATGGTTCGGTTGGGGCCGCATCCCATTCTTAATATCGTGCACGGGCACTTTGGTAGCGCGACCCAGGAGCTGACCCAAATGGCTCTCGTGCGTGGGATCGAGGTGCTGCAGGATGACCATCGCCATGCCAGTGTCGTCGGGCAAATGGGCGAGCAACTCGCTGAGCGCTTCCAGGCCGCCTGCCGAGGCGCCGATCCCCGCGATGGAGAATGGGAACCTCGATGAAACTTGCTCCGCAATAGTCCCCGAGAAAGGTCCCCCGGTTGTTTGCTCCGCGGGATCGTAATCGAGAGGCCCTTTCATCGGACGGGCCTTGCCGGTTGGAGACTCAGCCGTCCGCTTCACCTCCTCCCGCAGCGCATGGACCTTCGCATGCACCTCTTCTGCCTTCCGGTGCGTCTTATCGGCCGCAGTGTGCAACTTGTGGGCTTTCCTCACCTGCTGCGCTGCCTTGCCCTTTGCGGCGGAATTGCTGCGCTTAACCTGGCTTCGGAGGACGGTTCCTTTCTTTGTCTTTACCATTTCGAGTACACACGATAACGGGCCTCCATGCCCATCACTGTCGCGAAATTCTATTGCGCGCCCTTTTTTCGCAAATTGCAAGCAGCGTTTCTAGCGATCCTCGGGAGAAAATTGCAGGGCTGAGGCTGGGCCTCGCCGACCACGGAGGCCCACACGGCCCGAATGAGACAGGGAATTCCGAATCAGGAAAAACTTGCGGTAACGCGCTCACCTACTGGCCTTGTTCATCAGCCTTGCTTGAAAATTCTCCGAACGCGCTCGGTAGTATCTGCTACGCACTCCGGTAAACCGTTTTGGAATGGTGGAGCTGAGTTTAGAAGCTGGTTGGTCATATTTGGGCAAATGGCACGCAAGAACGTCGCGCCTCCGCTGGAATTGTCTGGGAAGGTTCCAGAGATAAAACCTAACAAATCGCTGCAGCGAACTGCCGCCCGCTTTGCGTTCGACAGCCACTTCCTCAGGTAAACAGCCCCCCTTTTCGCCGCTCAAGCCCGGTGCAACCGTACTGGGTCGTGACGGATGCCGACTACAAGAAGCTGCCCCGGCGCGAGCGCGGACATTTCAAGCGCTGCCCGGAATGCCGCGAGTGGTTTGATATGCGGGAGTTGCACGATGTTTTCTTTCACTGCGTAGACGGGCACGTTCCCAAAACAGATATTCAGTTTCAGGGGCCGGATTTCAGGGTGGAGTGACAACGCGCCCACGTTGGTCGAGCCGATGGCCGCGCTCGCTGAAGCCGAAACTCGTCGCGCAGATCGCCTTCACCGAATGGACGAGCGTCAAAATCCTGTAGAGCTCTAATCGGAACGTGAAAATTCCAGTTGAAGCACGTCAGGAGGCAGCCGGCGAGTTTCTTTTGCGTTATCTGGGCGACGCGCGGAGTCAGATTTTTGCCGTCCTTCGCACCGCTGACGTGAAGTTTCGCAAGCCGGCGCACGGGGCTTTGCGCGCTTCCGCGCGTTTCCCCAACGGCGTTGCCGATACGCTGTCCGCCGAGTTGACCGCGCGTGGGCGAGCCCTGGCTTCCGTGCTCGTAGAGGTTGCTGACGCGCAGGGGCTGATTACGATGACGGGACAGTATGACTGGTTCTTACAGCGAGAGACCAACGCGCCCTGAGCATCTGCTGCCAAACAGCGGCGCGCGTGGCTTTAGGAATTGGCAGCGCAATGATTTTGGATGAGATCGCGTATCTGGTCGTTACGAAGGCCACCGATCAAGATTACGTTTCCCCGTTTCACTCTACGGAGCCATCGCATCTATCTCTCTCGCGGTCGTTTTCTTATGGATCCTTTACAACTCACAGCGCGGATGAACATGATCGAACTCAGAGCCTGAATTACAAGGTCACGCCGCTCGTTCCGTTGGCACTTTGATTTCCGCTCGTGGTCATCACCGGCGCACACGATTCGCTGCTGAATCTTCGCGTCCGCGACAATCGACACCGCAGGGGCGTACGAGAAGCAATCGCCGTTACCATGTTTCTGGATGAGGTTCGTTATCGCGGTTCCATCGTCTCCGAGCCGCGTCCGACTCTTTCATCCAATTCGATTGCTTGTCGTACTCTACGTGGCCATCACAGAAAGCCACGTTGCCGCCTCCGTTGTGGCGATCCGCGATATAGTTGTATTTATTGTGGAAAGCGATTTCCCCTTGCTGGAATTGGTCCTCAAGATAGTCCCCGATGGCAATCATCTCGCTTGGCACGAGGATCTCGGCTTCCCTCGTTGGACGATACGTGGTCGTCCCTTCGGGAAGCGGGCCTATGGCGCCACCGAGGCCGAGGGCGACGTCGTACAGCCCCGCCGTTCCACAAAGATTATAACCATAGCTCGGGCTGAACGCGCCTGTCCAAAGAAGGCGTTTTTTCGTCGCCGGACACAGGAAGATGCCTGCCTGTCCTCCAGATTTTTCAAGCACAGAAGTGTCCCATGCCAGCCGTCCTGCGGCAGTCCACGTCTGCCAAAAGGGATACTGTTCGTGGTCCTCCAAATACATACGTAGTCCGATCGATTGTTGTCGCAGATTGCTTTTGCAAGCCGTTGAATGCGCAGCGGACTTGGCTCTCGACAGCACGGGCAACAGGATCGAAGCCAAAATACCAATTACCGCGATAACGACCAACAACTCGATGAGAGTAAACCCGCAGACCTTTCGTCTGGCCTCACATTTGATCCTCCTGTGTCTCATTTCGCCGCAAACTCTTTTACGGGACTAAACCAAATTACGCCTCAACGGATGGCTTGCAACCCTTAAAAGCGCCAAGCACGCTCGCCCAAGGGAAAATTCTATTTGAACCACTCAAGTATACACGTGGTTAACCGCCTCTTTACCGATTCACCTGCTTTCGACTCCACCGCTGCGCCGAACTCCGACAAAACTTGCGACACAAACGCAAATCAGTTTTTTGGCGGCTCCTCACTTTGATTACTGATCGCCAGTATCAAACCGCCGATTGTTCTCGCTATGTTGGCGTGGCGGAGCGACATTAGGCGAAATGCGAAAAACTATTGAAAACACCATCGTCGATGAAATTCACCAATGCACTTATGTAGTAAAGGCGGGCCGGATGCTTACCGACGGTGAGACGTACAGCGCCATTCGTGTGGAGATGCTGAAGCGGGGCGGGAAGTTTCCCCAAAAAGGCGAAACGCTGGTCATCGAGTCGGAACTGCGTTAAGTCCCACACGCTTCCCGCCAGGCGCCGCTGCGCGGCGCTAACGGGCACAGCAACCGACGTATGTTTCAACGCAAATCAAAAACCAGTGAACGTGCAGAGCATCGTGTCGAGCATAGCCAGCGCATGACCGCAGCGCCGCCGCTCGCAGACGAGTTCCCCCATTTGCGGTCCTTGACTATGGAGCTCGGCCAATACGACGGCGAGGGCGTCACCAGAATGAGTCAGATGAAGCAGAGCCTCAATTTGAAACACACCTCGTCGATCGTCCGAGTTCACTGCGGCAATATGGATTGTGTGCGCGGCGATTTTGATTTAACACGCGATATTGCTGATGCCGTAGCGGCGCGGCGGATGAGCGCGACGGGTGAGTTGCGCTGTCAGGGATGGCGAAACGAGGCGGTGATCGACAGGACTCGCTGCGGCCGGATCCTGCGCTACAAGCTGACTCTGGAATACGCGTAAGCCGGCTCGCGCGAAGGGGCGAAAAAATCGGGAAACTCCCCTTGTGTTCAGCCCGAAATGTCCTGAAGGTGGCTGATGCTCGAAAAGCCCTGGTTTTCAAAATGGTTCGGTTCTGCGCTTCGGTTCACTCCACAGGAACTGCAACAAAGCGCCGATGACGCCGGGCCCGACGCCCAAAATAACCTGGGGGCCTTTCTCTCCAACAGTGATCGCCAGGACGCCGCCATCATTTCCTACCTCAAAGCCGCGGACGGCGGCCACGCCAAGGCTCAAAGCAACCTCGCGTTGATGTACACCACGGGCGATGGTGTCTCCCGCGATGATGCGCAGGCTCAGCATTGGTTTGGCCGCGCCGCCGCTCAGGGTTATGCCACGGCCCAGTTTCATCTGGGACGCCGCTGGCATCGTGCCAGCCTGACGTTGCCAGACGGCGAGGCGCGTGAAGCGCGCATTGAGGCGTTCAAATGGCTGCAGCTCGCCAGCGTGCAGGGTTATCCCAATGCTGACGCCTCGCGCGAACGGGTGAACATCGCCATGAGCGGTGAAGACGTGGCGGAAGGAAACCGCCGCATTGACGGCTTTGTTGCCGCACCGGAACAGCCGAAAGTATGATTCTCCTTCTTTTTGGGCATCCCGTTCATGAAACCTGCCACGTATCCTCCGCCGGCGCTACGCGCTTTAAAGTGATTTCGGTTGCACCCGGCGCATAACGGGTGCATGGTGAGTCGTCGGCAAAAGATTTCAAAGGCCACGCGGAGAATCGCCTTCCAAACCTTTTGGCGGCGATCACTCGCAGCGCTCGATTCTCCGTAACACAAACGTGAACCGTTTACATAGCCTTGCCGCGCTCCGATTAGACGGGGCGGACCAATGAATTCTGATCTCTACTCCAGCACGCGCCGCTCGCCTACTGCGCATAACGAGCAGCGCACGGGCGACAGACGACTTGCCGTGCTGGCCTCAATTCGGACCACCCGCAACCTGGGCCGAGTCTGGAATGTTGCTACCGTTATCCTTGGCACTGGGATCGCAGCCCTGCTCAGCGGTTTCGGCCTGTGGTCCCCAATTCTTTCTTCAGTAAGCATCACGGCATCTCTGGTGGTTGCCATCGGCGTTGCCTGGGGCGGCGCAGTCTTGCTGCCCAGGCCGGCAGCGGGTCTCCTGTGGTTTGCGGGGCCCATCGCGATCGGGCTTGTTTGGGCTGCTATGCTGCGCCAGTGGTCCGCGTTCGGTGTGCTCGCCGCGTGCATTACAATCTCCCTCGTTTCTCTGGCCATCTATCGGGCGGATGCGAGGCGGCACGCATGAATCGTCCACCCCGTTCCTTTCAACCACGCGAACCCAAACACCGTCGCAACGGCAAAATTCGTGCGCGCGAGGTGCGAGTCATCGATGACGAGAAACGCCAACTCGGAGTCATGTCACTCACCGAAGCCTTGCGCCTGGCGCAGAGCAAAGGACTGGATCTGGTTGAGACCGTTCCGAACGCCGTCCCCCCGGTGTGCCGCATCGCTGAGTATGGCAAACTGCTCTACGAAGAGGCCAAGCGCAGCAAGGACTCCGACAGCCGCGTGCCGGGCAATACGCTCAAAGAAATTCAGCTCACTCCCGGAATCGCAGCGCATGACTTCAACACCAAGGCCAATCACGCGATCGAGTTTCTGGACGCGGAAATGAAAGTGCGCGTCAAGCTGCGCTTTAAGGGACGGCAAAAGGCGCACAAAGAATTCGGCTTCGACGTCATGAACCGCTTCGTCACGGCAGTTGCCGGCCATGGGCGCGTTGACGTTCCACCCAAAATGCTTGGCGACCGCGATATGAACATGGTGATTAGCCCGTTGCCGCGCGGCCAGCGCGCCAAATCTAAATCTGCTAACGGCCAGCCCGCTCCGCGCCAGCATGATCAGCCATGAAAATCTTCATTCAGCGAACCGGCGGCGGTGAATACTGGCGTCGCGGAAGAGGTTGGGTGGACCAGCGGAACTCCGCGACCGCCTACAGAGGAGTAGTCGAAGCCATTGACTGTTGCATCCAGAGCATCAGTGGAGACGCCGACATCGTCCTGGAGTTTGGCGATCGACAGGCCGAGGTGCGCCTGCAACACAAAGGCAGATAGACGTGTGCCGGCCGCGCATCAGGCGGCTCTGTCGCAGGCGACTCGATGCACCTGGATCAATTCGTGCATGCCCTCGATATCCAGATAGTAATGATTTGCTTCCTGCCAGACTGAAGCCTTCGGACGATAGCGGTATGCATACCGCGTTTTCACAGCGTCCTGCTTCCACGTGTCGCCATTCTGCAATGACAGCAGTTGATCAGTCTCAAAACCCTGGAAATGACCCATCACCCTCGACTTGCTAATCAGGCGTCTCATCGCGTCACTCTGCGCCTTGCATCGAGGATATCAAGGTATGAATAACCCTCGGTAGTCCCAGGTGTTTTGCCGGGTGACGAACCTTGAACGCCTGTGCGGATCAATTGTCCAGGTGCTTCCCGAACGCCGAGCAGACTGGAAAAAGATTTAGGGCGGCTGAGGGAGGGCCTTCGAGCGATTGAGTTCGATTTTCACGGCCGCCATCATTTGGTTAAAGAAGGCGACCGCTTTAGGGGTAGTTGTGACGGTGGCGTCCAAATTCACGAGAGTGGGCAGTGAACTACCGGTTGGGATATCATAATAAGGCAAGACGGCCTTGATCCCGCCCGCTGCGCCGAGGCGGGAATAACAATCCTGGATGTGAATCTGTTTGGTGATAGCGATTCGGTAGCCGACGCGCTGGAGAAGTTCCTCGTAAGACCGGGTGGATTGAATCGCCTCATGGAGCAACCCGGGCTCAGCGCCGAGGCTGAACAGAATCGCCTTGAAGCCAGTGAACGGTTCGCGCGAAATAATCTCGAGGAAGTCATGCGGCTGTGTTTGAGCCGCGGGGTCGATGGTTGTCTTAGTCATAAAGCTAAGGAGGCCGGTCCGCAGCACGGACCGGCTGTTGAAAGGATCAGGAGTGGCGGGAGTTTCCGGAATTGTAGCCGCGCGCCGAGCGGTCCTCACGCGGCCGCGCGACGTCGATAGTAAGTGCGCGGCCCTGCCATTCCTTGCCATTCAAGGCGAGAACCGCGGCGTGGCCCTCAGGAGTGTTCATGGTAACGAAGGCAAATCCGCGACCTACCCCGGTGAATTTATCCATAATGATATTGATCTCGTTGACGGCGCCATGTTCGGCCAACATGTTTCGCAGGTCATTTTCGGTGACGTCAAAGGAAAGGTTCCCGACGTACAGGTTTGTGCTCATACGTTGTCGTTGGTTTCAGACACTCCCTTTCCCTTCCAGGGTTGTTCCCGACGGTCGGGTTTCAGATCGTGAATGAGAAATCAGACGAGATCCACCATGCCCGGAAAGCGGCTGGTTAGCTGAACCGACAGTACGGTAGGCCATCGCGAGCCGTATGCAAATCAAATCGGATGCGAGTCGGGCCAGCGAAATTGGGGTGACGGGCGTCCGCTAACCTGTTGATGCGGCGCGATGGGTCAGAGCTCAGGGATTCATGACCTCCTTCGTGCAGCAACGGGCAAACTGCGCAATCCGATTTCCCTTTGGCGGATTGGAGGAACGTGACCGAGCACTTTGTAGCGAGCCTGCGAAGTGACAGTCTTGCTCAAACCTGCTATTGCGGCTTTCTCGTGTCCGTTGCCGGACCCGCGACCTTCCATTCGTCACCGACTTTTCGCATTCTCACCTTTTCCGTATCACTTTCACCTGCGTAATAGATCATCAACACGGTCTCTTCGGGCGATACTTCGTCCATTTCCAAAATGCGGTAGCCAGTGAATTTTGCAGTTTCCCGGCGCAGGTTTTCCGAAAACTGTTCAGGCGTTTTGTTGTTGAGCTCGTTCTGATTGTCCCTGGCCAGGTCCCCGGTTAGTGAGGCCAGGAACGTTTGATGATCGCCCTGGCTATGCGCGAACATTGTGGAGTGAAACGCCGCTTGAGGGGTTGCATAGCCGGCGAAGCTCCACGTCTCGCGAGGGACCAGTTCGGCGGTGGCGCCCGCAAATGCTCGAGTGGCTGCGGCTGTTTGCGCTGACGCGGGCGATTGGTTCAATTGCGCTCGGAGTTGCCGCAACTCATTGGTTGCCGTGCGCAGTTGCGCTGCCTGATTCCGCAGGCGCAGTAACTCCGACTGCTCCTCTTTGTCTGTCTTCGCGACCGACGCAACCGCGGGTTCGCGCGCCGCGAGCTGCTTCTGCAACTCCTCGACGTTGACTGCCAGTTGCTGATTCAGCTTTCTCAGATTGGCATAACGAAAATTCTGAAACAGCAGCCCTGCAGCCAACCCAATGACAATTCCAACTGTAAGCGCCCGCATATCGACCGCAGTCTGCCATAAACGACCTTATCCACAACCAGTCTAAGAGCGAGTGCGCATGGCAGGTGATTAAGAGTTAAGATTACGATTGAGATTTACTGGAGTGAGTAAGTTCGCTTTTGAGTGCGCCAGCAAGAACCGCAATCAGGTATGCCCTGCTGGGGCTCATTCGAATTAACTCGGGTTGCGCAAGGGGAAGCACGATGTGAAAGCCGGTGCGAGTGGTCGAGGGTCGAGTGACTCGATGGTTAGCCTGTTGCTTTGGATTCGGAAGCAAGGCGGAGGGCTTCGAGTTCCTCCCAGCGGGCGTATAGTTCTGCAAGGCTGGATTTGGCAGTTTCGATTTCGGCTTTGAGCTCGTTGGTCTGCGTGGCGTGAGTGCGGTGAAAATCGGGCGAGGCAAACAGGTCTTCAATCCGGCCGATCTCCTCTTCGACCGCGAGAATGCGCGCCTCCATCCCTTCGAGTTCTTTGATTTCTTTCCATGTGAGTTTGCGCGCTTTTGGGGCCGTTGATTTCGAGGAACCACCTTTGTCCGGTCTTAACGCTGCGGGCGGTTGAGCGTTGCGCGCTGAAGGTCTCGCCTGGCGGGCTCGTTTCTCCTGGTAGTAGTCGTAATCGCCCACGCTGTGCGTAATGCGTTCGTCCCCTTCAAAGGCCAGGATATCCGTGCAGACGCGGTTGAGAAAATAACGGTCATGGCTGACGACCAGTACGACACCGGGGAAAGCGATCAATGCTTCCTCGAGCACCCGAAGCGTGGGCAGATCGAGGTCGTTGGTGGGTTCGTCGAGGATGAGAAAGTTACCACCCTGTTTCAATATGCGCGCGAGCAGGAGCCGGCTCCGTTCGCCGCCCGAGAGATGCTTGACCAGTCGACTGATGCGGTCATCGGCGAAAAGGAAGCGTTTCAAGTATGCGCGCACCGAGAGCCGTGCCTGGCCCCACATGACCCATTCAGCGCCGTCGCTAACTTCCTCGAGCGCGGTTTGTTCTTCGCGCAACTGCAAGCGATCCTGATCGACGTAGTTGAACTTTGTGAGCTGCCCAACTTTAACGGTGCCTTCCGAGGGCTGGACCTGGCCAATAATGGTCTTGAGGAGAGTTGTTTTGCCAAGGCCATTGGGCCCCGCGACGCCGACGCGCTGCCCATTCTGGAACGTGAAATTGAAACCGCGAAACAACACGCCTCCCCCAAGGGCGACGCCGAGATTGCTGCACTCGACGACGCGGTTCCCGAGCGGGGGTGGCGGCGGGATGCAGAGCTCGACTTCCTCTTCCGCAGTGGGAGCAGACTGGTCTTCCACTTCGTAGAATTTTTCGAAACGCACTTTGGACTTCGTACGCTGGGCACGCGGTCCACGCCGGACCCATTCCAACTCACGGCGCAGAAACATCTGGCGTTTGTGCTCAATGACGGCATCAGCAGCCTGGCGCTCCGCCTTGTCGAGGAGGTAATCGGTGTAGTTGCCTTCGTGCGCGAAGAACCGCCCATCGGCAAGCTCCACAATGCGGCGCACGACACGATCGAGAAAGTAACGATCGTGAGTGACGACGAGAAACGCGCCCCGGAAGTTTTCCAGGAAGCCGGCGACCCAATCGATGGATTCAGGGTCGAGATGGTTGGTCGGTTCGTCGAGAATCAAAAAATCCGGTTGCGAGACGATGGCGCGAGCCACGGCCACACGGCGCTTCTCCCCGCCGGAAAGAGAGTCGATGGAGCGCGCGTCGTCCGGACAATTCAAATGGGACAGGGCGGTGTCGATGCGGCGATCGACGGACCAGCCGTCGAGAGCAACGATGCGTTCCTCGAGTTCAGCGTGGCGGCGCGATTCGGCGGGCAGGCCTTCGAACTCAGCGATACAATCAAGCACATGCTGCGCGCCGGCCCGGACGTTCTCCCAAACATTCTTCTCCGGATCGAGGGTGAAATCCTGGGAGAGATAACTCACGACGAGGTCGCGGCGCTTTGTCACGGCGCCGCTGTCGGGCGTTTGCAAGCCGGCGAGCACCCTGAGCAAAGTGGTTTTGCCCACACCGTTGCGTCCGACCAGGCCGACACGATCGTGTTCCTCGATGGCGAGGGTGGCGCCGTTGAGGACGACCTGCTCGTTGTAGCGCACGACGACATCGGCAGCGGTAAGTATGGTCGACATTTCCGAATCAAAGATGGGGAAGGAAGTGGGAAATTGAAAGTGGAGTCGGGAAAGTGCTGGAAGTTTTGCGACCGGCACGAGGGTTATCCAGCGGACACGTTTTCCTGCTGACGGTTAAGCGATTTGGAGGCGATGGAGGGAAGCGATGGCTTCGCGGCGGGTGAGGTCAGGAATAATCTGGAGTTCGAACGCAGAGGCGTGGTCCAGTTGCACGCGGTAATCTTCCGTCTCCCGAGTTGCGGCCGAGCTGAAATTGTACTGCTGGCGTACGATGTCCTTCCATGTCTGTCCGCCGTCGGGCGACCAGCGAAGCAGGAACTCCTGGGCACGCTCGCGCTGTTCCTCGCGAAACTCCAGATGAATGCGGCGAACGGTCAGCGGATGGTCGAACAACAGACGAATCGTTTGTGTGCCGGGCGTCGAAGCCCGCCAGCCGGGGCCGGGAGCGATCCCCAAAGCCGATTCGAGAGGGAAAGCGGGGTCTTCGGAGGTGACCTCGGCCTCGGCAGCGGTTTCAAGGCCGAGCCAGTCCGGCTGGAGTATCGAGGTGTCACCCGGATTAGGAGGAATCAGTCGCTTACGCATATTCAGAAAGGTTAAGCCTGGGATGGAGATCGCAAGGGGAGCCCCTTTATAGTTCGAGATTATCAAACTGGCTTTTCACGGCGGCGCTCCGGTCCTCATGCCTTTTGCGGGCGGAATTGAGCGCTTCATCCTTGGCGATGATCTTCGCCACCAATTCCTGACGTTCCTTGGCGTGGCGCATATTGGTTTTGGCCATTGAATCTTTGATCTGGGAATAATTCTGCTCGAGGTCTGCCGGCAGGCACGTCAGGAGCATCCGGTCACCCTGAAACTCGACGGCAATTTTGCCAACGTCCTCCATGAACATCTGGATCCAAACCGCGTCAGCAGGGGAACTCAACTCAAAACCGAATTCGCACTGGTGTTGGTCGCGCTCCTTAACGGCGAGCTTTTTGGCGACCTGCAGTTGCGAGACGCCCATAAACGGATTCGAGAGCTTGCCGTTGTAGAGCTCGTAGATTTTTCCGTCTTTGATCGTCAGGCGTTCAAGGGGAAGATGTTGCATAAAGTAATATCGGTGCAAGGCACCAACTGGAGTGTGCGTGGCGGTTTTAGTTTTGGGAAGTGAATAGCGCCGGGCCATCATGTTCGTTCCATCGTAGCCAAAAGGTCGTCGAGGGAGACAGTGGCGAAGGTGGTCGCGGAGTCGGACATGGCGTAGGGAAGAATGAGCCGACCCTGATGGAGGAGGCTGCCGCAGGAATAGACAACATTGGGCACATAACCTTCGCGCTCATTTTGGTTGGGCTTAATGAGCGGTTCGCGCAGCCGACCGATCACTTTCGCGGGGTCATCCAGATCCAGAAGGAAAGCGCCAATGCAGTATTTGCGCATCGCGCCGACGCCGTGACTGATTACCAGCCAGCCGGCTTCGGTTTTGAGCGGTGATCCGCAGTTTCCCATTTGCAGGAATTCCCAGGGGAACTTCGGCTCCAGGAGGAGTTGGGTCTTATGCCAGAAATGCAGATGGTCCGAGAACATGAGGTAAATGTTCCCGTGATTTTGCCGGCCGAGCATGGCGTAGTGGCCATTGATTTTCTCAGGGAAGAGGGCCATGCCTTTGTTCTGCACCGCCGAACCATTGAGGGTAATGAATTTGAAATTCAGGAAATCGGGTGTCTCGAGAAACTGCGGAAGCACCAGTTTCCCGTCATAGGCAGTGTAAGTGGCATAATAGACGCGCGTGCCGTCGTTGTTTTGGAACAGCACAAAGCGGGCATCTTCGATGCCGTTCCGCTGGGACGGTGTGGCGGGGAACAAAACCCGCTCGGAGAGACGCGAGTCCGGCGCAAACTGCACGTGGTAGTTTGATTGGGCGAGTGTGAGGGTCTTTCTGGCGACCGATTTGCTTTCCTGTCCATGCGCGCGGAGTTGTTTGACGACATGGTCTATGGCGGCGCTAAGTTCTTCGAGCGTAAACGAGTCGCCCAGGCTCTGGAGCAGCCGCCGGCTGAAATCGCCGACGAGGCCGAGTTCCCGAAGTTTGCGCGTAAAAATATTCTTTTCGTAGGAGGCATTGGGGATCTGAGCCGGTTCAAGACAGTAACGGGTGGGCGGGTTGATCGTGATGCGGGCATCCGCGTCGAGGAGACCAGTGCGAAAGGTGATCGACGAAATGTGGCCTTCGCCGGTAGCGCGGAGGCTGAGGATGAAACGCAGCGAACCCGAGGGGACTTCCGACTGATCGGGATGCTCGACGATGGAAGGATTGAAGAGCGCGGCGGCTTCAAACGAATACTCGTGGGTGAAATGAGCACCCAGAAGCAACTCGCGTTCTTCGGACAGTTCCTGGTTAATAACCAACCCCGGCCGCACGTCGTCAAAACGCCGGCGCAGGAGTTTGCGGATTTTGAGGTGCCGTTCTCCGAATTCAGCTTGTATCTCGTCCAGCAGGGCATGGACGTCGCCTTCGGAAAGTGCCAGGACCTGCGCGCAGATTTTGGCAGCCCGCTCCTGGCTCGTCGGGCGAAACGGCCGCACGAGCACCCGCGTGCGGTCCGGTTGGAGGAGGACGCTGGTGCGCACGACGGGAATGGGCTTCATCAGTGGGGGGATTATACAACGGGCTGATTGAACACGGTGACGGCGTTCTGCGTAATCTGCATTTCAGTGAGCGAAAGCAGAAAGGCGAGCGTGGATTCGGCGCCCTGGTTGCCGTTGGCCCGGTCCACATGCAGGGCATCGCGGCAGCCTCCCGTGTTTGCGGAGTAAACTTCCAGGCCCAGGTCGTTCCAGCCGAGGAACCAGTCGAAGGCGCGCTGCGCATGTTCGTACCACCAGGAATCGGAAGTGGCGCGATAGGCTTCGAGGCAGGCCGAAACCATCGCCTGCGCCTCGATGGGCTGCTGGTCGAAGTTGGCGCGCGTGCCGCCGCGGCGATAAAAGCCATTGCTCCCGATGGGGCGAAAATGCCCGTGCTCGGAAGTTTGGATTTCCGCGAGCCAACGCAGCGTTTGCAATCCGCGCTCGAAAACGTGTTGCTGGCCGGTGGCGCGCCCGCTGAGAATCAGGGCGTGGGAAAGTTTGGCGTTGTCGTACGTTAACTCGTTTTCAAACCACGGCCAATCCGGCTGCGCCGCGTCATCGAAAAGTTGCATGAGCCGCGAGGTAAGCGTCTCGCGCGCCTGGTTGACCGCGCGATCACCGCTCAGCCGCCGCAAGTATTCGTGAATGCCAATGAGGCTGAAGGCCCACGCGCGTGGCGAAGTGAACTCCGTCACCGCCGGCAGCGCCTGGGAGAAGAGTTGCCCGGCCATGACCTGAAAACTTCGGTATGTCGAGTGGCCCACGCCGGCACCCAGGGCCCAGAGCGCGCGGGCATGGCAATCTTCCGATCCCTGTTCATCGAGCCAGCGGCGGTCAAAACTGAGGTGGTTGTGGAAGCGCCCGGTTTTGAGGTCGAACGCGTGGTTCAGAAATCCACCGTACGTCGTCGCGAGTGTCCGGGTGCGCTCGGGTTCCTTTTCGAGTTCGTCGAACAGCACCGTCAGAATGAACGCGCGGGCGTTGTCATCCGTGCAATAGCCCTCCGAAAAATTTGGGACCGTGAAAATGGCGTGTTGAAAAAGGCCGGTCGAATCGGTCATCCGCGAAAGATGGTCCAGACGCAAGTGAGGCAGTTCGCGCGGTTGCTGATCGAGGGTCTTGATGGCAAACGACTTTCGAGACAACACCGCTCCCTCCAGGCGTGCCGCTTCGAAGCAGCGCATGTAGAGACGCGCGACATTGCTCCAGATCATTTCGCGGCCGAGCTTGTAGGCGTTTTTGCGCATGGCGTGACGGCGCGTATCGTCGCGCAACAAAGCGATTACGTCGCGGGCGATGGCGTCCGGATCGGCAAACGGGACGAGAATCCCGCGGTCATCGGCGAGCAATTCCGTGGCGTGCCAGTAAGGAGTGGAAACGACCGCTTTGCCGGCGCCGAAGGTGTAAGCGAGGGTGCCGGAGGTAATTTGCGCTTCGTTGAGATAAGGCGTGATGTAAAGGTCTGCGGCGCCGATGAACTCCTTGAGTTCTTCGAGATCGACGAAGCGATTGTAAAAAATAACGTTCGTCTGGATTTTGTTCTTTTTGGCGAGGCGTTCCAGGCTGAGGCGGTAGGCTTCGCCCTGCTCGCGAATTTCGTTCGGATGCGTGGCGCCGAGGACGATATAGACCACGTTCGGGAACTCCGCCAGAATCGAGGGAAGGGCGTTGAAGACATGCTCGATCCCCTTGTTGGGCGAGAGCAGGCCGAAGGTCAGCAACACGATTCGCCCTTCGACGCCGAACTTGTCCTTGTAATAATTGGGATCGATAAACGGGATGTCGGGAATGCCATGCGGGATGACGTCGATTTTAGCCAGAGGCGCCCGATAGATGTCCTGGAGCATCTGCCGGCCTCGTTGCGCCATCACCACCAGCCGGGTTGAGCGAGCGATCAATTCCTGCATGACGCGCCGCTGCTCGGCGTTTGGGTCGCGCAAGATCGTGTGCAGGGTGGTGACGACGGGCATTCTCAATTCGCGGAGCAAGGCAAGGAGATGACTGCCCGCGGCCCCGCCGAAAATGCCGAACTCGTGCTGGACGCAGACGATGTCTGGGTTGCCGATGTTGAGGAAGTCCGCGGCATGGCGGTACGAGGGCAAGTCCTGCTCCTCGATTTCAAAGCGAACGGCATTAGGGTAATCATAACCGCCTTTAAAGTCGTTCACGGGCACCGCGAAGCACTCGGCCCGAGGGTGCTCAGTGGCGATCGCTCCGAGCAAGTCGGATGTGAACGTGGCGATACCACATTTGCGCGGCAGGTAATCGCCGACAAAGGCGACCTTTCGAATCTCAGATGGTGTGTGCAAAATCCAGTTTAGTACAAGTTACGTTTTAGACGACCAGCGCTCGGGAGCCTTGGGCTTTCTCGCACCAGCGATTGACGAAACGGTCCCCACCTGAACACGACGCACGTGTATCAACTCGTACATGCCCGCAATGTCCATATAGTGATGACTGCCCTCCTGCCAGATCGAAGCCTTGGGCCGATAGCCATAGGCATATCGGCTTTTCACCGCATCCTGCTGCCAGGTGTCTCCGTTTTGCAACTCGAGCAATTGGCCGGTCTCGAACCCTTGAAAGTGGCCGGTGACCCGGGAGATACTGATCAGGTGTCGCGTCGGGTGGACCTTACCGGGCTGGACGTTCGAACGGCAGGTCCATGCGCCTGAGCAAGGATGACTGGCATGGCGAGTCACTTCAAATCCGGGTTCTCTTCAGCCCTCGATCGAATTGGATAGAACGGAGTAATTGTTTGTTGCGAACCAAAGGATAACCGGGGCCCTTCCAGTTCTTCCGCGGGCATCTCGTTCACGGTGATATGGCGCCCGTTCCAAATGCTACGATGCAGCCCGAGCACGGCGGCTTGCGCGCCTTCGACCGTGGCCATCGTCACAATGGCGAATGCGCGCGAGCGACCTGGCGTGCGTTCGACAGTCAACTCCACGTCGTGCACGCGGCCTTTTTGAGCAAACAGGAAGCGCAGGTTCTTCTCCGTCGCCCGGGACGACAGATTGCCAACATGTAGTTTTGTTCTCATCGCGTCTTTGGTAATTTTGCGCCCATCGACAAAGTGAGTCGATGGGCGCCCCCAATTGCTGGTCTTTTACTTCGCACGGACTTCACGTCGTACGATGCTGGCGAAAATCAGCATCTCGGTTCATTTCCGTTCATTTCCAAACCACGTGCCACTTGGTTCCGAACGAACGGGCGCTGCCATTAACTATGTCGTTGCCGGGCGCTGCTGCCCAATACCTGTTAGGTATTTCTTTAATAGCTTTCAGCTATATGCAATGCGCTGAGCGCACCACAATGCGATGACCGGCAAGAGGTGCTACCTGGCAGGGCCGCGTCTGGGAGCGGGGCGAAGGGAGGGAGCGCTCTTGTTCAGGGCGAGCCAGTAACTGAACAGCGCCTGAACGGTGTCTCTGAATTCAGAGAACATGACTGGCTTTGTAAGAAACGACGAAGCGCCAAGTTGATAGGCCTTCTGAATGTCACGCAAGTCATCGCTGGTTGTAAGGACCACGGTGCGGAGTTGCGAAACCAGGCTGGGCCCGAATCCAGTCCACTGCGTCGATGAAACTTGCCCTCGCCGGCGAGATAGGCGGCAGCCTCTTCGCCGTCTCGCACGTACTGTATTGCCCCTTCTTACCCAAATTGCTCAAAGCACGGCGCAATTGCAGGCTGTGGCCATCATCGTCCTCGGCGATCAAAACGACTGGCTGCTTTTCGTCACCCTTGAACATTTGTGATTAAATGATTCGCGCGACATTATGATGACAAACCAAAGTGGCGTCCGCCAACACCTGCTATATATTTCAGTAATAGCTTTTGGCTATGAGTGCGGAAACGAAAAGACGAAAGCCGGGCGGTTTCTGCGTGCGATCAGGTGACGCTGCCGCGGAGTGATAGCTGTTGGCTATTGAGATTATTCCGAAGAAGTATTAGCCGCCCCTCCCATAACGAGCCAAACTGGGTCTGGGTCAAGGTCAGGAAGATTTATGCAAACAGTTCTCTACGTTGAGGATGATTTTAACGACCGCGAGTTGATGATCAACGCCGTCAACCGGGCGAAACCGCAGTTTGAACTAAGGCTTCAAAATGACTTCGGCGAGACAATCGATTACCTGCGCAACCAGGGCCTTTACGAGGATCGTGGGTACTACCAACCGCCTGACCTCGTGTTGTTAGGCTACTCGCTTGGAGACTTTAAGGGGACCGACCTCCTGGATTGGATTCGGAAAAAGTCAAAGTTTCAGACGCTGCCAGTCGTGATGTTTAGCAGTAACACGGACGAGCAGATCGTAGCAAAGTGTTACGCGCTGAGCGCCAATTGCTTTATCGCAAAACCCTTTCAAACGACGGAACGGCTGAGGTTGGTTAACTGCCTGGTTAATTGCTTAAATGTCTGCCTCCAGACGATGCCTCCGCGCATGGAAAAACTGGCGGAACTGGCGATACGCCCGGCTCTTCCGCGGCGTTCCTTAAGGCGGGAAGTGCGAGAATATCGTTCGGAAGCGGTCGCTAGCTTATCGTTATAAGTGCCCTTCTCTATGCGCACTTCTCCGGCAGCCAGCCTCGCTAAGGCGAAACCGGCAGGACAGCCGAGACCGATTCAAGCAAGGCTGTCCGCGAAGGTTTTCACAATCTGGACATAGTCGCGCAACGCACTCGACGCATTGTCGCGGTTCCAGGCGATCCAGTACTCGGACTTGACGGGCGGGGTGAGAGGCCGAAAGGCGACGCCGGGGTGTGGAATGTTTTTGATTTGCGCGCGAGCCAGCGTGACGCCGAGACCCTCCGCAACGAACCGCATGAGACCGGGTTCGAGTTCCGCATCCTGAAGAATTCGCGGGGTGAAACCAGCGGGCCCGCAGGTTTGCGACAGCCAGTCCCGAAAGCCTGGATGGGTCTTCTCAGACATTCCCACAAAGAACATCGTCTTCAAATCCCGCAGGCCGACGGTCCTTTGCTTTGCGAGCGGATGCTTTACCGGAAGCGCTACCACGGTTTTATGACGCGCGAGACATTCCCATTGCAGGGACTCGGACGCCGAAGGGAAGCGGAGGCCGACGAAGCCGAGATCGATTTTACGGACCTCGAGGGCGCGAAACTGCTCGGCGGGGGTCATATCAAAGAGGTTGAGGGCGACGTTCGGATGCCCCTGGCGGAACGTCGCCAGCGTTCTTGGGAGCAGATCAAAATTGAAGTTGGACAGGTAACCAATGTTCAACTGCCCGGTTTCGCCCCGGCTCAGGCGCTGGACGGACTGGATGCTTTCCGTGGCCAGGGCGAGCAACCGCTTTGCATCCACAAGGAAAGCGCGTCCCTCGTCCGTGAGCGCGACGTGTTTTTTGGAACGGTCCAGCAGCCGCACGCCGATTTCTTCCTCGAGATTTTGTATTTGCCGCGTCAGTGAAGGTTGCGCCACGTGCAGTGCCGCAGCCGCCCTCGTAAAATTCAACGTGTCCGCCACGGCGACGAAATACCGCAAATGACGGAGTTCCATAGATGTCAGTCTGGGGCTTTGCGGGTACGTTGGCAACCATCATTGATGCTTTTAAACTATTATAACGCAGAAACCGCTCGCAGGCGGGTGTATCGGGCAGAGCGGTGCGGTGGTTTGTGTGGCAGATTGAGGCACGCGTATGAATCGAAGGGTGAACGGAGGGCCGAATCGGGGTTGGTGGACACGGGAACAGTTGATGACGGTGGCGTTGTTCGTTTTGACCGTGCTGCTGCTATACGGCTGTTACCGGGTGGCGCGCCCTTTTCTGGCGGCGCTGACGCTGGCAGTTGCGATTGCAGTGGCGGCGTTTCCCTTGCACGGCTGGGTTTCCCGCAGGATCAAATCCCGCTCGCTGGCGGCCGGAGCAACCCTTTTGCTAGTGATAATCGTAATTGTCGCGCCAGCGTTCTT
>Ga0111539_10003858_pt1 | contig 19732 bp, 22 predicted proteins | sample RhiMethybrSRZTD1_FD_79667 | JGI IMG/M metagenome (GOLD analysis project Ga0111539, IMG submission 79667) | Populus rhizosphere microbial communities from Tennessee, USA - Rhizosphere MetaG P. TD hybrid SRZTD1 (version 2) (version 2) | ecosystem: Host-associated > Plants > Roots > Rhizosphere >... | reverse complement strand
TCGCTCGACACGCTCGACAAGGAAGATCAACCCCGACTGCTTCGTATTCTGATCGATCCGGAGTCGCCGTTTGATGGTGAAGCGACGAAAGAACTGCGCCGCGTGATTACCGAGGACGGCTTGCGCTTCTTTGAACTGCGCGTCCCGATTGTGCTGACGCGCGAAGCCGCGCGACTCACAACTGACCATATCTTCGATCTGCTGGCGGGATTCAGGTCCGAAGACAGCGAGACCACAACCTACACTCGAGAATTTCCCTTCGAAGCGGCCGCTGACTACTATGACTTTCTCGATCTGATTTTGCGCAGCGAACTGAGCCAGTCGGAAATTGCTCGCCTGACCGCGCGCAGCCGAAACTACAATCAGTTTCTGCGTTTGCTTATCGCCATTGAAAAGGCTGAAGCGCTCACGACGCGCGTGCTGATTGATTGATAGATTGATATGGGGGTTTACTGCTTACGTTCGTCGAGCATTCGCAGAGTGTCGAGAATGAGGTTGGTATTACTGAGTGCCTGGATTCGGGCCGGAAACTGCTCTTCTGTCTTTCGGAACTCAAACGTTCCGCTCGTGATCTCAACCACCCGCTGAAAGCCCGGATCGCCACTCTCTCCACCACACGACGCGTCCACGATGCGACCATCGTTGAATTTAACCTGGCCCTCAAGTTTTTCATTACTGAGGGTTAAAACGCCGTTCAACCTGGCATTTTCGATTACCTGGATTGCGTCGAAAACGCTGATCGCACTGAGGTCTCCGGCGAGTGTGAAGTGTTTGCGTTCGAAGTTAGCCTCGGGTGCTGGTGTAGGCTTGAGGTCGGGGCGACGCGCACGCCGAATCGCCTCCAGGCCTGCTGCAATGTTTATCCGACCATCGAGTTGTTTTGCTTCAAGCAGACGGTCGTGCGCAGTGTCAAAGTCTTCTCGTTCGATGTAGATACTTGCGAGGGCCAGACATTGGCGGGCGGCCTCTTCCGTTTGCTTGTGAATCCCGCAGATCTCACGGAGCCGTTCTCGCAGTTTGATGGAACGGCTGTTCATTTCCAGGGCGGTCCGAAGGCGTTTAATCGCCTTCTCGGGCGCCTGATACTTCATAAAGAGCTCCGCATCCAGCAAAGCTGCTTCGATCTCGCTGATGTGCTCGGTTTGTGAGTCCGTGACTGGCATCCGGGAAAGTTTACCATAAGCGATTTGGGCCGCAGCGGCACGAAATCGTATGCGGGATGGTACTTTTTTAGCGGAAAAAACGCGTTAACAAGTGAGGGAAAGCATTGGCATGCAACCTGCGAGGCAACCCAATCGTACGGCCCTTTATCGAAAGAATAGGTAGGAATTAAGAAAATGAACCGATGGATGAAACGACGAATCGAGCGCTCACGGGCGCGCTGCGAAAAGTATCGTAGCCACAGATAAACACGGATCTTTTTACGGATTGCGGGTTTGTTTTTTGAGGTTGTCGAAGATTACTCTCTTGAACTCAGGCTTCTCGCCGAAATTCAGTAATAGCCCTACCTCAATCTCTGTAGCTCTCAAATAGTTCAAAAGTTGCGCTCGGTGGGACGAATCCAGCATACGGGCGGCTTTCAGCTCTAGCAGCACGCAGCCCTCTACCAGTATGTCCGCCTCAAAGCGACCAACTCTGGTGCCCCTAAACCACACCGGGATTGGTACCTTACTCGAAACATTCAGCCCCACCGATTTCAGCGCTAACACTAACGACCGGTGATACACGGACTCGAGGAACCCATACCCTAGCTCGTTATACACCTCGTAAAAAACCGCGAGGATTTTATCCGTGATCAATCCGTGCTTTAGATCAGTTTTCATCTGTGCCGAATCTTGATCCCTAGCCGTATTTGCCTCGGCCTCATCGTGCGCTTCGGAATCGTGTCTGAGGCGTTGATGAACTCAGATCCAAAACTGAAGACCGTCTTATTCAAAACATTATCGAACTCGATCGATGGTCTTATCACCACACGACCGACACGAACATCTCGCGTCACGTTCAGATCGAACACGAATAACTTCGGCCCACTCCCGGCGTTACGCGGTAAGTTTCCTGCCTGACCAATCGGAGGGACGCTGAACTCACCTCCAGAGAAGTTCGGACGATCGTTAGAAACATCGTCGAGGTTGCGATCGACGCCACCAAGAGAGATGTTGAACGGCGCCCCCGACGCAACACGCCAGATCGGCGACAACTGAAATACACGCAAGTCGAACGTTCCTGAAAACACAAACCGGTGCCGCCGGTCGAGCAGACTGCGCGCTCGTTCAGCACGAAAGTCACCCGGCACAAGTGCATCCGAAGTGTTAACCACTCCATCGTCAATCAAACTCGAAAGCGTGTAGCCAGCCCGAAACGTAAATCCCGAACTAAAGCTCTTCCGCAGTTCGACCGTCATCCCACGGTAGAAACTGTTGCCTGCCGAGATGAGCTGCTCCAACTCACCACGCGTCGGATCCGGACGGAAGTTATTGATCGTCGCCAACGCGACCTCGAGCATCGTCGTCGACGACGGACTGTTCAGATTCATCACCGACACCGGAACCCCAAACTCGACAACGCGACTGACCGTGTTGGAATTCCCGTAAGTAAACCTGACGAGTTCGCCTGCGGTTGAAGCGCTATAGAGTGCTCGCGTGAAGTTTGCGAAATCTCTCGACGCAAGGAATTCAGTGAAGTTGCGATAGCCGGCAGGCAACACGGGCGCATTAGCATTGAATTCACGCCAGAGATGTATCCCGCGCGTGAAAGTGAAGTTTGCCTCGACCGAAAAACCGCGGCCCAAATCGCGCTCGACGCCAGCGTTGAGCTGGTAGCTTTCAGGAATTCGCAGCGCCGGATCGAGTCGACGTGAAAAGTCCGTGTTCAGCACACCAAACTCATGCACCAAACGCGAGTCGCCGCTCAACTTCTGCGGAAAGCGAAGGTGCTCGGCTATAAACGCGCGTCGCTGATCGGCAGACATGAGTTTGCCGGTCAGCGGATCTCGAAGCAGGTTTGTATCGAAGAGGAGCTGTTGCTTGCCGAGCGTGAAGTCATCGATCGTCCGCAGCAATGGTCGATTGAAGAAGATGCCGCCACCGGCTCGCAGCACAAGCTTGCCTGAGTCAAACGGACTGTACGCGAGTGAAAATCGTGGTCCAAAATTGTTCAGATCGCGAAGAATGGTTTCGTACTCGTAGCGCAGTCCAAAACTCAATAGCAGTTGCGGCAAGATCTGCCACTCATCCTGTACAAACACTCCCGTGTATCGATTTCGCTGCGTCGATGAGCTCTGGAAGTTTTGTCTGAAGCGACTGGGAACGCCGGCAAGAAAATCGCCCGCGCTCGCAAAGTTGTACGTGCCGGTGATATCCGCGAGGTCGATAAACGTCGAGCGCACGTGATGGAAATCAACTCCGAGCTTGAGTGAGTGATTTCCGTTTACAAGCGAAAGCACGTCCTGCACTTGCCAGCGTTCTTCGCGCCTGTCACTGCCGCCGGATGTCGATGATCCGGCAACCAAAGTTCCGGCGCGTCTTTCCGGATCGCCTGCGAGCAGAGGATCGTTGAGAGCGATGAGAACGACCGGTGCGTTACCGGCGTCGGTTTCGAAAGCGGGAGCCAGACGCGAATACTGGAATCGCAACTGATTCACGAGCGTCTCCGAGAACACAAATGTGTCGGAGTAAGAGATCGCGTCTGAATTGCGTCGTCGTCCCTGAAAGGCTTCGGCCAAACGATTGCCGCCACCAAACTGTCTCAGGTTGATGAATCGTCCCGCCTGATAGACAAACGCCGCCGTGTGCGTCTGCGCAAACTGGCGATCGACACGAGCCGTGATGCTCGTATTTCTCGTGGGCGTGCTGATCGATGAGACGAACGGCGCGACTTCTGCCGCGAGCGCAGGTGCGTTGGCATCTTCCAGGCGCAGTCGCTCAAGACGCGTCGGTGCAGGAAGCGAGAACAGTGTGCTTTGCTTCACCGGAACCAAAGTGTCTATCAATGTGCTATCGAGAACCTTGGTCAACTCGTAAGACGTGAAGAAGACCGTTTCTTTCATTCGCTTCACTGGACCGGCAAAAGTGAACCCCACGACGTGCTCCTGCAACGGCAGACGCGGCAAGCCAAGGGAATTGTTCCTGAAAGTGTTTGCATCGAGAGCCTCGTCGCGAAAGAAGTAATACCCTCGCCCTTGAAACTCTTTCGAACCACTGCGCGTGCGCAAGTTCACGCGGCCTCCCGATGCGCGCCCGTACTCGGCCGAAAACTGATTCGTGATCACCTGTATTTCCGCCACAGCCTCCCGCGATGGTTGAAAACGCTCGCGGGCACTGCGATCGTCGTTGTTGTCGAGACCGTCGATCGTCAGATTGTTTGAGTAGGCCGGAGCGCCGGCGAGTGAGAAGGTGCCTGCTTCTTCCGGCGTGTTCGCGTGATTCGCGTTGCGATCTTCTGCGAGATCGCGTGTGGAGAGTGGTTCTTCCGTGACGCTCGGAAGAGTGAACAAGAGATCGAGAACCGAGCGCGTGTTGATTGGCAACAGCTCTGTGTCGCGCGCGGTGAGTGTTGCCCCGACGACGGTGCGTTTAGTGTCGATAACCGGGGCGCCGGCGTCAGTGATCACTACCGGTTCAACTACGACGTCTGAAGGAAGCAGTGTCGCATCGAACTGTAGACTCTGTCCGGAAACAGTCGTGATGCCGGTGGCTTCCTGAGGTGTGAAACCTGTAACTAAAACGCGAATCGTGTAACTTCCTGGTTCGAGCTGGATCAAACGATAACGACCTTCGTTATCCGATGTTGTCGTGCGCGTAAGACCGGTTTTGACCAGCTTTGCGTGGATCTCGGCTCCCGGAATCACAGCGCCGTTCTGGTCCATGATGCGACCCGCGATCGTTACAGTGTCGAGATCTTGTGCGTAAATGTTTTGAAGGTTGAAAGTGAATAGAAAGATAGTGAGAAGCGTGAGACGTGAGGTCATGTTTTTCTAACTCCTTGTGAGGTTTTACTGACGGCGGGACATTATCACAGGATTTACAAGATGTAACGAAGATTCACAGGATAAATCCTGTCAATCCTGCCTAATCTTGTTAATCCTGTCTAACTATGATCGTGAAGTGCGGCGTCTCAATGCTGCTGCGCGCGTCATCGGCACAAGCGCATCGCTGCCCTCGGGCGCCGCTTCGAAATTGGTGAGCTCTTCAGCATGCGATTGCAGGTACTGGAAGAAACGCTCAAACTCCTGCTGCATCGCATCCATCTTTTCACGCATGTTGAGAATGATCTCGACACCCGCGAGATTCACGCCCAGGTCGCGAGTCAAAGAGAGAATCAGTTCTAATCGTTCGAGATCCGGATCGGTATAGAGTCGCGTATTACCTTCCGAGCGTGAGGGCTTTAACAGCCCTTCGCGTTCATACAGCCTGAGCGTTTGCGGATGAATCCCATACTGCTCCGCTACCGCGCTGATCGTGTATGTCCTCGGCTTTCTGCTCACTCCAACCCCATTTCCACTCGCGGGTTTGTTGCATTCAGCTTCGCATACTCACGCAACAATTCTTTCGTCTCTTCGGAAACTACTTTTGGTAACGTCACCTGCACTTCTACAAACTGATGGCCCTTCGCTCCGGGATTGCGGAGTGACGGCGCACCACGGTCTCGCAAACGAAACTTCTGTCCCGACTGCGTGCCCGGTGGAATGCGCAACTGCGTCTTACCGTCTACAGTCGGCACTTCAATCTTTGCACCCAGCGCCGCTTCCGGAACAGTGATCGGCACCGTCACGTAGATGTTGTCGCCCTTGCGCGTGAAGTACTTGTGCTGACCAACGTTGGTGATGATGTGCAGGTCACCCGCCGGCGCACCCATGCGACCACCTTCACCTTTGCCGGGAATCCTTACGCGTGAGCCGGTTTCGACGCCTGCCGGAATGCGAACTTTGACGGTTTCTGTTTTCGGTGTGGTGCCTTTGCCGTGACAGAGCGAACAAGGCGAACGTCGTCGCCCTGTACCACCACAATCCGGACACTCCTGCGCAAACCTCAACCTGCCGCCCGCGCGCTGTACTTGTCCGCTCCCTTTGCACGTAGAACAAACCACCACGGGTCCACCAATATCGCCCGCACCGTTGCACCGCGAACACTGCTCGGAACGATTCACCGTGATGTTTGTCGTCAACCCTTTGATCGCTTCCTCAAACGAAAGGCTCAAAGGCATCTCGATGTCTGCGCCTCTTTGTGGTTGAGGTCGGGGCGGCTCTTTTTCCTTCGCCGCTCCACCACCAAACAAATCGGCAAAGATATCGCGAAAACTGCTGCCGCCACCGCCTGAAGAAGTGGAAGCTCCGCCCCAGTCGAAACCTGTGAAATCAAACCCAGGTGCGGTACGACCGCCGCCCGTTGGACCAGCGCCACGGGCCGCCGCGTCCGCAAGGTTTTCAGAGTACTGTCCGAAGCGATCGTAAACGCTTCTCTTTTTTGGATCGGAAAGGACGTCGTGCGCTTCCGACATCAGTTTGAAGCGTTCCTCGGCAGCCTTATCACCCGGATTTACGTCCGGGTGATACTTGCGCGCGAGGCGCCGGTAAGCCTTCTTGATCTCCTCCGGCTTGGCGTCGCGTTTGATGCCGAGTATTTCGTAATAGTCCTGCTTATTAGCCATTAATTATTAGCTGTCCAATTACCGTTTGGAAGAAAAGGCGGAGCGAACACTTCTTCTCCGCCTCTTCTAGTGGCAATCGGCAATTGGAAATACCCTTACTTGTTCTCGTCTACGTCCACGTATTCGGCATCGATGACGTTGTCCTCACCCGAGGCGCCACTTGAGGACGATGCGCCTGCCGCTGACGCCTGATCGCTGCCGCCGGGTTCAGCGCCCGCCGACGGTGCCTGCTGGTAAAGCGCCTCTGCAAGTTTATGCGATGCGCTCTGCAGTTGATTGAAAGCGTCGTTCAGTTTTTCAACTCCGCCTTCAGTCAATGCCTTCTTCGCCTCAGCGATTGCAGACTCAACGTCCGAAGCCACTGCACCGACTTTATCGCGATTGTCGGCCAGCGTCTTCTCCATCTGATAGACGAGTCCATCGAGACGGTTGCGGGCTTCGATTTCTTCGCGCTTGCGAGCATCGTCGGCAGAATGCGACTCCGCATCGCGCATCATCTTGTCGATCTCGTCCTTCGACAAACCAGACGAGGCCGTGATGGTGATCTTCTGCTCGCGACCCGTTCCCATGTCTTTCGCGGAAACGTTCACGATGCCGTTTGCGTCGAGGTCAAACGTGACTTCTACCTGCGGCATTCCGCGCGGTGCCGGCGGAATTCCAACTAGATGGAACTTGCCGAGGGTGCGATTGTCCGCCGCCATCTGTCGCTCGCCCTGAAGCACGTGAACTTCCACCGACGTTTGATTGTCAGAAGCAGTCGAGAAGATCTCCGATTTGCGGGTCGGAATCGTCGTGTTTCTTTCAATCAACTTGGTGAACACTCCACCGAGAGTTTCAATACCAAGACTCAGCGGGGTCACGTCCAGCAACAGGATGTCCGTCTTCTCACCGGAAAGAACACCGGCCTGAACGGCTGCACCAATCGCGACGACTTCATCAGGGTTAACACTCTTGTTTGGCTCCTTGCCAAACATCTCCTTGACGATCTCCTGAACTTTCGGAATACGCGTCGAACCACCAACAAGCACGACCTCATCGATCTTCTTCGCGTCGAGACCGGCATCCTTCAATGCCAGTTCAACCGGACCTCTGAGTCGCGAAAGGATCGGTTCAACTAGCTGCTCGAAACGGGCCCGCGTAAGTTTCATTGCCAGGTGTTTTGGACCTGACTGATCCGCAGTAACGAAGGGCAGGTTGACTTCCGTCTCCATCGTGCTCGACAACTCGATTTTTGCTTTCTCAGCAGCTTCTTTCAAACGCTGCAACGCCATCTTGTCGTTCGAGAGATCGATACCCTGATCCTTCTTGAACTCTTCGATGATCCACTCGATCAGACGCTCGTCGATGTCGTCGCCACCGAGGTGTGTGTCGCCGTTTGTCGATTTCACTTCGACGACGCCTTCACCGACCTCGAGGATCGAGACGTCAAACGTGCCGCCGCCGAAGTCGAATACTGCAATCGTCTCGTCTTTCTTCTTGTCGAGACCGTAGGCGAGCGCCGCGGCCGTTGGCTCGTTGACGATACGCATCACTTCGAGACCGGCAATCTTGCCTGCGTCTTTAGTTGCCTGGCGCTGTGAGTCGTTGAAGTACGCGGGAACTGTGATAACGGCCTTTTCCACTTTCTGGCCAAGATAGTCTTCCGCTGACTGCTTCATCTTCTGCAGAATGATCGCGGAGATCTCCGGTGGGCTCCACTCCTTGCCGCCCGCCGCGATACGCACATCGCCGCTACCCGCGCCCTGAACCTTGTAGGGGACCTGTTTGATTTCTTCACCAACTTCGTTATAGCGACGTCCCATAAATCGCTTAATCGAATAGACAGTATTTTCGGGGTTGGTTACCGCCTGCCGTTTGGCAACCTGACCAACAAGGCGACTTCCATCTTTGGTGAAAGCCACGACCGATGGGGTGGTGCGACCACCCTCGGAGTTAGTGATTACGGTTGGCTCGCCCCCTTCCATCACCGCCACGACCGAGTTGGTTGTTCCTAAGTCAATTCCAATAATCTTGCTCATCTTTTAGTCTCCAAAAACCTTCCTTGGGTAAAACATTCCCACTCGCTGTTCATTTGGAATATGGAAGCTCTTGCCGCGGGCCTAAACGGTTTCTATCCCCAGCACGACACTTACCCTTGAACGCTTGCTCAATATAATAGTTGAGTGTGTTCTTGTCAACTTTATTGGTAATTATCTACTTGACGCGGGTAAGGATTCAGGGTAGAATGCTGGCATGGTTAAAGCGGCTAGCACTCCTGTTCTGAATCGGTACTTTCTTCCGGTGGCTTTGCCTGTCGCTTCACTTCGTCGGCGAGTTCAGGCGCAAGCGCATATTCAAGCAATTCATCCGAAGTCATTTCTATTGGCTCCTTCGGTTGTGGAACCTGTTTGTCGTCTTCGTTCCCTTTTACTCTCATAAGGACTCCTATCAATGCCAAGACCAATTAACCGCGCCAGCGACATGAACATCATGAAGCTAATCGATCGCTACGACAGCGACGATAAATGCCGCCTTACTCTTGAGAAGCTTCGCTGGCCGCTGGGCGTTCGCTGTATCCGTTGCCAGTCTGACAAAGTATTCAGAGCCGACAAGCGCCGCCAGTTTGAATGCGCGCCTTGTGGCTACCACTTCTCTGTTACTGCCGGGACGATCTTTCATGATTCACACTTGCCGCTCCGTAAATGGTTCATCGCAACCTACCTAATCTGTGAATCCAAGAAAGGCATATCCGCGCTTCAGTTAAAGCGCACTCTCGGTGTTGCCTATAAAACCGCTTGGTATCTCTGTCACCGTATCCGCGAAGCTGTCAAAGACGTGGGCCACGAAAGCCTCTTGAACGGCATTGTCGAGTGCGACGAGGCATTCATAGGTGGCAAGCCTCAGAACATGCACAAGAGCCGCAAAGCCAAACTTGGTAGAGTCGAAGGCACTCACTACTACGACAACAAAACGATGGTTCTAGGTGCGCTTCAACGCAATGGCGACGTGCGCTTAGAAGTCTCAGGCAAACGCCCAACACGCGAAGTCCTACACGCTTTCATCAAAGCCAAACTCGCGGACGAAACTGAATTGATCGTGACCGACGACTTCAACCAGTACGATGGCGTTGCCGATGGCAACACGCGCCACGAAACCGTTAGCCACACTCAAAAGGAATGGGTACGTGGCATCGTTCACACAAACGGCTTAGAAGGCGTTTGGTCGCTGTTCAAGCGTTCTATAGTCGGCAGCTATCACCAAATCTCTGTCAAACATCTGGACCGTTATCTTGACGAATTCGAGTTCAGATTCAATAACCGGGAAAACTCATTCCTGTTCCGTGACACGTTGCTGAGACTCTTAAACTCCACAAACCTCGAATACAAAAACCTCATCTCAGACGAGGATGCCGCCTAGAGTATATACCTGCATCGCAAGTTAAAGTATTACTTGACCATCCTGTTAAACAACCGTATTATCCTTATGCCGTCTTCGCGGTAAGCCGCTCGCGCCCTTTGTGCGCGGGGCGGCTTTTGTTGTTCTTAGGGCTGAGTGCGGGTATGTAAGTGTCTACATACACGTGTTTCAAAAGGTAGCAGTTTTTCGCAAAACGTTGATAGCTTCGAGTCGACGGATTTGCTGAACTGGGCAGTGAGTGGAACGTATAACATACGCTATTGACAAAATTGGCGAACTGGAATAGGGTGCGCTCTCGATATTTCAACTCAATAGCGTCCGCTGGCATGGACGTTGCTTCTGCGACGTTTGGTGCTATGACCTCCATCCTCAATGGGACGCGAGATCAAGCAACGGAACTTAGCTTTAGTTGAAGCCGTGCTGGTGGTTTTAGGGGCGGGCGCTCTTGGTCTGTCCGGATGGTACGACTGGGGCGACTATGATTATGTTGCAGTTATCTTGCTTGTAGTGGGAATGGTGCTGGTGGGGGCAAATCCAGTCATTGCTGGTCTTGTGAAGGTGCAGTCGGAAGCAACGGCCGCAAGGCTAGACGAGAGAGACGAGGCACTGGCGTGTCTGGTGGATCTGACGCACGCAATCTTTACCACTGAAAAGATGCCTGCGTCTGCCGAACTCAGGGTGACGCTCTTGGAGGTAAGTTATGACTGGGACCCGGCACAGTTGACCCCAATCGCCCGTTGCGAGAACGTCGGTCGCAGGCAGCCAGGTCAACACGGCATGACCGCGCACCAAGGAGTCGCCGGCGAGGCGTGCCGAACAGCGCAGAGCGTCGTAGTCGATTTTGACCTTGGGGATTACGAGGTCTCAATGTCAAAAATGGGCTTCTCTAAAGACGAGGCTAAGTTGTTTGATCCGAGATCCCAATATCTCTGCACCCCGGTCTTGGACTCTGTAGGCAGGGTTCTCGCTGTATTATCACTCGACTCGAAACAACCCGGCGTCTTTGATAAGGATTTGGACACAAAAAGAGCGGAGAAAATTACGCCATTTTTCAGTCGGTTTTTGACAACCGACAGTTAAGGATATCATGCAAAGAGCAATCGACAATCCCACTAATAAGCGCGAGGACAGTGATCAAGCACTGAGGGAACAGGGCTTCACAGTCGAGCGTAAGGGATCGTTTACTATTTATCGACGCCCGGTCTCTCAGGATACGCTCGAAGCGTCACGGCTTTTTTCGTACAAGCGAAGGATCGGTTATACGTCGACGGATATTCCCGGCAAGCGATGTAAATAAGGGCGCGTCCCTCTGTCTTACTACAACTTTCTGGTCCCGGCAATGGGCAAGGATTGTGACTTCTCATCCAAGTCTCAGCTTGTCGTCTACTAGCGTTTCCATCGACACTTGAGCCAATCTCGCATACGCTAGGACCAACATCATGGTTGGTTCCCTTTGCCCCTGCTCATACTGCGAGATCTGCGACGCTCGCAACGGCGTGTCTTTGTAATTCAAAGCTTCCACGATCTGTCTTTGACTCATCCCTAAACCTTCGCGGATCTGTCTTAGCTTCCTGCCTAACTTCTTAGGCATTGCGCGCCTGTTCATCGGGAGTCACCTCCCGACATAAACTTGCTCCGTGCGCTACCTAGTGGTAGCATCCTGAAGCTTGGTCTATTGCTTTGTCGTTCCGCCCAGTGCAGGGCGGTTATCACGTAATCAATTCCTCCGAGGTTACGAACATGAGTGTATATACATACCGCAAGCGAGCGTTTCTAAATCCGGTCGCCACTAATCAGACATCTTACATCCTCGCGCACGTTGAAGACTCTGAACATGGCGAGAATAAAGTCGGTACTAACCTCATAACGCTGGCCGATTGCAAGCGTACAATCCAATTAGAATTCTTCTTAGGAAGTGCTCGCCATCGACGTGTCAGCCTGAAAAAGATCAACCTTCTAATCGAGGTTATGACCGCGTTTCGTGATGCGCTACTGCGCGAGATCGCGGCGATTGAAAAGAGCAAGTAATGGGACATTCCCGCCCGCGCCCAAAACACCTAGCCGCGAAGCTATTGCAGATCCGCCGTAGCTTAGGACTCTCCCAAAATCAAATGGTCCAGCGGCTAGGTGTTAACATTCCTTACACCTTCATTTCAAAGTACGAGCACAACATAAACGAGCCGCCGCTTGCTGTCTTACTCGCTTACTCCCGAGTCTCTGGAATTCCGGTTGAACAAATCATTGACGATGAAATTAAGCCCCCTGATCAAGTTTCGTGATGCACTCGCTAAGAGATCGGCTCCATCTTTCCTAAGACCACGCTTGTTGGGTGCTTTTCTCCACGATCATCAACCGCCTCAAGGTTCACAGACCGGCCCTGAAATCCGTATGCTGACCCGTCCCTTATTACAAACTGTAACCATCCATCAATAGGATTACCACGTTCGACAACAATCGGTTGCTCCGCGAGGTTATTTAGCTTGTTGCCCGTCTGCTTTACCTCACCGTTTTGTAATAATGCGTTATCAAAGATGACGCCTTGTTGCGCGGGTACGCGGCGCTCTTCGAAGCCGCCGATTATCAATATCAACCTAAACTGTTGCGTCCGTATAGGCACATCGCGGCGGTTCTCAATGCTTAACTGAATTAAGACAACGCTTCCCTCATCAGCCCTAAATGGATCCCGACCCCTCGAAAGCGAAATCAGTTTTTGTGCCCCGCTTCTCATTTGCAATTTCGGATAAGCCTCAAGTAATTCATTGTTACTGAGGTCGCCATCGATGCGGAGACGAACTGGTAGCTTAATCGTTTTTTCTGTGTCCCTCACTGGTATGGTTAGTTGGTTGAATTCAAATGAACCGCCCTGATTGAGTATCAGCACACTTTCCTTTTCGCTTTGCAGCGTAAGACGGATCGCGCACTCGCTCTCTACTATCTGTGGACGCCCCGCTCCCGGATGCACGTTCTCAAGCGGCTCAATCCACTGAACCGTTCCGCTTAAAGGTTCGCCTCCGATGGTAATAGTCCCGCTTAATGACTCAGCGGTTATGACAAAGACAGACATGTTACGTATGCGAAAGCGAAAGTCTATATACGGATTGTCTCGAAGCAAATTGTGACGGCCCAGCAACGCTTGGTAGCTGTAAACCCACTGTCCAATATCAGCCGCTTGCTTTGCCGCAAGCTCCGTTAGCGATTTGAAGGACTCAGCCTCTGGCAGCGCGGCAGTAGCGGCTGAGGGCGCAGTCAAAGCAGGCGGCGGCGGATCACTTGGTAGCTGTGGCCGGGTACGCTCGATCTGAAACAGCAGACTCCCCACAAAGAGTCCAGCAAAGACAACGAGAATGATCCTCGCGCCTGTTTGTGTCGCAAACAACAAATAAATCACTTCCCAAATTAACCCTGACTTCTGGCCTATAAACTCTAAGTTTGACCAAATATCGAAACCGTCCCAAACCACACCTAAAAACGTAAAAATGCCGACCATTATTGTCCACCAATTTGCGTGCGGGAGACGCTTGAGACGAATGCCGCGAGGGGGGTTAGACTCAGACACTGGGCAATCTCAACTTTCGGCAAGAATGGAGGATCGGACGATCCACGTACACTAACAGCATCCCGACAGAGATCAAGAGAAAGATCCTGTAAAATGCTGTCAACGTTAGTGGAAATCATCCTACTCCTTACCATCTACCGTATCAAGTAGATAATTACCACTTTATTTGAGTGTGTCGGGTTCGGAGCGGCGGTCCTCGTTGACGAGTTTTGAGACGAAAAAGACGTAGTGGGCGCCCGAAAGGACGGCGAAGGTGAAGACGGTGGTGTAGATGGTGGGGAGGTAGTAGCCGGTGGCGTAGGGGAAGCTGGCGGCGAAGATGATGGCGGCGATGGCGAAGATCTGGACGGTGGTGTTGATTTTCCCCAGCATTGACGGTCGAAAACCACGAAAGCCGGTGACGATGTTGATGGCCGCCGCTCCAACCAGAATGAAGACATCGCGGCTGATGACGGCGACTGTTACCCAGAACGGGACCGGAAGATGTGACGGCAGTGGCTGCGGAAAAACCGACCTCATCGACAAAACGACGAAGGAAGTGACTAGCATGAGCTTGTCGGCGATCGGGTCCAGGATCGTCCCGAGTTGTGATTTCTGGTCGAAGCGCCGGGCCAGCAACCCGTCGAGGCCGTCAGTAACGCCGGCGAGAATGAAAATCCCGAGTGCAAGCAGGAATCGTTGGTAGAAAAGCAGGGAGACGAACACCGGAATCAAAACCATCCGGAAAACGGTTAGGAGATTCGGAACGGTGATAATTCGGGAGGACATTCAAGCGGCCACAAAGAGGCACAAAACACACAAAATGATGAATAGTAAACTTAACCTAAATCAACCGGCGCTTCGGAGTTCAAGCAGAGAGATTTCAGGAGGGCATCCGTAGCGAATCGGTAAGACGACGGTTCCTAAACCGCGATTGACATACATCTGGGTATTTCCCAGTTTCCCGAGGCCTTTGAGCAGCCGTTTGCGTGCGCCCTTCACGGTGCTCCGCTCGCCTCTAATGGCGACCTGGCCCCCGTGGGTATGGCCGCTCAGCACCAGATCAACGTGTGCTCGTGCAGCGCGTCTGAGAAGAATCGGATTGTGTGCGAGGAGGAGTTTCATTTCGTTCTCGCGGGCACCTGCCAGTGCCAGCGAGATGTCTTCCAGGCCGACCATCGTATCGTCCACCCCCGCGAGCCAGAAGGCCTGACCGTCTTTCTCGAACCGCATGCCTTCGTTGATCAGGACTGTAATGCCCTCGGCACGAAACAGGTCGGTTATTAGCGGGGCGTCGACCCAATGGTCGTGATTTCCGAGCACTGCATAAACGCCGTACTTCGCTTTCAGGCGACCCAGCATCTCGGCGCAAGGTGCTGCATATTGGCGTTCTTTCGATATGTAATCGCCCGTTAGCGCGATGATGTCGGGTTGAAGCCTGTTTGCAGTGTCGACAGCGCGCTCAATCTGTTCTGTTGATGAAAAAGGACCGTGATGGATATCGGAAAGCTGTACGACCCGAAATCCATCGAAGACTTTCGGTAAACGGTTCAGGTGGATTCGTTCGTGCTCGATGCTGAGCATGTAAGGCTCTGTAAGAGCAGCACGAGCAACATGCGTCAGGCTAACCGCCAACGAGCGTAGCGGAGTGTCACCTTGCCTGGAACCGCCATAGGGCACGACACGTCTACGCTGGGTCCATCTGATGGGAGTCGCCATATTTTAGTGTTGATTGGCGCTAACCTGCCGGGGAAGCGCCCTGTAAGTGGGGCGCATTATAGATTCGTCATTCCTGACGTGCAACCTCTGAAACACGAGCCAAATCCTGCCCTGTTCGTCAACCTGTGCCATAATCGCCTCAAACTACCCAAAAACCTAATGAAACGAGCAACCATCGCCATTTCTGCCCTTAGCGTCACCCTGTTTTTTATTTTCACAAAACAGGTCGCGGCCGAGGGACAAGGGCCTATGGGCACGGAGTCACACGGCTTGGATCCAGCAGCTCTGATCGGCGTTGCCATCATGCTGCTGGTGGCGAAATTTGGTGGTGAACTGTTTGAGCGACTGCGGCAACCCGCGGTTCTGGGTGAGCTCGTCGGCGGAATCCTTTTGGGAAACCTTTTGATCTTTGGCTTCTACAGGGTTGAGTCACTGAAGACGAATGGAACCATTGCGGCCCTGGCGGAACTGGGCGTAATCATTCTCTTGTTTGAAGTCGGACTCGAGTCGGATCTGCGAGAGATGATGGAAGTGGGCTGGTCGTCGCTTTTGGTCGCGGTGCTCGGTGTGATTGCCCCGTTCTTTCTGGGCTGGGCAGTGTCGGCTTATTTCCTTCCCGGCGAACCTCGACTGGTTCATATCTTCATCGGCGCCACTCTTTGCGCAACAAGTGTCGGCATCACGGCACGAGTATTCAAAGACCTGGGCAAGCTCGCGACACGCGAAGCAAGAATAATTCTCGGAGCTGCTGTGATCGACGATGTGCTTGGCTTGTTGATGCTCGCGATTGTTGCCGGAGCCATCCGAGCTGCAAATTCAGGTAGCGGGTTATCAATGCTCGATGTCGGTCTTATCACAATCAAATCGGTTGCATTTCTGGTTGGATCGATTGTGATCGGTCAACTCCTTGTACCGAAAATCCTGCGCGGCGCAGGCCGACTCGAATCGCGAGGCGTTTTGCTCACGATGGCGATCTCGCTGTGTCTGATCTTGGCGTGGGCAGCGGCGAAGGTCGGACTGGCTCCCATCGTCGGCGCGTTTGCCGCCGGACTGGTTCTTGATGAAGTGCACTACAAACCCGCCGAAGGTCGAAACGAACGCGATCTCCAGGATCTACTCCAGCCCGTGAGCACTGTTCTCGTGCCGATTTTTTTCGTGTTGATGGGATTAAAAGTCGATCTTCGACTATTCGCGCGGCTCGACATCCTCGGACTTGCAGCGGCATTAACCGCTGCAGCGATTCTCGGCAAGCAGATCTGTTCTATAGGTGTTATGGAACGCGGTCTGAATCGCCGGGCTATCGGACTCGGAATGATCCCGCGCGGTGAAGTTGGCTTGATCTTTGCAGGTATCGGCGCGACCCTGATGTTGCCCAACGCGAGTGGAGTTAGTGAACCCGTGATCAGCTCGGCGGTTTTTGGTGCAGTTGTTATCATGGTCATAATCACAACACTGATAACCCCCATTGCATTGAAGTGGTCATTGGGCCGTAAGAGGACGGACAAACGGGAGGGTTGAATGGCAAAGAAAGACCAGCACAAGGTGGGTATTCCACCAAAACCTCGTGGGCAACAGACGGGGTTTGCAGGTAATCCGGATCAGAATCGTGAAGAGATGAAAAATACTCCGGCTGTCCGCGGCCGCATGAAGCGCGGGAATAAGATGTTCGGCGATGAGTCCGAACAGCACACGGGTGGTGATGCAGTGACACCGAGCACGAATTCACCTTCGACGCCGGGAATGAAGCAATAGTTTTAGCCGCGGATTTAACGGATAAAGCCAACCAGTTCGCCAGACTCGTGTCTGTATCAGTGATGACCGAACGCGATACCGATGCAGCCAGCGATATCGACCTAGTCAGACGCGCTCAGGCAGAGGACATTGATGCCTTCTGTTTGCTGGCCGAACGCTACGCGCGTCGCATCTATCTGCTCGCCGCTCATTATTGTCGCAACCCGCAGGATGCCGAAGATCTCTCGCAGGAAGTCTGGCTGAAAGCGTATCAGGCTGTGCAAACGTTTCGCTTCGACTCGTCCTTTTACACGTGGCTGCGCCGCATCACGATCAACGCGTTTCTGAATCATCGTCGCGCGAGCTTCTTTCGCTCGCATGGTCAAACAATGTCTGTGCAACTACTGCAGATTGATTCAGAGGAGCAGCACGTGTTTATCGACTCGAGCTCGCGGTCGCAGGAAAACATTTATAACAAGTTGCTTTTTGAAAGTGTCGTAAACGCGCTCGCTGAGTTAACACCAGCCCAGCGGCTCGCCTTTCTGCTGCGTCACTACGAAGGAATGACTTACGAGGAAATCGCCACCGCAATGAACTGTTCGATCGGAACAGTTAAGAAGGGAGTGTGGCGCGCAATTGGAAAACTGCGCGCGCGACTCGCGCCGGAATCAGACGCACAGGAGACGCTGACGAGTCTCGCGAGTGAGTACTAAGTGGAGTTTTTGTAATGCACAACTGCAAAGAGACAAGAGAAATTTTTACTGAACTTCTTCTGGACGGAATGGATTTCCGGTCGGACCAGGCGCTTTCAGCAGAGTTGAGCAGATGCAGTGAATGCAGCTCGGAGTTTGAAGCCCTGAGCGCGACGCTACGCCTAACTAATCGCCTCGGTGAAACCGCGGCGCCCGCCGAAGATTATTGGCCTGGTTACCACTCAAAACTCCGTCAGAGATTGGTGAACGCACAAACGGAATCCTCGACTTCTGGCGCTAAGGCGCAAAGGCACAAAGACGAACTCGGGCCTCTCTTTGAGCCTTTGCGACCTCGCGCGGGAACCAGTTTATTCGCGAGGTTTCTAAAAACTTCTGTGCCCGTGCCGCTGCCACTCGCTCTGGCTCTGGTTGTCGCCGTCGTGGTGGCTCTTCCGTTTGCTATTCGTGCTGCACGCAAAGAGGTTCAGCAGCCGAACACTACAACGATCGTTCGTGTTCCGGTTGAAGTACCGGTAGTCCAGGAAAAGATTGTTACTCGAGTTGTTTACCGCGACCGGTTCCAGGCCGGCAGATTTACAAAGCAAACGACCGAGGCCTCGCAAGGTGAAAGTACTTTTGCGAAATCACAACGTTCGCAGGTCGAAGCGATGCCTCCCGGCCTCGCTGGTTTCAAACCATCTGATGAGGTAAAGCTCACTGTTATTAAAGGAGGTGTCCCGAATGAGAAGTAAGTTCTGGATCCTTCTGCTTTCGATTCACTGCCTGGCACTCACGGCTACGGCACAGAATCCCGCGAAGCGCCAGCTCGTATTGCAACTATCAAGCGGCGGCTTTGTCGCATTTCGCAGCGAGACGCCCGGTAGCAAGAGCGTGCCCGAAAGCAAGTCGCTCGCGTCGCTGCTCTACTCGCAGGCTTTTACCGGCGAGAATCGAATTATTCACCGTGTCATTACAGACGCCCAACAAAACGTCGTTTTTGGTTACGACCTTTGGGTGAGCGCCGATCCGAACACGAGGAAATTTAGCCTCGCTGTTTTACCCGCCGACGAAGCATTTCGCCGGACGTTTCTGAAAGACTACACCCCACTGCGACCGAATGGTCCGTTTGCGACGTTTCCCAAATCAACCACGCCGCAAACGTTGGATGACGGCGACGCCGTGTCGCTCGAACTGCTCGTCAATAATGAGTCGGGCGTCAAGATCGTCGACGTTGTGAGCGTCACTTTTAATCGCGAGTCGCTTCGTGAGAGTCATCTGGAATCAGCTCCGAAAGACTTCACGCTCGACGCCGTTGAGCTCGGAGTAAAGAACTACAGCCTGCTGATAAACGGCACTCTCGTGAACAAGAGCAAGTCGACTATCGGTTTCACCGGTACATTGCTCTGGTTCTACATTCCCGATCGTGGGCGTTTCATATTCTCACTTGTGCCACGTGAAGGTTACGAGTTCGCAAAGATTGCAGTAGTCGACGATAACCGGATCGAATTTACCTTGAATAATGAAAGATACGAATGGCTTTCGAGTGAGTCGATCCTCCCGAATGGCGGCACATGGAATCTTTGGGTGTTACACGATACCAACTACACACCGCTGTTTGGTGCTGAGAGTTCCGTGCCGCGCATGCCTTCAAAAGGTCCAAGCGTATTCGACAAGATTGAAGGCGTGCTTAACAGACAAGGCGCATCGCTCATGCTGAATTTACCCGGCCGAGCGGGCGAGAACAAAAGTGGTTCAATCGTTCCGCAACGTGTGATAGTCGGCGGGGCCGACAGCATGGAAAACCTTCTGCCCAAGGGCCCTTAGCGTCCCAACTCCCCGAAGTTAAGTTTCCCAATTAGCGCTGACTGAAGAATCCGAGTGAGCAGTATTCGCTCGCGTGGGGATAAGTGTGTGCCGAATCAAACCTAAAGGAGATCGAAATGAACAGAACCCAATTCTTGATCGCATTGACGTGCGTGTTGCTGGGCCAATCGCTGGTGCTTGCGCAGACTTC
>Ga0111539_10003852_pt1 | contig 19747 bp, 20 predicted proteins | sample RhiMethybrSRZTD1_FD_79667 | JGI IMG/M metagenome (GOLD analysis project Ga0111539, IMG submission 79667) | Populus rhizosphere microbial communities from Tennessee, USA - Rhizosphere MetaG P. TD hybrid SRZTD1 (version 2) (version 2) | ecosystem: Host-associated > Plants > Roots > Rhizosphere >... | reverse complement strand
GTCGAGGTGGCGGATGCCGGTCGGCGAGGTCACGTTGATCTCGGTGAGCCGGCCGCCGATGACGTCGAGGCCGACCAGCCACTGGCCGTGCTGCAGGAGCAGCGGCGCGATCGCGCGGATGATCGCGTGGTCCTCGGCGGTGACCTCGCAGGCGGTCGCGGTCGACCCGACGTGGAGGTTGCCGCGCGCCTCGTCCGGCTGGGGAACCCGCAGGACGGCGCCGAGCGGCTTGCCCTCGAGGAGGATGATGCGCTTGTCCCCCTGGGCCGCCTCGGGCAGGTAGCGCTGCGCGATGGTCCAGGAGCGGCCCTGGCGGGTCGCGGTCTCCAGGAGCGACGACAGGTTGGTGTCGCCGTTCCTGATGACGAAGATGCCGAGCCCGGCGTAGCCGTCGACCGGCTTGACCACCACCGCGCCGCCCTGTTCGGCGAGGAACTCGCGGACGCGGCGCGCGCTGCGGGTCACGATGGTCGGCGGGGTGAGCTCGGGGAAGGCGAGGACCGCCAGGTGCTCGTTGAGCTCGCGCAGCCCGCGCGGGTCGTTGACCAGGAGCGTCTTGCCGCGCGCGCGCTCGAGCAGCCAGGTCGCCTGCAGATAGTCGACGTCGAGCGGCGGGTCCTTGCGCATGAGGACGCAGCCGAACGACTCGAGCGGGATCGGGGTCGTCGGCCCGGTGCGGAAGGCGTGCGCCGGCTCGTCGGCCAGGATCACCTCGGTGGGGCGCGCCTCGGCGATGGCGTCGTCGTGCTCGAGGCCGAGCTGGCCGAGCTGGCAGGTCCAGACCTCGTGGCCGCGCCGCCGGGCCTCCAGCATGAGGGCGTAGGTGGTGTCGCCGGCGAGGCCGAGCGACTCGAGCGGGTCGACGATGAAGAGGATCCGCATCAGCTCTCCGGGTCGGCCGGCGCGTCCTCGACCGCCGCATCGTCCGGTGGCGCACCGGAAGCCGTGCCCACCACCCCCTTGGTCGGCAAGAGGTGCTCGAGGCCGTGCTTGCGCAGCCGGTAGTAGAGCGTGGATCGGTTGATGCCGAGCAGGCGGGCGGCCAGCGCGATGTTTCCGCTCGACCGGTCGACCGCCGAGACGATCTCGCGGCGCTCTTCGTCGGCCAGCCGCTCGGCCAGCGGTCGGCTGCCGGACGCGGTCGGATCGGACGACGGCAAGGGCGCGGCGGCGCTCGATCCCGAGACCGGCGGCAGGTTCGGCATCGGCTGGGTCTGCTCGCGCGCCCGCGCCACCGGCTGGGGCACCGCGCCGCCGCCGCCGGCCGCCTGCGCGCGGCGGCCGAAGTCGAGGTCGCCGGCCTCGAGCCGCTCACCCTTGACCAGGATCATCGCGCGCTCGACGATGTTCTCCAGCTCGCGGACGTTGCCCGGCCAGGTGTAGGAGCGCAGCTTGTCCATCGCCTCGCCGGTGCAGCCGATGACCCGCTTGCCGGTCGAGCGGGAGAACTTGGCGATGAAGTGATCGACCAGCGGCGGCAGGTCGTCGATGCGCTCGCGCAGGGCCGGCAGGTGGATGGGGAAGACGTTGAGCCGGTAGTAGAGGTCCTCGCGGAAGGCGCCGCCGTCGATCATGGTCTCGAGGTCGCGGTTGGTCGCCGAGACCACGCGGACGTCGACCCGGATGGTGTCGGTGCCGCCGACCCGCTCGAACTCGCGCTCCTGCAGGGCGCGCAGGAGCTTGATCTGCACCTCCATCGGCAGGTCGCCCACCTCGTCGAGGAACAGGGTCCCGCCGTCGGCCAGCTCGAAGCGACCCGGCCGGCGCGCGATCGCCCCGGTGAAGGCGCCCTTCTCGTGGCCGAAGAGCTCGCTCTCGAGGATGCCGGGCGCCAGGGCGGCGCAGTTGACCCTGACGAATGGCTTTTCGGTCCGCGGCGAGTTGATGTGGATGGCGTGGGCGACCAGCTCCTTGCCGGTGCCGGTCTCGCCGCGCAAGAGGACGGTGGAGGCGGTCGGCGCCACCTGCTCCACCTTGGCCAGCACGTCGTGCAGGGGGGCGCTCTGCCCGACGATCTGCCCGAAATCGAACGCCCCGTGGATCTCGTTGTTGAGGTAGCCGGTGTACTGCTCGAGCTGCTCGATGAGGCGGCGGTTCTCGCGCCGCAGGTGAAAGCGCTCGATCGCCTGGGCCAGGAGGCCGCGCACCTCCTTGGCGTCCCACGGCTTGGTGATGTAGCGGTAGATCTGGCCCTGGTTGATGGCGTCGATCAGGACGTCGACGTCGGTGAAGGCGGTGAGGATGGTGCCGACCGCGTCCGGCCGCACCTTCTGCGCCTCGCGCAGGAGCTCGAGGCCGGTCATCTTGGGCATCCGCTGGTCGGTGACGATGACCGCGACGTCGCGCTCGCGCAGGATCTCCAGCGCTTCGGGGCCGCCGCCAGCCACCAGGATGGTGAAGCTTCGCTTGAAGTTGAAGCGGAACGCGTCCAGGTTGTCCTGCTCGTCGTCGACGATGAGGACGGGATACTTGGCGAGGTCCAGGGTCAAGCGCCGCCTCCTACCGGTTTGTGACTGTACACTATCTCCCCGAACCATCTCTCATGACCTGGCTCGTGTTCGCGGCGGCGTTCGCCCTGTACGCGCTCGGGGCCTCACCCGCGCTCGGCTGGTACGATTCGCCCGAGTTCGTCGCCGCCGCCGCCTCGCTCGGCGTGCCGCACTCGCCGGGTCATCCCCTGCCGGTCGCGCTCGGGGCCGCCGCCACGCTGGTCCCGATCGGCGACCTCGCGCTGCGCGTGAACCTCGCGTCGGCGGTGGCGAGCGCAGCGGCCGCCGCCCTGTGGGCCGCCGGCGGGCGCACCATGCTGACTCGCCTGGCGCCCGAGCTGCCGGCGCACGTGCGCGCGGCGCTCGCCGCGTCGGCTGCGCTGGTGCTCGCCGCCTCCTACGCCGCCTGGGCCCAGGCCGTGCGCGCCGAGGTCTACGGCGCCACCGTCGCGCTGGTCGCCGCGGCGCTCGCCGCGGTCCTGGCCTGGGACGCCGAGCGGACGCCGCGCTGGCTGGTCGCGGCCGGACTGGCCTTCGGCCTCGCGCTCACCACCCACCACCTCATCGCCGTCGTGGCGCTGGTGCCGGCGGCGGCGTTCGTCCTCGTGCGCGCCGAGCGCCCGCGCCCCGGCCTCGCCGCGGCCACCGCGGTCGCCGGCGTCATCGGGCTGGCCGCGCTGCTCTACCTGCCGGTCCGCTCCGCCACCGGACCGGAGCTCGACTGGGGCGCGCCGCACAGCGCCGACCACTTCGCCTGGACCCTGTCGGGCGCCGTCTTCGCCGACAACGCCGGCGGCGGCCACGCGTCGCCGCCCGCGGTGGACGCCGCCCAGTCGATCGCGGCGGTCGGCGAGGCCGCCAGCCTGCCCCTCGTCCTCTGCGCCGCGCTCGGCGCCGTCCTCCTCCTCGCCGGCCGCCGGCAGCGCGGGCTCGCGCTGTTCCTCCTGGCGCTCGTCCTCTTCGGCGCCGGCGCTCGCGCGCTCTTCGGCTTCGATCCCGATACGCCCGACGATCACGGCTACCTCCTGCCTGCGGCATTCGCCGTCGCGCTCCTGGCAGTGGCCGGCGCCGCACTGGCCGCGGTCCGCGCCGGGCCGCGCGCCCGCGAGGTCGCCCTCGCCCTCGCCGCCGCCGGGTTCGTCCTCGCCGGAGTGCGCGCCGCCGAGGGGCGCCCGCACGCGGCGCACGACCACGCCTCCGACGACCTGGCGCGGGCCGAGCTCGAGGGCCTGCCGCCGCGCGCGCTCCTGGTCGCCAGCTACTACCAGACCGAGTTCCGCCTGCTGGCCATGCGCGCGGTCGAGGCGACGCGGCCCGACGTGACCGTGCTGGCGCGCGGCCTTCTCACCCTGCCCGGCGCGCGCGAGGCGGCCGAGGCCCGCCACCCGGATCTCACCTCCCTCATCGACGCGCCGCTCGCCGCCGACGCGCCGACGCCGATCGCCGAGCTCGGGCGGGCAGCCGCGCGTCGCCCCGTCGTCGTCGAGCTCGACCCGGATCTCGACGACGACGCGCAGCCGCACCTCCTCTCCCTCGGCCGCTTCGCCCTTTTCCGGCCCGGCGCGCCGGGCGACGGCGAGCGCGACCGCGCAGAGAGCGACGAACTGGCGCATGCCCGCCCGCTCTGGAGCCGCTTGCTCGCTGGCGCCGGCGCCGAGCGCGGCGCGGTCGCGCGGACCCTCCTGTGGCTCGATTTCGCCCGCCTCGACCACTACTGCCGGCTCGGCCGCCGCGCCGGCGCATCCGATGCGCTCCGCCGGGCCTGGGAACTTTTCCCGGGAGACGTCATGCTGGAGGAGGTGGCGAGGCGCTGCCACCTGACCCTGCCGCGATGAATCCGCTGTGGAACGCCGTGTTCGCCCTCTTCCTCCTGGTGGGGATCTGGTGCCGCGTTCGTGCGCCGGAGCTGCTCTGCCGCTCACTCGCGCCGGTCCTCGCGTTCTTCGGGGTGAGCGGCGTTCCGGTCGGCCGCGCGCTCGGCGACCTGTTCGTCATCGCCGGGACGGTCGGGCTCCTCTTCGTCGCCTGGAGCGATCGCATCATGATCGGCGTCGATCTCTTCCTCGGCATTGACACCCTGGTGACCGCGCTCGGCCTCGGCCTGGCTGGCGCCTGGCTGTTCGCCCGTGCCGAGCAGACCTCCACCCTGGAGGACCTGATGGACAAGGCCGACGACGAGTAGCTCCAGATGTGAGTCCATGTCGGGAAATTGCCCCCTTCGCAGTCGCCGGACTAGCATGCGGGGATGGTCCCGCCGGATGCCTTGCCGATGACGCTGGCGCTTCCGCCGAGAAAGCCGATGGCCGCCGCGCGGCGGGTCTCGCTGTTCGAGCGCGAGATCCGGATCGGCCTGTCCTCGGCGGCGGTCGAGATCCTGTTCCAGCTGGCGTCGATCCTGTCCGAGGGGGCGCGTGAGGACGGCGGCTACTTCGGCTCGACCATGATCACGATCGATCTCGGCCGCGCCGCCGCGCTGGTCAGCGACCCGTGCGACGCCACCACCGTGCGCCGGGTGGCCGACCTCCTGGCCGCCGATGCCCGGGTGCGCGAGCGGGCGCGCGCGGTGGCCGCCGCCGAGGCCGACCGGCTGGCGGGCGCGCCGCTCGGCCGCGCGCAGATCGACCTGCGCGTCAGGACCAGCGGACACCACCTGCACATCGACGTCGACGTGGAGGCACCGAAATGACGACCGACAGCGTGCTCGAGCTCTACAGCATCCGCGACGCCGCGCGCCTCTTCGGCCTGGCCGAGTCGCGCCTGCGCTACTGGATCCAGACCGGCTTCGTGCGCCCTTCGGTCCGCCAGGGCGGCCGCTTCTACTACTCCTTCGCCGACCTGGTGACGCTCAAGGCGGCGGTCGAGCTCCTGGGCGCCGGCGTGCCGCAGCCGCGGGTGCGCGTCGCCCTCGAGCGACTGCGCGCGCAGCTGCCCGAGAAGCTCGGACCCACATCGCGCCTCAAGGTCTGCTCCGACGGCGAGACGCTGGCGGTGGTGGACGACGATCGCCCGGTCGACGGCCGCCAGCTGGTGATGGCCTTCGCGGTCTCGTCGATCGGCAGCCCTGCGCGCCGCCCCACCAGCCCGCCGCCGGTCGCCGAGGACGCAGTCGCCGAGCCCGCGATCTGGGCCAACACCGAGCCGCAGCGCCTGCCCACCGCCTACCAGTGCTTCCTCGAGGGCTGCCGGGCCGAAGACGCCGGCGACGACGCGCTCGCCGAGCTCTGCTACCGGCGCTCTCTCGAGCTCGAGCCCTCGCTGGCGGCGGCGCTCACCAACCTCGGCAACCTGTGCTACCGGCGCGGCGAGACCGCCGCCGCCCGCCGCGCCTACGAGCGCGCGCTCGAGCTCGAGCCGGATCAGGCGGAGGCGCGCTACAACCTGGCCAACCTGCTCGATGACGCCGGCGACACCGAGCTGGCCATCGCCGAGCTGCGCGCGGTCTGCTCGCGCCACCCCGGCTTCGCCGACGCCCACTACAACCTCGGCCTCCTGCTCTACCGGCTGGGTGGCGTCGCCCAGGCCCGCCACCACCTCGGCCACTACCTCGCCATCGACCCCGGCTCCGAGTGGTCGGCCCGCGCCCGCAATCTGCTCGAGTCCCCGTAGCCCCAGCGGGATCGAACCGCCAAACGCGCCAAAGGCGCCAAAGGAGAACTTGTTGGGTTCGCCTCTGAGCAACGAGGCATACCCCAAAAACCCTTTGGCGGCTTTGGCGGCTTTGGCGGTTCAATAAAAAGGGCCCCGGTGAAGGGGCCCTCGATTCATCGCTTCAGCGATTGATGGATGGGCGGATCAGCCGCCGCCGCCACCGCCGCCGCCCTCGGGCTTCTTCTCCGGCGTCGCCTTCTCGGGCGCCTTCTCGGGCGCCTTCTCGGGCGTCGGCGGAGTCGGGGTGGGCGTCGCTTCCGGCGGCGCGCCGCCCGCGATGAGCTGGAACTCGACGCGGCGGTTCTTGGCCCGCGCCGCCTTGGTCTTCGCCGGATCGATCGGCTTGTCGGGGCCGTAGCCCTTGGCCACCAGGCGGTCCTCGGCGACGCCCTTGGACACGAAGTACTCCTTCACCGTCTCGGCCCGGCGCTGCGACAGGTCGCGGTTGTGGTCCGCGTTGCCGGTGTCGTCGGTGTGGCCCGAGATCTCGAGCTTCACGTCCGGGTACTCGGTCAGGACCTTGAGGGCCGCGTCGAGCGTGCGGAACGAGCCCTTGGTCAGATCGGCCGAGTCCACCTTGAAGTTGATGCCCTTGATGACGCCGGTGAACTTCTTCACCGCCACCGGCACCTCGTCCTTGCAGCCGTCGTCGTCCTTGAAGCCGTTCATCGTCTCGGGCTCGGTCGGGCACTGGTCGGTGGCGTCGGGAACGCCGTCGCCGTCGTTGTCGGGATCCGGGCAGCCGTTCTCGTCCTCGAAGCTGTCCTTGTCCTCCGGCTCGGTCGGGCACTGGTCGGCGGTGCCGATGAGGCCGTCGCCGTCCTCGTCCTTCTCCGGGCAGCCGTCGGTGTCGTCGATCTGGTTCATCGTCTCGGGCTCGGTCGGGCACTGGTCCTGACCGTCCGCGATGCCGTCGCCGTCGTTGTCGGGATCCGGGCAACCGTTCTCGTCCTCGAAGTTGTCCTTGTCCTCCGCCTCGGTCGGACACTGGTCCGCCTCACCGACGATGCCGTCGCCGTCCTCGTCGGTCGGCCCCGGCTGCGGCTCCGCCTTGGGCGGCGCCTTCTCGCCGCCGCCGAACCCGAGGTAGAGCCCGAGCAGACCCTCGAAGTCGACCGTCACGCTGTCGTCCTCGCTCGAGGGCGGCACCAGGACGCGGGCGTCCAGGCGCAGGCCCCAGCGGTCGTTCACGGCGTAGCGGGCGCCGACGCCGCCGTGGGCGACGAAGTCGGTGTCGTCGAGCAGGATGTCGTCGCGCTCGGACGAGTTGCTCGACCCGCCGGCGCCGATCAGCACGAACGGCTGCAGCTGGCCGAGGTTGAACTGGTAGAGCGCGTTCAGCCGGTAGCCGATGACGAACTGCTCCGAGTTGGCGTCCATCGTGTCGCCGCCCGCCAGGTCGCGGAACTTGGCCTCCGACGGGATGGCGACGCCCTCGGCCTCGATGGCGATGGCGGGCGTGATCCAGAAGCCGAGGCGCAGGCCGAGCGCGAACGCGTTGTCAGGCGCCGCCGCCTCCGGCACGTCGCGGGCGCCGAGCTCGTTGTCCTTGCTGAAGATGTGCCCGCCCCCGAACAGGTCGAACTGCCAGCGGTGCGGCATGGAGGTCGACGCCGTCGCCTCCCACGATCCCGACGCTTCGGCACTGCCGCCGCCTTCTTCGGACTGAGCCGACGCGTGGTCGGGAACGGCCAGGAGAATCGTCCCGGCCAGGGCAAGACCAAGCGAACACTTGCGCATCAGTAGTCTCCTCCCTCGATACAGCGCGAGCCTACGTCAGCTTTGCCCGGGACAGCAACAAACCCGCACACTTATTTGACCTCATGAGCCCGGCATGAGGCCGGCCGGTGCGCCCGGGTTGGCGTGCTACGCTGGTTCGGTGCGCGCGAGGGGGGGAGCGCGGTGCATCGCCTTTGCCGGTGCGATCGCGATGGCGGCGGCGTGTGGCGACGACGATTCGGCATCGACGGCGCCCGATGCCTCGCTGGCCGACGCCGCCCACCGCGGCGACACCGGCCCGATCGGCGGACCGGTGCACGACGCCGACGTCATCTGCGAGTCGATGGGCCTCCTCGGCGACGACTTCGACGATCTGTCGAGCGAGCGCTGGCTCGAGTTTCGCGACCCGGTGTCCAGCGCCTGCACGGTGGCGGTGGCCGACGGCCGTCTCGAGGTGGCGAGCGCGGCCGCGACGGTCGCCTGCGGTCTGGTCAGCGCGCGCTGCCACGACTTCTCCGACCGGGCGATCATGATCGACGCGGTGGCACCGGGCGACGACGGTGTGCCCCAGCCGTTCTTCCGGCTCGCGCTCGACGGGGGCGGCTCGGTCGAGATGCGGGTGGCCGCCGGCGCGCCGCTGTCCCTCGAGGTGCTGCGCGACGGCGAGGTGCAGGCCAGCGCGCCCTTCGATCCGGCGGCGCATCGGCTCTGGCGCATGATGCACACCGAGGTGGCAGGTCGCATCGATTGTCAGACCGCGCCGCTCGGTACCTCCGACTGGACCACACTCGGGTCCACCCAGGTGGTGCACCGGGAGACGACCGAGGTACAGGTGCTCGTGGGTGTGTCGAACGCGGGCGCGCCGGACGACGTCATCGCATTCGACGATCTCGTCGGGATCGACTTCTAGTAGCATGAGCCTGTGGGGGGGAGATCGCTCGCGCTCGGCGCAGCGCTGGCCCTGGCGTCCGCCTGTCTCGACGCGCCGGCGCAGGAGGAGATGGAGCCCGAGGTGGTGGCCGGCTGCCCCTCGGCCGGCAGCCTGGCCGACGAGTTCGACGAAGGGGCGCCCTCGCAGGTCTGGCAGGAGTTCGGCGCCGACGACTGCGACCTCAGCATCGCGAGCGGCCGGCTGGAGCTCGACACCGCCGCCCGCTGCGGGCTGGCCTCCACCGGCTGCTACGACCTGTCCGACCGCTGGTTCCAGGTCGACGCCGCCGCCCCCGGCCCCGGCCTGTTCTTCGCCATCCACCTGAACGACTTCGGCGACGATCTGGTCATCGCGATCGACTCGGGCGGCCAGCTCGCCATGCAGCACGTGGATCCGGCCGGGGTCGCCACCACGCTGACCTCGCTGCCCTTCGACCCGGAGATCCACCAGCTGTGGCGGGTCTGGCACTCGGCGAGCGAGAACCAGATCTTCTTCGAGACCTCGCGCCGCAGCGCGCCGGCCTGGTCGCGCCTGGCCGAGCTGTGGCTCGACGGGGTCTCGGTGCGGCAGGTCCAGGTACGGCTGGGCGCCTCGGAGACCGGCGGCATGGTCGCCTTCGACTCGCTGCACGGCGTCGACCTCTGAGCTCTCGACTGTCGCCGGTCCACCACACCGTGCCGCGGGGCGCCGGTCGTGTGAGCCGTGTCGCGGCGCAATCCGGCGAGCCGCCTGGTCGCCTGCGGCTCGGCCCTTGCACGCCCGGAGAGCCATGCTGCGTGCCACTTTCTTCCTCACGCTGGCCGTGACCGGGCTCGCCGCAGGGCCGGCGCAGGCCGACGGTGCCGACCACCTCGGGATCGAGTTCGACTTCCTGGTCGGTGCTCGCAGCTACGACCAGGCCCGCTTCAGCCTGATCGACGGCGACACCTCCCCCTCGCTGGTCGCCGCCTTCGAGGGCTCGCCGTTCGACGGCGTGGCGGTCGCCGGGGCCGGCATGGACGCGCACCTCTCGATCGACCATGTCCGGTTCGCGGTCGGCTTCGCGCGCCCCTACGTTCAGTTCGACGGGCCGATCGTCGCGCGCGACGTCGAGACCCAGCAGATGACCACGGTCCAGGTTCGCCGGATGGAGGCCAGGGAAGTGCAGTTCGGCGTCGGCTACGAGCTCGGGGTCGAGCGCTGGTCGGCCTTCGCCGATCTGGTCGGCACCGCCGACAGCGTGGAGACCGATCTCGCGGTCGGCGACGCGCAGGGCACCTACCGCACCAGAGGATTCGGGTTCTCGACCCGCGTCGGCGGTCGCTACGCCTTCCACGACCTCTTCTATCTCCACGCCGGCGGCGAGATCGGCCTCACCGGGCACCGGAGCTACGGCCTCATCGCCGGCATCGGCATGGGCAACCTCTGATCGGGCCGGCTCAGCGCAGGAGCGCGTAGAGGTAGCAGTAGGGGGCGACGAACAGGACCGCGTCGACCCGGTCGAGCAGGCCGCCGTGGCCGGGCAGGATGGTGCCCGAGTCCTTCACCCCGCGCGAGCGCTTGAGCAGCGACTCGGCGAGGTCGCCGATCTGGCCGAACACGCTGCCGACCCCGGTCAGGAAGACGACGTCGTACCAGGTCAGATCGTACAGGTGCGGGCGCCAGCGCTCGAGCACGAAGCCGCCGGCGATGGCGGTCAGCGCGCCGCCGATCGAGCCCATCCAGGTCTTGTTCGGGCTCACCGCCGGATACAGCTTCTTCTTGCCGAGGTACTTGCCGGCGAAGTAGCCGCCGGTGTCCGACAGCCAGGCGGTGCACAGGATGAGGACGATGAAGTCGGCGCCGCCCGGGCCCATGTCGCGCTTGACCAGGGCGAGGAAGGCGAAGAGCAGCCCGCCGTAGATGATGCCGACCACGGTGTAGGCGATGCGCGGCGCCACGGTCGCGATGTCGCCGGGACGGAAGAGGTAATAGAGCGCGGGCCCGAAGAAGGCGCCGAGGAAGGCGACCAGCGCCGGCGCCTGGCGCGGCTCGAGCCAGTAGAAGGCGATCGAGCAGGCGGCGCCGAGGACCAGGCCGGCGATGCGGTCGGTCATGTCCTCGAGCGTCATCGCGAACAGCTCGTACATCGTCAGGAGCGAGGCGACGAAGACGACGCCCCAGACCAGCTGGTGGTGGTCCTGATAGATGATGAGGAGCAGGATCGGGACGGCGATGGCCGCGACCAGGACGCGAGATGCGAGGTTGCCTAGGCGCGGCATCTGGTGGGCTAAAGTCACTTCCGTCACGACCGGCCGTCAAGGCTTTTCAGGAGTTCCGCGCCTGCCACCCCTTGCCGGGCGTCGCCGTGCAAATTGGGGTTCCCGCGCATCGACAGTCGCGGGTTGAGTCATCGATGACGAGGCACTTCACGTTGATCGTTCTCCTGGGCGGAGCGCTCGGGCTGGCGGCGGCCCCGCGGCCGGCGCGCGCCGCCCCGCCGCCCGATCCCGCGGCTCACGCGCTGGTGGTCGGCTCCAATGCCGGCGGCCGCGGCCAGGCCGAGCTGCGCTTCGCCGAGCGCGACGCGCGCCACATGGCGGAGCTCCTGCGCGATCTCGGCGGCTTTCCGGCCGAGCAGGTCGATCTGGTCCTGGCGCCCAGCCGCAGCCAGCTCGACCGCGCGCTCGACCGGCTGGCCCGCCGGGTCGCCGACGACGTGGCGGCCGGGCGGACCCCGCGCATCCTCTTCTATTACTCCGGCCACGCGCGCGCCACCGCGCTCAACCTCGGGGCCGAGGAGCTGCCGCTGGTCGATCTGCGGGCGCGGCTCCTGGCGATGACCGGCGGGCTGACCGTGGTGGTGCTCGACGCCTGCCAGTCGGGCGCCTTCTCGCGGGTCAAGGGGGCGGCGCCGGCGGCCGACTTTTCCTTCAACTCGCTGGCGCAGCTGAGCGCGACCGGCATCGCGGTCCTGGCCTCGTCGACAGGAAGCGAGCTCAGCCAGGAATCCGACCGGCTGGGCTCGAGCTACTTCACCCATCACCTGATGGTCGGGCTGCGCGGCGCCGGCGATACCTCGAAGGACGGCCGGGTCTCGCTCGACGAGGCCTACCGCTACGCCTACCACCAGACGCTGCTCGCCACCGCGGCCACCGCGGTCGGAGCCCAGCACGTGAGCCTCGAGGTCGACCTCAAGGGCCAGGGCGAGGTGGCGATCACCCAGCCGGCGGGGGCCGGCTCGCACCTGGAGCTGCCGGCGGCGCTGGCCGGCGAGGTGCTGGTCGAGCGGAAGCGAGCCGGCGCCGTGATCGCCGAGCTGCACAAGGCGAAGGGGTCGGCGGTTCGCCTCGCGCTGGCGGCCGGCGAGTACCGGGTGCTGGTGCGCGCGCCCGGAGCCGACCACCTCGAGCAGTGCGACCTGGTCCTGCCGAAAGGCGGCGGGCGCACGCTCGACACCGCGCGCTGCGAGGAGGTGGCGCTGGTCAGCGAGAGCGCCAAGGGCGGCGGGGTGGGCTGGAGCGGCCCCCGCGTGTCGATCGAGGTCGGCCTGGGGCCGAAGTACCTCATCGACGACGGATTCAACGACCGGCTCGCCGCCTTCGGTTACGAGGAGACACCGGAGCTGTTCGGCCCGCCGCACATCGGGCTCGCCGGCCTGGTCGCGGTGAACCGCTACCTCGAGGTCGGCGGTGAGATCGACTCGCTCGGCAGCGGCAGCTACGCGCGCGAGGCCGACACCCGCATCGATTACGACTGGAACACGACCGCGCTGGGCGGCCTGGTGCGCGGGCGCTATCCGCTGTTCGGCTCGCTCCTCATGCCCTACGCGCAGGTGAGCGGCGGGATCGCCACCTCGCACACCACGCTGGTGGGGCCGGACATGAGCGACGCCGAGCGCTTCTGGGGCTGGCATGCCGGCGGCACGCTCGGGGTCGAGGTCATGCCGTGGCGGCACCTCGGCTTCTTCACCCAGGTCAGCGCGGTGACCGCGCCGGTCATCGAGAACCTCATCGGCGACACCCACGACTCGGGCGGGGCGTTCTGGCGCGTCGGGCTGCGCGGCAGCTTCATGGAGGATCTGTCATGGTGAGGAAGCGAATCGCGACCGGGCTCCTGCTCGCGCTCGTCTACGCCACCCAGGCCGGCAACGACAGCTGCTCCGGCGACATCCTCAACGACTCCGGCTTCGACCTCTGGTGCGGCGAAGAGCTGTGCTCCTGGCAGGTCGACAAGGGCGCGGTCAGCAAGGCGCCGACCTGGACCGAGGAGGACTTCGGAGTGGAGCTGGTGGGCGACGAGGTGGCCATCTCGCAGCGCACCGACACCACGCAGGTCGCCTGCATCCGCTTCGACCTGGTGGCGGACATCGATCTCGACGCCACGGTCGTCCTCGAGATGGATCTCTTCGACGACGGCCTGGTCGACTACTCCGAGCGGCTGCCGACCGCGGCCTGGCAGGAGCTGTCGTACCAGGTGCGGATGCCGGAGTACTTCCAGGGCATCCGCTTCCGCCTGCGCAAGAGCGGCGGCGGCCGCGCGGTGCTCGCCCAGATCCGCGCCCGCGACGAGAGCGAGTGCGACGGCAACCGACTCGCCCAGCCGATTGCGCCGCTCGGCGCCGACTGCTGGGGCGTCGAGGACGAGGAGCTGGTGCTGCGGCACGATCTGTGCGCCAGCGGGACCTGTGCGGTGACCGATCCGTCGGAGTTCTCCGCGGCCGTCTGCTCCGAGTGCGACGGGCCGGAGGACTGCGGCGACTTCCAGGTGTGCGGGCTCGAGAGCCGGGTGGAATCCTTCCTCGGGCCGTACCGGAGCTGCGTGGCGGCGGCGAGCCACGGGCTCGGCGAGCTGTGCGCCGGCGACGACGAGTGCGCCACCGGCGTCTGCTGCGGCGGGCGCTGCGCCGACTGCTGCGCCGCCGACGATCGGGGCTGCTCCGACGGGTCGGCCTGCGCCGCGGGCGAGGTGCCGACGCCGGATCGCTGCGGCGGCGAGCGGGAGAGCGGCAGCGCCTGTCTCGATGACGCCGACTGTGCGAGCGGCGGGTGCGGCGGGGACGGGCCGCTCGAGGTCTGTCTGGCCGACGGCCGGCTGTGCGACGAGGACGAGAGCTGCCCCCCGGACGGAACCCGGCAGGAGAACGATTTCGGCAGTTGCGTCCCGATCGGCGTCGCGCGTGGAATCTGCGACTGACCCGCTCGAGGCGTACGAGAAGTTCGCGCCCGCGCTCCTGCGCAAGGCGGAGCGCATCCTGTGCAACCGCGATGACGCCAGTGACGTCGTGCAGACCCTGTTCGCCGAGCTGATCGCCCGCGGCGACGCGCGGGTGGATCTCCCCTTCCTGTATCGAGCCGTGACCAACCGCTGCCTCAACATGATCCGCGACCGCACGAACCGCGACCGACTGCTCGCGCGCCAGGAGCCGGCGCTGCGCGGCGCGGCGCGCGTCCGCTGCGACGAGGCGGTCATCGGCCTCGATCTCCTCCTCAAGCTGACCTCCCGGCTCGACGGCAAGCACATGGAGGTGCTGGTCTGCCGCTACGTCGACGACATGGGAGTCGAGGAGATCGCGGCGGCGGTCGGGCAGAGCCGCAAGACGGTGGGCAAGCGGCTGGCGCGCATCCGCGACGAGGTGGCGGCGCTGGTCGGTGCCCGGGAGGCGGCGCGATGACCGCGCGGTGCATCGGCGAGCCGATCTCCTGGCTGCGGCTCGAGCAGCACGCGCTGGCGCCGGACGCGGAGGTGGCGCGGCACCTCGGCGAGTGCGCGGCGTGCCGCGGCTGCCTGGCCGACATCGAGGCCGACCGCGGGCGCGCGCTACCGCCGCTCGGCGAGGTGGCGATCGCGGCGGCCGCCCGCCGCCGCCGCCGGCGGCGCGCCGGCTTCGCCGCGACCGGCACCGCGCTGGCCGCCGCGGCCGTCCTGGTCCTGGTGCTGCTCGGCCGGGACGACAGAAACATGCCTGGAATCAAGGGCGGCGACGACCTCGTCCTCGACCTGGTCCGCGAGCGGGCGGGCGAGGTCGCCGCCGCCCCCGTCTCCTTCCGCGACGGCGATCGCTTCAAGCTGCTGGTCACCTGCGCGGCGCCCGGCGAGGTCTCGGTCGATGTCACGGTCGAGCAGGCCGGCGAGCTCTTCACCCCGCTCGAGCGCGCGCGCATCCGCTGCGGCAACCGGGTCGTGCTGCCCGGCGCCTTCACGCTCACCGGCACCGCCCCCGCCCGCGTCTGCGTGACGCTGGCGAGCCATGTCACCTGCTCGACCCTGTCACCAGACTAGGTTGAACCACACAGGCGCAGAGAACACAGAGATCGGAAGATGGAGAGCTTGTTTGGTTCGCGTCGCAGGCTGCGAGGCCGCGAACCAATGAATTCTTCTCCTCTGTGTCCTCTGTGGTTCGAAAACTCTCTCTCGCTTCATGGGGCGAGGTCGCCGCCCGACTCGATCTGGCTGCCGGTGAGGCCGAATCGCCGCTCGCGCTGGGCGTAGGCGTCGAGCGCGCCGTAGAGCTCCTGGCGGCGGAAGTCGGGCCAGAGCGCGCTCGAGAAGTAGAGCTCGGCGTAGGCCGCCTCCCAGAGGAGGAAGTTCGAGATGCGGAGCTCGCCGCTGGTGCGAATCACCAGGTCGAGCGGCGGCAGATCGCGCGTGGGCAGCAGGCGGCCGAACTGATCCGGGTCGAGGCGGGCCAGGTCGAGCGCCCCGCCGGCGGCGAGCTCGGCGGCGCGGCGGACCGCCTCGACGATCGACTCCCGGCCGCCGTACGACAGCGCCAGCGTGAGCACCATGGATCGATTGCCGGCCGAGTCGGCCATCAGGGCGTCGAGCACGTCCCTGACATGGGCCGGCAGACGATCGATCTCGCCGATCGCGCGGAGCCGGATGTCGTTGTCCATGATCTCCGGTCGCTCGTCGACCAGGTAGTCGCGCAGAAGGTCCATCAGCCCGGCCACCTCGTCGGGCGGGCGACCCCAGTTCTGCGAGGAGAAGGCGTAGAGGGTGATTGCCTCGAGCCCGATCTGGCGGGCGGCCCGCACCACGTCGCGCACGCTGGCCGCGCCCTCGCGGTGCCCGGCCAGGCGGGGCAGACCGCGCTTCTCGGCCCACCGGCCGTTGCCGTCCATGATGATGGCGACGTGACGCGGGAGGCGAGCACGCGCGCCAGAAGACGGCTCGGCGCTGCTCATTCGCCGCTCCTATCACGCGGGGGCTTGGCGTTGCAACCGAGGGGAAAGCCGCGTACGCTTTCTCGAAGAACCCCTCTTCTCGGGCGGGAACATGGGCATCTTTTCAAGACTCGGAACCCTAATCAAATCGAATATCAACGACCTCATCTCGAGGGCCGAGGATCCCGAAAAGATGCTCAACCAGGTGCTGCTGGAGATGCAGCAGCAGCTGGTCGAGGCCAAGAAGGCAGTGGCGGTCGCCATCGCGGACGAGAAGCGCCTCCAGAAGCAGTACAACTCCGAGCTCGACAAGGCCAAGGAGTGGGAGCGCAAGGCGATGCTGGGGGTGCGCGCCGGTGACGACAACCTCGCCCGCCAGGCGCTGGTCAGGAAGCAGGAGCACGAGAACATCTCGGCCCAGTTCCAGCAGCAGTGGATCGCCCAGAAGGCGGCGGTCGACAAGCTGAAGGACGCGCTGCGCCTCCTGGCCAACAAGATCGAAGAGGCGAAGCGCAAGAAGAACATCCTCATCGCCCGCAAGAAGCGCGCTGAGGCGCAGCGGCAGATCGCCAACACCATGCAGGGGCTGGGCGACACCAGCGCGTTCGATACCTTCGACCGGATGGCCGAGAAGATCACCATGCTCGAGGCCGAGGCCGAGGCGGGCGCCGAGCTGGCCGGCGAGATCTCCGGCGACACGCTCGAGTCGAAGTTCCTCGCCCTCGAGTCGGGCGGCCACGGCACCGAGGACGACGCGCTCGCCGAGCTGAAGGCCAAGATGGGGTTGCTCGAGGCCGGCAACACGACCTCGACCCCGCAGCTGGCGGCCAAGTCGTCGGCCAGCCTGTCGGAGGAGGACCTCAAGGAGCTGGAGGACCTCGACCTGTCCGGCCTCGACGTCGACAGCGACGAGAAGTCGGACAGCGCCGGTGGAGCCAGCCCGAAGCGCTCCGCCGCGGACGAGAAGAAGTCGGCAAAGGCCGGCGCGGCGGCCGGCGCGGCCGCCGACGGCGACTAGCGACGAAAAACGACAGTAGGCCGTGAATTTCCGGCTACTGCGCGTGTCGACGGCGCGGCCTTCCGGCGGGTTGGCGGGGCCTGTTTCTTGCAACCTGCAGGCCGATCGTATGCCCGCCCGATCTGTCCTGCTGCTGGTCGCGTCGCTGGCCGTCTTTGCCGTTCCCGCCCGCGCCGACGCCCCGCCGCGGGCGCCGCGCGCCACCCTCATCGAGGTGTTGCGAGGCGGCAAGCAGGTCCTGGTCCTCGACCGCGCCACCGGCGAGTACGCCGTCATGAAGCTCGGCGACTCGATCCAGGGCTTCCGCATCGCCGCCATCGAGGACGACCAGATGATCCTGGTCGGGCCCGGCAAGCCCGAGCGCCACTTCGTCATCCCGCTCCTCGACCGGACTCCGGTCCCGCCGCCGAAGGCACCGCTCGCCACCGGCGACACCGAGCTGGCCGACCCGTACGCCACCAGCAAGGCACCGCCTGCCACCTCGGCGGCTCCGACCACCGGAGCGCCGGCGGGCGAGGGCGTGATGGATCCCTACGGTCCGGCCGAGATCCCCGTGGTCGTCGCGCCGGAGAAGTCGCGGGCCGCGGCGCCTGACGCCATCGCCGGCGCCAGCGCGGCGGCCTCGCCGTCCGCCCCCACATCGACGCCGCCCGCCGCTCCGGCTCCGACACCGGCTCCTGCCACCGCGCCGGCCGCCGCGTTGCCGCCGGTCCCGGCTGCGGCGCCGACCACCGCCGGGCCCGCCGCCCCGCACAGCGCAACGGCTGCGCCCTCCGACCCGAAGGCCGGCGCCGCTCGCAGCGAGAAGCGCCGGCTCAGTCGCAAGGAGCTCGACCGGGCGCTGTCCGATTTCGCCGCGCTGACCCGGGAGATCAAGATCGAGCGCGCCACCGGCGGCGGCATCCTGGTCGCCGACCTCGCCAAGGGCTCGTTCGCCGCGCGCGCTGGCATCGAGAAGGGTGACGTCGTGCGGCGGGTCGCCGGCCACGCGATCGACACGGTGGACGATGCGGCCAGCGCGTACGCAGCGCTGCTCGAGGCGAAGCAGGTGGTGGTCGAGCTCGAGCGCCGCGGTGCACGGCTCCACATCACCTACCAGCTGACCAACTAGACCGAGGGCATCGAACCCGGCCGGTCGAGCCAAAAACTCGACCGCTTGTTGTAGGATGGGAGCCTGTGAGGAGGATCGACGTCCAGCTCCCGGACAAGGCCGACTGGGTCAAGATCTTCGATCCCAGGGACTCGACCGTCTTCGTGGCGCACGACGACCCGCCGGCGGTCGGCGACCCCGTCCGGGTCGATCTCATCGTCGGGGCGTCCGGTCCGCGCGTCATCCTGCGCGGCAAGGTCATCGCGCGACGCATGAAGGGAGACGCCTCCCTGCCGCGTGGCGCCAGCGTCGCCCTCGGCCCGGACGAGCGCGAGAAGATCAACTACCTGAACGGCTTCGTGCGCGGCGGCCTGCTCGACCTCCGCGAGATCCGCCGCCTGCCGCTCCGCTTCCAGGTCACCTACGGCGGCATCGGCGGCCCGTGCAAGAGCCACACGCGCGACATCAACGAGGAAGGCGTGTTCGTGGTCACCGAGGACCCGCTGCCGGAGGGCTCCGAGGTCCATCTCCTCGTCACGCTGCCGACCCGCCCGACGCCGGTCTCGCTCTCCGGGGTGGTCTCGCACACCGTGGTGGTCGAGGACGAGGACGTGCCCGGCATGGGCATCCGCTTCCGCTACCAGGGCCAGAGCCAGCGCGACGAGGTGACCCGACTCATCGATGAGCTCGAGCGCCTGTTCGTCTCGAACAAGCTCGGCGAAGAGCACCTGCTCTAGGGGGTGTCCCTTATTGGCGGCGCGCGGAAAGCAGATCATTCCGATCTGTTAGATCACGGGCGGGTCGAAAAGTTGGGCGGCGATCCCGCTCGTGATCAAACCTGTCCATGCACCGTCACGCGCTGACCGACGCGCAGTGGAAGCAGCTCGAGCCGCTGCTGCCCCGACGACCGCAGGGACGTAAGTCCACGCTTGGTGACCGCCTATTCATCGAGGCCGTGCTGTTCCGGGTGAAAACGGGCGTGCCGTGGCGCGACCTGCCGGAGCGATTCGGGCCGTGGAAGTCGGTTTACAACCGGTTCACCAACTGGGCCGCAAAGGACCATTGGGCGGCCATCTTCCGGGAGCTGCAACTCGAGGTGGATGACATAGGTTCGATCGTCGATGGCTCCGTTGTCCGCGCGCACCAGGACGCGTCGGGCGGAAAAGGGGGATCGAACGAAATGCTCTGGGCCGCTCTCGAGGAGGTTTTTCTACCAAGCTCCACGCTGTCGTCGACACGAAGGCGCGACCGATCCACGTCACGCTGACCCCCGGCCAGCGCCACGAGATGGTCGTCGCCGAGGAGCTACTCGATTACGCCCGCGGCCAAGCGTTCATCGGAGACACGGGCTATGACTCAAACGACCTCCGGCGAGAAATTCGCGCACGCGAGCTGAAACCCGTCATCCACTCGAAGCCTGAGCGCAAGAGAGCCCTCCCACTCGACAGGAAGCTCTACAAAAAGCGCTACCTCGTCGAATGCTTCTTCCACAACCTCAAGCGCTGCCGAGCGATCGCGACCCGGTACGAGAAGACGGCGCGCAATTACCTCGCCCTCGTCCAGGTCGCCTGCGCCTGGCTCTGGCTCGGCGCAATTAGGGACACCCCCTAGTAGACGTTCACCGCGAGCGCGAAGCTGATGAGGGTGTAGTCGTCGGCGTCGGCGAGGATGCCGCGATCGACCATGGCGCGTGCGTCGATGGTGGCGTGGCGGTCTCTCACCAGCTCG
>Ga0111539_10003851_pt1 | contig 19747 bp, 10 predicted proteins | sample RhiMethybrSRZTD1_FD_79667 | JGI IMG/M metagenome (GOLD analysis project Ga0111539, IMG submission 79667) | Populus rhizosphere microbial communities from Tennessee, USA - Rhizosphere MetaG P. TD hybrid SRZTD1 (version 2) (version 2) | ecosystem: Host-associated > Plants > Roots > Rhizosphere >... | reverse complement strand
GTCGTGCCTCGGTTGTCCGCAACTCCTGGTGGAATCACCTCGGCGGGCGGGGCGCTCGGCGAGCACAACCGCGAGGTTTATGCTGGTGAACTTGGCTTGGAGTCCGACGATATCGTGGCGCTAGAAGCGGCTGGAGTTATCTGATGACGGGAGCGATGTTCATGGCCCACTGCCTCCAGCAGGAGGGCGTGACCAAGGTATTCGGGCAGTGCGGGCACACCAACTACGCGTTAATCGACGCGTGTCACAAGCTCGGCATCGAATACGTGTCGTTCCGCCACGAGCAGCAAGCGGCCCACGCGGCCGACGCCTACTTCCGTGTGACCCATAAGCTCGCAGTACTTAACGTGCATCTCTCTCCAGGTCTGACCAACGCGCTGACCGGAGTCGCTTCAGCGGCGGGCGACGGCACGCCGATGGTCGTCATCACCGGCAACACGCCGTCGTATCACCACGCGCGCGAACCGCATCAGGGCATGCGGCTGCATGCCGATGCGTCTCAAGGAGACATCTATCGGCCGATCTGCAAGCGCGTGTGGCGCATTGACGATGCGAAGTTTCTGGTCGATGTGATGCCGAGGGCGCTCAACCTCGCGCAGACCGGTCGTTCTGGCGCGGTGTTACTGGACGTGCCGATGGACGTGTTCTCACAGCACATCGACGCGCCGGCGCAAGAGATGTCGAGCCGGCGTCCCGCCTACGGTCGTCCCGGCGGCTCGCCCGATGGCATCGCCGACGCGGTGCAGTTGCTGCAGTCGGCAAAAGCGCCGGCGATCTTTGCCGGCAATGGCGCAATGCTGTCCGAAGCGTCGACCGAATTGAAGGCCCTCGCAGAACTCCTCGCGATGCCGGTGGCCACGACCCTGATGGGCAAAGGCGTGTTCGCCGAAGATCATCCGCTCGCGTGCGGCATGACCGGCATTTGGGGGACCCGCATTGCCAACGAGACCATGCATGCCGCAGACGTGATTGTGGCGGTCGGCACCGCGTTTGGCGAAGCCGACTGCAGCTCCTGGCGTCCTGAACACACGTTTGCCATTCCGCCGACACGACTGATTCAGATCGATATCGACCCGCAGGAGATCGGCAAGATCTATCCCGTCGAAGTCGGCATCGTTGGCGACGCGAAAACCGTGTTGCGGCAACTGCTCGATGCGCTGCGCGGGTGGTCGCCCAATGCGCATGCCATGCAGCGCCGGGTCGAAGCGCTCGATCGCCAACGCGCCGGCTGGAACGCTGAGATCGCGGCGACCAAACGCGACGGCGGTACTCCGATTCACCCGGCCCGACTACTCGATGAAATCGCCGCCGCGGCTCCGCGTGATGCCATCTATGTGACCGATGTCGGCTGGAACAAGAACGGCGCAGGTCAGCAGCTCTATTCGTACCTGCCGCAAACGTTCATCACCAGCGGCGCGCTCGCCACGATGGGCTTTGCGCCCGCCGCGGCAATTGGCGCGAAGATCGGCGCGCCGGATCGGACGGTCATCTGCCTGGTCGGCGATGGCGGCTTTCTGTCGGTGTGCGGCGCGCTGACGACGGCCGTTGAGCTCGGCGTGCCCGTCGTGTGGGTGATCTTCAACAACTATTGCTTCTCCACGATTCGCACCGTCGGCACGACTTATTTCAGCAATGCCTACGGGACCGAGTTCCGTACGCCGGACGGCGAACCGTACAACCCGGACTTTCCGATGCTCGCGCGTGCCTTCGGCGTCGACTCCGCACGAGTCGAGTCGCCGGACGCCCTGCCTGCGGCGTTGAAGACCGCTCTCGCCGCAACCAAGCCATATCTGCTGGAAGTGGTCACCCGGGGCGACGTGCCGATGCCGCGCACGGGTTATTGGGATATCGCCGATTTTCTCGCCCACGGCAACGATTGATCGTCGCGCGACGCCCGTCGAATCGGTCTAAACTGCTCCCAGCCTGAGACTTAGCGGCGCGTCACGCCCGGTTACCGTAGCGGCACCGTAACACGCTCGCGACTGGACCGCCGAGTATCCATAATCCATTCGGCCCTTTCATCAGGATTTATGGCACCACGGACGATTACGCCCCAGGAAAGTGAACTCGCGCAGCGACTGCTGGCCAACGCCCGCCGGGCGATGCAGCAGATTGCCAACTACGACCAGAAGAGCGTCGATCGTCTCTGCCAGGCGATTGGCTGGGCCGCGGCCAACCCGGATTCCGCCGAGAAACTCGCCAACATGAGCGTCGACGAGAGCGGCATGGGCAGCCGCGAGCCGCGGCGCCGTGCCAAGGTGCTGGGCATCCTCCGCGATGCGCTGCGCCAGAAGAGCATGGGCATCATCGAAGAGATTCCCGAGAAGGGCATTGTCAAGTACGCCAAGCCCGCCGGCGTCATCTGCTCGCTGATTCCGGTCACCAGTCCGTACATCACGCCGATCGGCATCGCGATCTACGCAATCAAGTGCAAGGACGCGGTGATCTTCTCGCCGCATCCGTCGAGCAAAAAGACGACCAACGAAACGATTCGCCTGATGCGTGCGGCGTTGAAGGAGTTGAGTGTTCCTGAAGACGTGCTGCAGTGTGTCGAGCAGCCGAGCATCCCGCTCGCCAACGAGTTGATGGCGATCTGCGATCTCACCATCGCCACCGGCGGGCCGGCGATGGTCAAGGCGGCGTACAGCTCGGGCAAGCCTGCCTACGGCGTCGGCGCGGGCAACGCGACGATGGTGATCGACGAGACCGCGGACATCAAGGAAGCGGCGCGCAACACGGCGATCAGCAAGACGAACGATCACGGCTCGGGATGTTCCGCCGACGGCAATCTCGTCGTCGACGCGACGATCTACGACGCGCTGCTCCAGCAGCTGCAGCAAGAAGGCGGGTATCTCGTCAACGCGCGGGAGAAAGAGTTGCTGCAGCGCGCCTACTGGGATGATCAGGGCCGCCGCACCGCCGACACCATTGCGCGGCCCGCGGCCGCCATCGCCGCGAAAGCCGGCATCAACCTGCCGCCGAACAAGACGTTCTTTCTCGTCGAAGAGGCGAACATCGGCAAGCAGCACCTTTACTCCACGGAAAAGCTGGGCGTCGTGCTGGCGGTCTTCAAGGCGCAGGGCTTCGACGATGCGCTCGACAAGGTGCGGCAGATCTTCGAGACCGGCGGCCGCGGCCATTCGTGCGGCATCTATTCGTTCAGCGACGATCACGTCAACCGGCTCGCCCTGATGGCGCCGGTGAGCCGCATCATGGTCCGCCAGGTCCAATCGAGCTCCAACGCCGGCACGTTCACCAACGGCATGCCGATGACGTCGAGCATGGGCTGCGGCATCTGGGGCGGCAACATCACCAACGAAAACGTTTCGCTCAAGCACTACATGAACGTCACCTGGGTGTCGCGTCCAATTCCGGAAGACAAGCCAACGGAAGCGGAGCTGTTCGGCGAGTTCTACAACAAGGCCATCCCCGTCGGAAAGAACTGACCTCATGAATCCCATAGCCGTCCAGGCAGCGGTGAAGCGCGCTTCGTCGGGAACGGAGACGCGGATCGCGTCGTACCTCCTGACCGATTACCTCGAGCGTCTCGGAGTGGAAGTCATCTTCGGGTTGTGCGGTCATACCGTGATCGCGTTTCTGGATGCACTCGAGAAGAGCAAGATTCGGTTCATCAGCACGCGTCACGAGCAGATCGCGGCACACGCCGCCGATGGATACGCGCGCGCATCCGGAAAAGTCGGTGTGCTGATGACGCACCTCGGACCCGGCCTGACGAATGCGGCGACCGGTGTCGCCAATGCGGCGCTCGATTCGATCCCGATGGTGGTGATCGCCGGCGACATTCCCAGCTACTATTACGGCCGCCATCCACACCAGGAAGTCAACCTGCACCAGGACGCGGATCAGTTCCAGATCTACCGGCCGTTCTGCAAGCGCGTCTATCGCGTCGACACCGTGCGGGACCTGCCGCGCATCGTCGAACGCGCGTTCCATCTCGCGCAGTCCGGCCGTCCCGGCCCGGTACTCATCGACGTGCCGATGGACATCTTCTCGGCCGATCTCGAAGTCGACGCCTTCGCGACGACGCCGCCTGAGATTGCGAAGTCGGGCCTCGATCCGGCAACGGCCGCGCGCATCGTCGATGCGCTCGCGACGTCACGGCGTCCGGTGCTCTACGCCGGCGGCGGCGTGTTGTCGGCGCGCGCGACGAAAGAACTCCAGGAGCTCGCCGAATCGCTGCAAGTGCCGGTGGCGCATACGTTGATGGGCAAGGGATGCCTGCCGCACGAGCATCCGCTGCTGCTTGGCCAGTCCGGCTTCTGGGGCACGCCGATCGCGAACGAGAAGTGCCGCACCGCCGATCTGATCGTGGCGATCGGCACGCGTCTCGCCGAAGCGAATTCGAGCTCGTGGGATCCGCGATTCACATTCTCGATTCCGCCGACGCGCCTGATTCACATCGACGCCGATCTCTCTGAGATCGGACGCAACTATCAGACGGAGCTTGGCGTCTGTGCCGACGCGAAGCTGGCCCTCGCCGCTCTTGCCGACGAGGCGAGGAGCAAGCGCCACGCCGATCGCGGCCCTTTGAAGGAAGAGATCGCACGCGGCCGAAAGGAATTCGCCGGCAACTGGGCGGATCAGTGGAATTCATCGCAGTTCCCGTTGCGTCCGGAGCGCATCCTGAGCGAGCTGCGCCGCGCGGCCCCTGCCGATGCCTTCATCGTCACCGACGTGGGCTGGAACAAGAACGGCGTCGGCCAGCAGTTTCCGATCGACGTGCCGGGCACGTTCATCACGCCGAGCGGCCTGGCGACCATGGGCTTCGGCCCGGCGGCCGCGCTCGGCGTCAAGGTCGCGCAACCGAAGCGCCACTCGATCGCGTTGATTGGCGATGGTGGCTTCAGCGCCAATCCATCGGTGATCGCCATGGCCATGGAAGCCAATCTGCCGGTGATCTGGGTGGTGATGGACAACTCCGCCTTCGGCACGATCGCCGGACTCGAGCAGATGCATTACGGCACCACCTTCGGCTGCATGTTCGAGTGCGACGGCAAGCCGTACCACATCGACTACGCCGCGATGGCGCGTTCGTTCGGCGCCGACGGCTACATGGTGACCGCGGCGGATCAACTGCGGCCGGCCCTCGAGGCCGCGCTCGCATCGGGCAAGCCGTCGTTGATCCAAGTACCAATGGAGAACGCGCCGACACCGACTCCGGGTCACTGGGACATCAACGACATCTATCGACGTGGCGAATGAGGAAGGGCCTGAAGGAGGCAGCGGTGGCTAACTTGAAATACTTTGCAGTGTGGCTCGGCGCGATTCTGTTGACTGTGCTCACCGGTTCTGCGGCGTGGGCGCAGTCGGTGTCGAGTGCTCAGGTATCCGGCGTGGTTCGTGATTCCAGTGGTGGCGCGTTGCCTGGCGCCGACGTGACGATCACCAAGATCGACACGGGCGCGGCGCGTTCGGTCGTCACGGGTGCCGATGGCGCCTACGTGTTTCCCAACCTGCCGGTTGGTCCCTATCAGCTGAAAGTCGAGCTGCAGGGGTTCAACACCTATCAGCAGGACGGCATCGTGCTGCAGGTCAGCTCGAATCCGCAGATCAACGTGACGATGGCGGTGGGCACCGTCAGTGAAACGGTCACGGTGACGGCGAACAGCGCGATGGTCGAAACCCACTCGACCGGCATCGGCCAGGTCGTGGACAACCAGCGCGTTGTCGAGCTGCCGCTCAACGGCCGCCAGGCAACCGAGCTGATCTTCCTCGCGGGTCTGGCGACATCAGCGCCGGCAGGCGACCTCAACACCAACAAGAATTTCCCGACCGTCACGATCTCCGTCGCCGGCGGCCAGGCCAACGGCATGACCTACATCATGGATGGCGGCACGCACAACGATCCGTTCAACAATTTGAACCTGCCGACGCCGTTCCCGGATGCGATGCAGGAGTTCAAGGTGGAAACCAGCTCGTTGCCGGCTCGGTACGGTCACCATGCGGCCTCGGCGGTCAACATCATTACCAAGTCGGGCACCAACAGCATCAAGGGCAGCGCCTTCGAATTCAACCGCGATTACCACTTCAACGCCAAGAATCACTTTGCGACGACGCGCGACAGCCTGCGCCGCAACACGTTCGGGGGCGTGCTTGGCGGTCCGATGGTCAAGAACAAGGCGTTCTTCTTCGGCGGCTACCAGGGCCAGATCGAGAAGACCAATCCGCCGACGAGCATCAGCTACATTCCGACCCGCGCGATGTTGAACGGCGACTTCACCGCGTTCGCCTCGCCGGCCTGCAATGGCGGCGTACAGCGCACCCTCACCGGCGGCTTTGTGAACAATCAGATCGATCCGGCACGGCTCAGCCCGATCGCCCAGAACTTTGCGAAGTACCTGCCGGTCGATCAGGCGGATCCGTGCGGCAAAGTGCAGTACGGCATTCCCAACAACAACACTGAACACAGGGCGCTGACCAAGATCGACTACACGCTGAATAACCAGCAGTCGATCTTTACGCGGTATCTGTATGCGGTCTACGACAACCCGGCGACCTACGACGGCAAGAATGTATTGACGCTCAGCCGCACCGGGCAGAACAACCAGGCCCACTCAATCGTGGTCGGCCACAACTTCGTGCTGTCGTCGTTCGTGAACGCGCTGCGCGTCACTTACAACAAGACGCTCAATGATCGGCCGCTGCCGGAGTTCTTCACTGCCACCGATCTGGGCAGCAAGGTCTACAGCCCGCTGCCCGGATACATGGGCATCAGCGTCACCGGCAACGGCTTCGCGGTCGGCAACGGCGGCACCAATCCTGGCTATTTCGATTCAGACAGCTGGCAGCTCGCTGACGACGTCGATCTGATCAGAGGCGATCACCAAATCTCGGTGGGCGGCAACTGGATCCACACCAAGATCGAGACATTGAACAACCGCCCGACCAACGGCGCGTTCACGTTCAACGGGCAGGGCACGGGCTTGTCCCTCGCGGACTTCATGATGGGCATCCTCAGCGGCGGGTTCCTGCAGGGCAATCCCGTTTACGACTACGACGATCACGACTACGTCGGAGCCTACGTGCAGGACGACTGGCGCGTGGCGCCGAACGTGACCGTCAACGCCGGCGTGCGGTGGGAGCCGTTCATTCCGCTTCGCAACACCTACAGCTGGGCGAGCAACTTCGACCAGGCGCGCTTCAATGCCGGGGTCAGGAGCACGGTGTATCCGCAGGCGCCGGCCGGCTTGTTGTTCCCGGGCGATCAGGGGTATCCGGGCCGTGGCACCACCGAGGCCAAGATGGCGCAGTTTGCGCCGCGTCTCGGCGCGATCTGGACTCCCGGCGGCGACGGCAACACCAGCATCCGCGCCGGATGGGGCGTGTTCTTCGACACCCCGCATCTCTTCTTCAACACGCGCTTTGCGAACAATCCGCCCTGGGGCGCGCAGATCACGCTGTCGAACCCGCCTGGCGGCTGGGCTGATCCGTACTCGACATACCCGGGCGGTAATCCATTTCCGGCACTCAATACCGGTTGGGCCACGCAGGCGTTCCCGGCATTTGGCGTCTATGTGAACGCGCCCATGGACATCACCCCAACGTCGCTGCAGCAATGGAACGTCAGCGCGCAGCGTCAGTATGGCGACTGGATGCTGTCGACGACGTATCTCGGCAACAAGTCGACGCACTTGTGGCGGGCGACGGAGCTCAACCCGGCGGTGTTTGCCCCGGGCGCGACGACCGGCAACACCAATCAGCGGCGACGATTGATCCTGCAGGATCCCGTACAGGGCCAGTTCTACGGCACCATCGGTCAGGTCGATGACACCGGCCGCGGCATCTACCATGGCCTGCTCCTCTCCGCGCAGCGCCGCTTGAAGAACAACATCAGCGTGCTCACCAACTACACGCTGTCGAAGTGCATGTCGGATCCGGCGACGACGGAAATCACCGGACCAACGATCGTCGATCCGAATAATCCTGATCTCGATTACTCCTACTGCTCCTCCGATCGCCGGCACGTGTTCAACGTTTCGGCGGTGCTGCGCGTGCCGCAGGTCGGCAGTGGCGTGGTCAAGGCCGTGGTCAGCGACTGGCAGTTCTCGCCGCTGGTCCGCTGGCAGAGCGGCAACCGTTCAAGCGTGACGACCGGCGTCGACAACGCCCTGACCGGCATGGGCGGGCAACGGGCCGTGCAAATTCTCGACGATCCCTACGGTGACGGCACTCAGGACAATTACCTGAACCGCGCCGCCTTCACATCGCCGGCGCCCGGCACCTACAGCACCCTGGCGCCGTTCTCGATCGTCAATCCCTCGCGCCTGCAGAACGATCTCGCGGTGACCCGCACGTTCAAGATCGGTTCGTCGCAGAACCTGCAGTTCCGCTGGGAGATCTTCAACGTCATCAACCACGTGAACTACAACGCGCCGGTGACGGCGCTCAACAGCGCGAGCTTCGGCAAGATCCAGAGCGCCGCCGATCCGCGTATCATGCAGTTCGCACTGAAGGTCGACTTCTAGGCAGCGAGGCAGGCAATGAGATCGATCGCTTACGGCTTTCTGATCGCGGCGACCGCCGGCCTGGCGCTGCAGGCCCAGAACACCTGGACGCAGGTCGGGCAGGACGCGGGTCACACCAAGTACTCGACGCTCGATCAGATCAACACCACGAACGTGGCGAAGCTGCAGCGGGCGTGGACGTTCCACACCGGCGACAAGAGCGGCTTCTTCGAAAGCACGCCGCTCGTCGTCGGTGACACGTTGTATGTGTCGGCGCAGAACGGTGTGTTCGCGCTCGATCCGACCACCGGCACGCAGAAGTGGAAGTTCGAGGCGGCGGGTACGGCGCGGCGCGGCATGAGCTACTGGGCCGGAGAGGGCGGCGCGTCGGCGATCTTCGTCGCGTCGCAAACGAAGCTGCTCGCGCTCAATCCTGCAGACGGCAAGCTCGTGCAGTCGTTCGGACAGGGCGGTTTCATCGACATGGGATCGCCGGCGCAGTCACCGGTCGCGATCTACAAGGACATCCTGATCGCGCCGCAGGTGCAGCCGGTGATCCGCGCCTGGAATGCGAAGACCGGCGCGCCGCTGTGGACGTTCAACCTGATCGCGCAACCCGGCGATCCGAATCACAAGACGTGGGAGAACGACGTCTGGAAGACGATCGGCGGCACCAACACCTGGGGCTATCTCTCGGTCGATGCGGAGCGCGGCATCGTTTACATTCCCGTGTCGATCGCCGGCAACGACTACGTTGGCGTCGAGCGGCCGGGCGACAACCTGTATGGCACGTCGCTGGTCGCGGTTGACATCGCGACCGGCAAGCGCCTGTGGCATCAACAGCTCGTACATCACGATATCTGGGACTACGATCTCGGCGCCGCGCCGACGTTGTTCGACGTGACCAAGGACGGCAAGACGGTTCCGGGCGTTGCGCAGATCACGAAGATGGGCATCATGTTCATCTTCAACCGCGTCACCGGTGAGCCGATGTTCGGCATGGAAGAACGCCCCGTGCCGCAAAGCACCGCGCCCGGCGAAAAGTCTTCGCCCACGCAGCCATTTCCGTTGAAGCCGCCACCACTGGCGCGCATGTCCTTGAAGCGCTCCGAGCTGCCGAAAAACATCACGCCGGAGCTCGCGGCCTATTGCGAGAGCATCTGGGACAAGTACAAGTTGCAAGATGCGGTGCCGTACACACCGTGGAAGGTCGGCCAGGACGTCGTCACTTTTCCCGGCGCGATCGGCGGCGGCAACTGGCAGGGCATTGCCTACAACAAGAAGCTAGGGTTGCTGATCACCAACGTGATGAATGCCGGTCAGTGGGGCCACCTCGAAGAAGTCAAGCCCGGCGAGGACCGCGGCCGCGGCGGCCGCGGCGGTCCAGGTGGACCGCCGGGCAGTGCACCGGGCGCGGCGGGTGGCCCGCCTCAGGCCGGCGGCGGCCAGCGTCCTCCGCGGCCGCCTGCTGAAGACGATGGCGCGAGCGCCTCACGATCGCCGTTCCGTAAAGTGACTCCCGAAGGCGGACGGTTCTGGCAAGCCGAGACGCGATACTCGTGCAACCCGCCGCCATGGGGCGAGCTGGTGGCCGTCAACGCGAGCACCGGTGACATTGCGTGGCGCATTCCGATCGGCATCTTCGAAGAGCTTGAAGCGAAAGGGATCAAGACCGGCACACCGATGCTCGGCGGCGGCATCACCACCGCCGGCGATCTGGTCTTCATCGGCGCGACGGTCGACGGCTACTTCCGCGCGATCGATGCGCGCAACGGCAAGGAACTGTGGTCGAGCAAGCTCGAAGTGCCGGCGCATTCGGTGCCGTCGACCTACATGGGCCGCGACGGCAAGCAGTACGTCGTCGTGCCGGTCGGCGGCGGCGGTTTTCTGCGCACGCCGACATCCGACACGCTGGCTGCATTTCGGCTGCCTTAGGAGATTGAGATGATGAAGCCGCGCACTGTCTGCAGTCTGCTCGCGTTATTCATCGTGCTGGTGGTGGCCGCACCGCGCGCCGATCAGGCGCAACCGCCGGCAGGCGCCGGCCGTCAGGGGCCGCCTGGCGGCCAGGGTCGTCAGCGGGCGCCGCGCGCTCGCAAGGTCGTCCTGGCCTGGGCCGATACGCGCAATGGGCAGGCTCAGCACGAATTCACCTCGCATGCGTTGTCAGTGATCGAACGACTCGGCTATGAGTCCGGCGCCTACGATACGTTCATCCGCACCGATTCGAACATCATCGCGAAGCAGCCGAAGAAGACGACGGGCGAACCCGCCAGTGGCGGGCCCACGCTCGAGATGGCCGATGCAATTTTCTTTCTCGGCCATCGTGACGTGCCGATCGATGAGGCGCAGAAAAAGGAATTGGCTGCGTTCGTGCGCGATGGCAAAGGCTTCGTCGCCGCGCATACCGCGCTGACGGCGTTTGATTCGTGGCCTGAATTCGGTGAGCTGATTGGCGGCCGCTATGACGGACACCCGTGGCACGCGCCCGGCACGGTGATTAACGAGGGCGGCGATTTCCCGGCCACCCGCCATTTCCCACCGACCTTCACGATCAACGATGAGTTCTACCAGGCGAAGGAGTTCTCGCCGAATGCCCGCGTCCTGCTGCGGCTCGATGTATCGAAGATGCCGCCGCACGCCGAGCTCCGCAACCAGGGATTTCCGCTGGCGTGGGCGAAGACCTACGGCAAGGGACGGGTCTTCTATGGTTCGTTTGCCCACGACGCTGCGTCGTGGGACAACCGGGACATCGCGCAGATGTACTTCGAGGCTATCAAGTGGTCGCTCGGGTTGACGGAAGGCGACGCCAGCCCAAAGCCGTTGAAGAGCATGCAATGACGGCGAGCTGATCGCCAGATCGCGTGTCGTCGCAATCACCGCAACCGCATTTCTATCGCCGTGCCGTATTCTCGGGGCCCACGCGCCGGCCCCGAGAACTTTTTCGCGAAGCCCTCTGGTTCGATGCGGCAGTGATTACTACTGCCTGCTCGTCGACGTCGCGCCGTCGATCTTCTTCTTCTGGATGTGCCAGCTGGCGTCCTTGCACAACGTGCACGCCGATCCCTTGAACATCTTCGCGGCATTGGCATCGTTCCGCGTCACCCAGTTGAGCCAGTTCACGGCGATGGCGCCATTCTCGCCGGCGTTCTTCGCGCCAAACGTGCCGATGTGCTGCAGATCGGTCTGCCAGCCGTAGAAGATCGGCGTGTGCGTGATCGCCTCGAACGTCGACTTGCCGTTGGCGTAGGCGATGTCGTTCTTCTCGTCGCCGGTGATGATCAGGATCGGCCCTTTGATTTTCTGAAGCGAGGCCGCGTCGTTCCCGCGCGCGCCGGCCAGGCCGGCGCCGCTGTACCAGATGCCGAGCCCGTTCACGCGCGTGTCTTCCGTCGTCAACTGCACGGCGAGCCCGCCACCGCATGAATGCCCCATGACGACGATCCAGTTGACATCGAGCTTGTTCTGAAAGCGGCTGCCGGCCTCGGCGTTCTGCTTCACGGCCCAATCAATGCCCTGTTTCAACATCGCGACGGTCACGCGTTTCGCCGGCGCGCCCTGGACATTCGACGCGTTGGCCTGCGGCGGCCGCGCATCGGCCGCGCCCTGCGCGCGCGCCACCGGGTTCGACTGCGGACCGACTTCCTGTTCGACTTCGCCCATCGGACCGCCGGTGATCACCAGGTAGCCGTGCGAGGCGATTTCCGTGAGGAACTGGCGATACCGATTGCCGGCATAGAGGCACGAGCCGTTGCCCCAGATCACCACCGGCATCTTCTTGGCGCCAAGTTGCGCAAGGTCAGCAGGGTAGTAGAGGACATGTTCCGGCAACGCGGCCTCAGTGGCCATGATCGCCTTGTGCGGTCCGCTTCCGAGCGGCACGTCGGGCTTGAAGTACGGCTGCACACCGAAGGGCAGCGGTAGTCCACGCGAGTCCATCTGCGGTGTCGGCGTCGGCTTCTGTGCGCCAACCACGGCCGCGAACCACACTGCCATCACCGCGGTCATCAGGGTTTTCGAACGCATCGCGATCTCCTTTGATCTACTTCGGCAAGGCGAAGGCGATAAACGAATCGCCCGTTGGCCCCTGCAGGAATCCACCACCACCGGCCGGTAAGACGACATATTGCCGTCCGTCGCCACCAATATAGGTCGACGGAATCGAATGGGCCGGCGCATCGACGTTCGTTTCCCACAGCACCTTCCCGGTCTTGGCATCGAAGGCGCGGAACTTCGCGTCGAGCGTGGCGCCGATGAAGACGACGCCGCCGGCCGTGGCGATGGCGCCGCCCATGTTTGGCGTGCCGGCATTCTTCACGCCTTGCTTTTCAGCTTCGGGGAAACTGCCGAGCGGCACTCGCCACGCGACTTGGCCGGTGTTCGCGTTGATCGCGACGAATTCGCCCCATGGCGGATTCTGGCAGGGCCACTGCGTTTCCGGATTCCAGAAGCGGAATCGCGCCGGGTTGCCCTCGCCGAACGGTGTCGATTTGGTGAGCCCCGGCCCGCCGGCGCCGCCGCGGCCGCCACCGCCTTTCTCGAGATACCCCCACTGGCCCGTATTCATCACATTCGCAAACACGTAGCCGGTCGTCGGATCGGAGGCGACGCCGCCCCAATTCCCGCCGCCAACCGCACCAGGAAAGATCACGGCGGTCCTGCCACTCTCTTTCATCGTCCACGGCGTGTAGGGACCGTCATTGAACGCGTTGTTCTTCTCCCACAGCGAGCGGCAGAAGTCCGCGTGCGCTGACGCCAGGCTGAACAGCTCCTCTTTCTTGATGCTGTTCCGCGCCAGCTGCAGTGAAGGAATCGTGAAAGGCTGCGTGGTTGCCGTCTTTTCACCGTCGATGGTGCTCTTCGGCACCGCACGCTCCTCGATCGGAAAGATCGGCTCGCCGGTCAGCCGGTTGTAGATGTAGAGCATGCCGGTCTTGCTGTACTGCACGACGACGGGAACCTTGCGCCCGTTGCGCGTGATGTCGATCAGCGTCGGCTGCGCCGGCAGGTCGTAATCCCAGATGTCGTGATGAACGGTCTGCTGATACCACCGCAGCTTTCCAGTGGTGGCGTCAATAGCCACGACCGAATCCGCGTACAGATTATTTCCGGGACGTTCCAGGCCGGCGTAGTCATACCCGGCTTGCGAAACCGGCGCGAAGACCAATCCGTTGTCCGGATCGACCGAGAGGAACGCCCACACGTTGGTGCCGCCGGGTTGTTTCCACGCGTCGTTTTCCCACGTCTCATGACCCGGAGTGCCCGGCTGCGCGATCAGGCTGCACGTCCACACCAGCGCGCCGCTGCGTGCGTCCCACGCGCGCACGTTCGGCTCGCCGCCACCAGTGAACACCAGATTCTTGTAGATGGCCGGAGGCGATCCCCAACCCGAATTCATTTGTACGATCCCGTCGGTTCCGAATTCGGAAATCGGCGTGCCAGTCTTCGGATCAAGCGCGACAAGCGTTGGCCCGATCGTGACGAGAATGCGCGACGGATGTCCGGCATCCCCTTGCCAGTACGACACGCCACGGCGCGCCGGGTTACGGGCCGGGTATTTCCACAGCTGTTTGCCGGTGTCGCCTTGCACCGCCCATACGCCGCTCGACGACGTGAAATACACGACGTTGTCGATCGCGAGCGGCGAGCTCGAGAAGAAGCCGCCGGTGTCGCCGGTGTGCACGACCCACGCGCGCGTCAGCGTCGAGACGTTCGCGGCGGTGATCTGCGAGAGCGAGGAGTATTTCGTGCCGCCTGGATCCTGTCCGTAGTGCACCCAATCGCGTTGCGCGCCGGTAATGGCGGACAACGCCAACGCGAGTGCGATGGTGCAGGCGGCGCGCATCACTTTCGCGGGACTGACTTGCCGAACAACCAGAACGCGTTGACGCGTGACGTCGAGGGAATCCAGCCGCCCGGCATCAGGTCGCTGAAGCCGACCTCATCCACTTTCGACAGGTCTGGCGTGGCCGGCGACGTCGCGACGATCGGCACGCGCTTTGGATTGGGAGCGCGCCGATTCGACGCGTTGCTCGGCGTGTCGGTCATCAGCAGATTGCGCCAGTGCAGGTTGCTGAGGATGTAATCGGTTTCGATCCACGCCGTCGATTCGCCGGCGCCTTCCTCGCTGACGAAGTACTTGCCGTCCGACGTCTTGATCACGACGTGCAGGAAGCGGTAACCACTGTTCCTCGTCCTGAAACGGATGCGGCCGTCGCCCGTCAGGTTCCAGAGCACGTTCTTGTCGCTGACCGTCAACGCCCAGTTCTCGATCGTTTCACCGGTGTAGGTATAGTCCTCCTCGGGATGGAACGCCTTGCGGATCTCGTTGGCGTTGCCGTAGATGTGCAGATCAAGATTCTTGCTGCCGAGGTTGTCCTGCACCATCGGCTGCGACATCGGCGCTCGCGTCCACGCCTCGTGGAAGAGCAGTTGCGCGGGCTCGGACGGCGCGCTGGTGAAGCCGCCGCGTCCAGGTGGCCGCGGTGCTTGGGACTGCGCCGACCCGATCAGGGTCGGCGCACATGTCAGTAAGAACACTGCAGCGAGCAAGCGACGCATCGAGGCCACCTCAGAACGCAACGCGCACCTGCAATTGCACCGTGCGCGGCAGCTGATACTCAGTCGCCACTCCGAAGCCGGCGCCGCGCGGCCGCGAACGCGCATCGATGACATTGCCGGCCGCGTCGAACGGCAGGTTGGTGATCACATTCGGCGTGCTCGGGCTGGCCATCTGCATCGTAGTGTTGCGGTTGGTGACGGCGGCCTGGTTGAACAGATTGAACACGTCAAGGCGGATTTGGACGCTGCTGCCGCCGACGCCCAGCGGGATGGCGCGGGCGATTGATGTGTCCAGCTGGCTGATGAAGCAGCCCTGCAAGTAGCCGTTGCCCGATTCAAGACCCAGGCTGCCGGGGACCGGTCCCGAGAAGGCAGACGTGCTGAACTGCCGCAGTGGATCGGAGCTGCAGCCCGCGCCAGGATCGCCGATGACGTTGACGCGCGCGCCGTAATCAGGCGAGCCCGTCAGGTTCACGTTGGCGCCGTTGCTCGTATACTGCGGCGTCACGGCGTACGCCGATCCGCTCGCGGCGGACCAGATCCCCGACAACGTCCAGTCCTTGAGGATGACGTCCAGTGTCCGCGAGGCTGCGCCGCTGCCAGCCGGTAGACGCGGCACCTGCCAGACGAAGTTCGCGCGGATGACGTGCCTCTGCGGGTTGTTGTTGCCAAGCAGCTCGTTGGCCTGCTCCTGGTCGGCGCGCGTCGTGACGGTGCCGTCCGGGTTGTGTTGCAGGCGGAGCGGCGCCTGCTGCCGATCGGAGATGTTGATCGTATCGGCAAACCCCAGCGCCAGCCCGTTGACCATGCGGCGATTGAAGCCGAGTTGCACCGAATGGTACGTCCGCCACAACTCCGCCTGTTGCATGCTGATCGTCCCGTAGCCTCGGTAATAGCGCGCGAGGTCGGGGTTGAGCGCCGCATATGATGCCGCGCCGGGAACCGTGCTGGTGGTGGTCGGATCCTGGTTCGATGGCAGGAACGCCGTGCCGAAATCTATGGCATTGATGTTGGCCGCCTGCGGGAAGCCGTAGCTGTGCTGGCCGACGTAGGCGATGTCGACATAGGAGCTGAAGGGTATCGCGATCTGCGCTCCCGCATTCCATTGGAACGAACTGGGGAGCGGTTCGTCGTACTGCCAGACGACGAGCGCCGGCGGCGCCTCCGTCGTCAGGCCGGCGCTGCTCAAGTCCTGCAGTTGTCCGTACCGCACGGTGACGTTGCGGGAGAACGGCGGATTGTTCACGGTGTTGTAGACGTTCTGCGCCGGCGGCCGATCGAAGAACAGGCCCGCGCTGCCGCGCACCACGAAGGTCTGCTTGCGGCTCACGTCCCACGCGGCGCCCACGCGCGGCGCGACCTTGAGCGGCGGATACTGATAGTTCGTGTCCACGATGCCCTGTCCGCTTGCGAAGATGCCGTTACTGGAGTTGCCGGTGCCGGGCACGAGCGTGCCGATGGCCGCAGCCGAGTTCGGACCGAGGAATTGCCGCGTCAGCGGATTCATCGCCTGGCGATTCGTGCCGGTGCAGGGATTCACGCCATTCGCACATCCGGCCACATAGAGGACCGGCGCCTGCGCCGCGTTCCACTCCTCGGGCAGGAAGTTCGAGCTCTTCTGGTAGCCGTCGTATTGCGGCACCTGGTGCACGAAGCGGACGCCGTAATCGAGCGTCAGGTTGTCGCGCAGTTTCCAGTTGTCCTGGATGTACGCCTCGTGGTTCGTGGCGGTGTAGGCGCCTTCGCCCCAGCGTGACAGCTGCGCGTACGAGCTGAAGATGCCCAGTGCCGCGTTCGCGAAACCGAAGCCGGAGTCGAGCGGATTGTTGGTGTCGTTCTGGAAGTTGATCGAGCCGAGAATCTGGCCCTGGCCGCGCCGCTGATAGCTATAGAAGTAGTAGTAGCCGGCCTTGAAGGTGTGATCGCCGCGGACCTTCGTCAGGCTCGTGTTGAAGTTGTAGACGCGCGTGTCGAGGATGAAATTGCTGAAGGGACCCTGGAAATTCGGCGGCGCGTTGGCGACGCGATTCCCCCACGTGAACGCCGGCGCGCCAAGCACGCGGTGCCCGTCCCAGATCGTCGTATCGCTGCGCGAGACCACCTCATACGAAAACGTGCCAGGCTCGAGGACCACGGCGTCCGGGAAGAGATAGGGGATCGAGCCAAAGCCGGCGGTGTTGCGATTCGCGCTGTTGTTGACGGGCAATCCATTCCGGCAGAAATTCGGCGAGCCGCCGGTGATGGAGCAGCCCTCCTGGTGGTGGAAGTTCGCGCCCACCGCGGCTTCGAAGAACGTCGTCGAATTCACGCTCCAGTTGAGCGAACCGGCCGGGACCCAGATGCCGTAATCGTCTTCCCTCGTATCGTTGAAGCCGGCGAGAATGCCGGGAATCGGATCGTTCGGCTGCTGGTACTCGAGGAACTTGAAGTTGACCCGCAGGTTGTTCTTCGGCTGATAGTCGAGCCGGATGATCGGCTGGTAGCCAAGCAGGTTGATCGACGGGTCCGTCACCTCGTAGTTGTAGGCCTGTCCTGCGGGCACGCTGGCGATGTTGGGCTGCGGCCACCAGTTGAGGATCGCCAGTCCCGGCTGATACAAGCGGCTCTTGGGAATCCGGCCGAGTACGCCGCCGTCCGCAAAACACCCGGAGGTGTTCGTTGCGTTGCACGCGCCGGGCAGCAGCGGATCCTTGATGTACGGGAACGGGTTGCCGAGATTGTCGGTGGACTGCGAGAAATCGCCCTGCCGTTCGAGGGCGGTGGGCATGCGATAGCGCGTGACGGTATTGCCGAAGTTACGCGGGTTGTATTCGAGGTTGAAGTAGAAGAACAGCTTGTTTGAGCCGCCCGGCTTGCCAAGGGGACCGCCAAGCGCAAAGCCCCAGTCGCGTTCGTCCTGGAACGCCTTCGGATCATTGTTCGCGATATTTTGCTGGCTGTTCGCGTTCCATTTCGACTTGCGCTCGACGTCGTACAGCGATCCGTGGAACTTGTTGCTGCCGCTCTTCGTGATCGCGTTGATCTGCAAGCCGCTCGACCGTCCATACTCCGCCTGATAACCCGACGTGACGACGCGAACTTCGGCGATCGCTTCGACGCTGACGCGGGACGCCGGCCGGTTGACGCCCGGATCCATCGACGTCGAGCCATCGAGCATGAAGTTGCCGTCGCCGCCGCCGCCGATGCGCGTGGCGGGCGTCAGGTTGCCCGGCTGGCTGTTGACGCCGGGCGCGAGCGCGAGCAGCGCGTCGTAGCTCCGATTGGCGAGCGGCAGATTCGCGACCGACTCGGTGGCAATGGTGAACGAACGTTCACCGGTCGCCGATTGCACGAGCGGCGCTTCGCTGGTGACCGTGACGACCTCGGTCGTGCCGCCGACCTCGAGCGTCAGCGTGCCGAGCGCCACGCGCGCGCCGGGATTGACCTCGACTTTCTCCCGCCGCAGCGTGCGAAACGACGGCATTTCGATCTGCACCGTGTAAGTGTCGGCGGTGAGATTGGGAAGCACGAAATCGCCCGTGCCATTCGTCGTCACCGGTGTCGAGATCGTGCCACGTGACTCGCTCGTCAGCGTGACCGTGGCGCCGGGGACGACGGCGCCTTGCGCGTCTTTCACCGTGCCTGAGATCGTGCCGGTAATACCTTGGGAAGCTGCGAATCGAGCGGAGCCAAGCAGAGCAAGCGCGAGGAACAACCCACAGGTGAGCCGCTGTCGCAAAGCAAACATCGATACCTCCGTAACGGAGCGTGCAGATGACGGCGCGGTTGCGGTCACGACGGTAGCACCGGGGCAGACCCGACCCAACGATGTAACCGTGGCGATACGGTAACCTCGGGAGGAAGGTGATCCGTGCCGATCAGCGTGGTTTCGGCCGTTCCAGCAACGCCAGGTTCTGGCGGGCAGTTTGGTTCCCTGGGTCCAGCTCGATCGCGCGCCGCAATTGAGCGATCGCCTCGTCGCGCAGCCCGGCTTCCGCCAGCGCGCCCCCCAGGCCGGCGCGGACATCGGCCGATTGCGGCAGCAGGTCGGCGGCGCGACGGAGGTGGGCGATCGCGTCATTCAATCGATTGGCGGAATACAGCAGCACCCCGAGCTCCTGATGCGCCTCGCCAAAGCGAGGGTCGAGCTCGAGAGCCCGCGTCAACTCCTCGACGGCGCGCGATCCCTGCCCGGCGGCGGCCAGCACCTTCGCGTAGTTGAAGCGAAGATGCGCGTCACGCGGCGCCAGGGCAACCGCGGCGTGGAAGTGACGCAGCGCTTCCGGGCCGCGCCCGGCCGCGAGCAGCGCGCCGCCGAGAAAGTTCTCGTTGCTCGCCGAACGCGGATCGAGCTGAATCGCGCGTTCGAGCGCGGGAATCGCCTCGCGGATGCGGCCGGCGCGCGCGTAACTCGCGCCAAGAAACGCCGCGTGCGCCGCGCTCGCCGGATCCGCCTTCACCAGCGTCTCAGCCCCGGCAATGTCGATCAGCGCCGCGTGCTGTGCGAACGATGCCGCCAGTCGCGCCGCATCATCGGCGGATTCGGTGACGACCTGAATGCCCAGGTTGCCCATTTCATCGTGTGACTGCGGTCCCCACGTCACACGCCGCGGCGGCTGATGTTGGTTGCTCCGGTTATTTGCCGAATTGTCGTACGAATACCGCATCACGATCGTCGTGCCGCGCGACAGAGAAATCGGCGCGACGAACCGATAGTCCTGCTGCCAGTTGAAACTCCACTT
>Ga0111539_10003850_pt1 | contig 19749 bp, 12 predicted proteins | sample RhiMethybrSRZTD1_FD_79667 | JGI IMG/M metagenome (GOLD analysis project Ga0111539, IMG submission 79667) | Populus rhizosphere microbial communities from Tennessee, USA - Rhizosphere MetaG P. TD hybrid SRZTD1 (version 2) (version 2) | ecosystem: Host-associated > Plants > Roots > Rhizosphere >... | reverse complement strand
TTCGAGTTGCACAAAGCCATGGCGCTCGACTTCGGCCTCGGTCGCGCGCGCGATGCTGTCGGTCAGCTCGCGGCGAGCCTGCTCGGCGCCGCCGCCAGTGCCACCGACGCTGCCACCGGCGCCGCCGACGCTGGTGCCGCCCACGCCGCCGGTGCCGCTCACGCCGCCGCCGGTGCCGCCGACGCCGCCGCCAGTGCCGCCGCGCCCGCCGAAGCCGGTGCCGCCGCGCCCGCCGAAACCGGTGCCGCCGCGCCCGCCCCCGCCGCCCGTGCCACCGCGGCCACCGACGCCGCCGGTGCCGCCGCGGCCGCCGATTCCGCCCGCGCCAGCGCCGCCGCCCGAGCCCGCGCTGGCTCCGGCGGCGCCGCCACCCCCGCCACGGCCGCCCGTCGCGGTCGAACCGCCCGTCGCAGTCGTGCCGCCGATTCCGCCGGTCCCCGCCGTGCCGTCGGTCCCTGCCCCGCCGCCGGCTCCGCCACGCGTGCCCCCCGTGCCCGCGGCGGCTCCACCCGCACCCGCGCTGCCCGTCTCTGGCGGTGTCATGCGGAGCTCGGTGCAGGCGCCGACCGCGGACAGCAGGACGGCGATTCCCCAACCGCTGCGGGACACGATCAGAAGCTCCACCCGCAGACGACGCCCGTGGTTCCCCCCGCAGCCGCCAGCATCGGACCGCAGCGGCTGGCCGCGATCGCGCCCGTCCGGTCCGCGCGAGGCGCGAGCAACACCAGCGTCACACCGGCCGCCGCGAAGACGCCCGCGCCGACGTAGCCGATCCACATCATCCGCTCCGCCGCCTCGACGCCACTACGTTTCCCCCGGCAGTCGGCGCCAGAATCGCTGATCGCGGGCATCGGAACACCGTTGCTGATGGTGCAGACGTCGTTGAAGTCGCCCGCCCTGGTTTCGTGCAGCACGTGTCCCGCCACGCCCACCGCCAGCGCGCCGCCCGCGACGACCAGCGAGATGACCCCCGCCTTCCGCTGCCATGGCCAGGCGTCGGCGCCGGTCTTGTCCGCGGGCGCCATCGGCAACAACGCACTGTCGTTCGGATTCGCGCCCGGCATCGCCCCGTCGGCGTCCAGCGACGGCGTCAGCAGCCCCGGTCCCCCGGCGGTCGCGGCGCCGGACGGCGGCGCTGGCGTACGTGCCCCGACCTTCGGACGCAGCTCGGCGATCGATTTTTCCACCTGGGCGCGCTCGGCATCGCCGAGATTCGTCGCCTTGCGCAGGTAGTCCTCGTAGCTGAGCAACGCCTGATCGTATTTGCCGTTGCGCTCGAAGCAGCGCGCCTGGTTGAAGATGTAGTTCGGGTGACCGGTCTCGCCGTAGAGATCGACGAGAAGCTCGACCCCCCGATCGACGTTGCCCGTGAAGCACGCCTTGCGTGCCTCGCGCTCCCGCACCTCACGGCTCTCGGCCGCGCCGGCGGTGGACGAGACGGCCATCAGCCACCCCGTCACCGCTGCGGCAATCCAGCGCCTCTCCATCCTCGCGTGTCTAGCCTAGGCCGACGCCCGAAAACTTACCACTTGACCGGATCTTTTCTCCTGGCGGGCCGGTGGTGCGACTTCGACGCCTTCGCCTTCACCGGCTTTGCTTCGGCGGCCTTCGCGGCCACGGACTCGGCGGCCTCGTCGTCGACGGGGGCAGCAGCGGCCTCCCCCGGCGAACCCTGCCCCTCCGCCGGCGCCGCTGGCGGCGCGGGCGCCGGTACGGGTGCCGCCACGCGCGGCGGCTCCGAGCTGACGCCCGGACGCCGCAACGCCAGCGTGGTGCCGCCGGCGACGCCCAGCACGATGGCGCCCGCCACGATGATTGACCGCAATCGTCGTCGGGGCGGCAGCGTGAACGCGTCGTGCACGCCGACCGCGTCCTGGGATACGCGCGGCCCGTGTGCCTGCGCGGACAGAGCCGACGACAGCTGCCCATCGACCCCGATCACGACAGCAGGCAGCACCGGGTCGGTCTTCATCGTCGGCGCCGGCGTGTCCTGCACCCCGTTGCGCGCCTGCGCGAGCGCCCGGTGCATGTCGCGCATGCTGGGGAACCGATCCGTCTTCTTCTTGGCGAGCGCGGTCTTGACGACCTGATCGATGGCCGGCGGCACGCGCGCGTTCTCCGCGCTCGGCACTGGGATCTCGTCCGACATGTGCATCATCAGAACGTCGCCCCACCCTGGCGAGATGTACGGCGCGCGCCCGCACAACATCTCGAACAGGATGCAGCCGAGCGCATAAACGTCGGTCGAGCCGTCGACCTCGTCGTTGAGACCGCGGCACTGCTCGGGCGACATGTACGCCGGCGTTCCGAAGATGACACCGGTACGCGTCTTCGGGCCGTCGCTGCCGCCCCAGTCGGGGCGCAGCTTCGCGATCCCGAAGTCGAGCACCTTGACCCGCTCGCCGCCGGGCGACATCGGATCGGGCACCAGGAACAGGTTCTCGGGCTTGAGATCGCGGTGCACGATCTCGATGGCGTGCGACGCCGAAACCGCGCGCGCCGCCTGGATCGCGATGTCGACCGCCTTGCCGACGCCGAGCCGTTCGCGGGTCAGGCGGCGCGACAGCGGCTCGCCCTCCAGGAACTCCATCATGATGTACGGGACTTCGTCTTCGACCATCCCGACGTCGATCACCTCGATCACGTTCGGGTGATGGATGGCGGCGGCGGCGCGAGCCTCGTTCACGAAGCGCGTGACCAGGCTGGGGCTTTCCAGATATTGGCGCTTGAGCAGCTTCACCGCGACGCGGCGGCGCAGGACCGGGTGCTCTGCCAGGTAGACAACGCCCATCGCGCCGTCGCCCACGAGCTCGCGAAGCTCGTAATTGTTAATTTTCTTACCGACCATCGAGGGGGACCCGGGATTCTATCCCCTGCGGCCCGCCCTCACCACCTGGCAGGCGTCGATCGACGGTCCTGGGTGCGCGTCGGATCCATCAAATCGTCGGCGTCGCCGATCGGCGCGAATCGCCGGACAGGCAGGAAGGTCGGCGTGATCAGCCCATCCGGATCCGCCCCGGCCGACGACGAGCGCGGCCGGACCGCAAACGTCGGCCGGATGACGCCGTCCGGATCGCGCGTCTCCGCGCGCGCCTCGGTTCGCATGGTGAAGTTCGGCCTGATGATGCCGTCGGGGTCATTCGGCCGCCCTGGCCGGCCAGCGGCCCGCACCTTGAAGGTCGGCCGCACCAGCTCATTCGCGCTCCCCGGCGGCGGCGACGCGGGCGTCGGCACGAACGGTTGCGCCGTCACCGACGCGGGGTCGGCCGGGGCCTCCCCGTTGCGGTACTGCTCGAAGCTCAGCAACGTGCGCCGGAGCGCCTCCAGCTCGATCCAGCTGTAGTGCTGCCATTCGACGGAAACGCCCAGACGCGCCTGCAGGTCGGCCGCCTTGGCCGCGCGCACCCGGATGTCGATCAGCTTGTCGAGCGAGGTCGTCCGCCAGTCGACGTCGATGTTGAAGTGTTTCTTGAGGGCTTCGGCCACATCTTGCCGTTGCACCGCATCGATCTCCTCACGCCGCCGCGCCGCCGCGTCGGCGGGACGGGCGCCCGCGGCGGCCGCACGTGGACCTGGCTGGCGCCCGCCGCCCGGCGGCGCGGCCTGCGCCCGCGGGGCCAGGGCGGCCGCGAGCACGGCGACCGCCAGCAACCAACTCCCGGCGGTGATCCTCACGCGCGGCATACTCCACGATCAAAGCAGCGCCGCGCCCGCGGCGCAAGCCACGACACACGAAGATCGCTCACTTTCGGCGAACAGACGACGCAAAGACCGATCGTCGCGAGCGCGGGGGACGACGAGGTGCGTCTGAAGCGCCACCCGTGGTGACGCGCGTCAGCGCGCGCCGTCGAAGATGTCGTCGCCGACCAGGCCGTCGCGGTGTCGGGGCTTTGACGTGGCCGCGGGAGGCGTCGTCGGGGTGATCCCGGGCGCCGCCACGGTGTCGTGACGGCGCGTCTTGGCGCCCGGCGCCCGCGGGGGGCTGTGCGGTTCGGCAGGCGCCGGCGGCACGAGCGACACCTCCAGCTCCGCCTCCGCGCCCGCGGCGACCGTGAACACGCGCTCGTGCGGCGTGCGATCGACGGCCTCGACGCGCAGCGCGTGCGACTCGCCCGGCGCCAGGTCCAGGACGCGCGCCTCGCGCACGCCCGCCGCGACCAGCTTGCCGTCCACCAGCACGCGCGCGACCTCGACCCCTTTGACCACGACGTGCGCGCGCCCGGGCACCGGCTTGGCGGCCGTCGTGGCCGGCGGCGGTTGCGCGTCGCCGACCACCACCAGCGATCCCTTGTCGCCGCCGCCGTTGCGCGCGCCGAGGACGATCGCGATCGCGATCGCCGCGGCGGCCCCCGCCGCCAGCGCCCACACCAGCGGCCCGCGCTGCCGGGCGGGCTGCACGATGAGATCGTTCGCTGTCCGCCCCGGGGGCGGCGACAGCGTGTCCCCGGGCGGATCCGTCGTCGGCGCCGGCTGCGGCGCCGGCGACGCGGCCGCCTGGGGCGGCGCCGCCGCGACCTCGGAGCCCGGCGCGGGCAGCGCCGTCTCGAGCGCGCGCCACAGCTCGTCCGCGGTCTGCGGCCGCTGCGCGGGATCCTTGTCGAGGCACCGCAGGATCAGCTGGTCCAGCGCGCGCGGCATCGGCCGATGGCGCGACGGCGGCTCGGGAACCGTGATCAGGTGGTGCGTGATCAGCTCGGCGAAGCTCCCCTTGAACGGCAGCTGGCCGGCGAACATCTCGTACAGGATCATCCCCAGCGCGTAGATGTCCGTGCCGCGCTCGACGTTCACGCCGCGGCACTGTTCCGGCGACATGTACGCCGGCGTTCCCATCACGATGCCGGTCTGCGTGCGCTGTCCCTCGTCGACGTCGCCCATCAGCTTGGCGATGCCGAAGTCCAGCAGCTTGGCGTACGAGTCCCCGTGCTGCGGCTGCACGATCCAGATGTTGTCGGGCTTCAGATCCCGGTGGACGATGCCCTGGCGGTGCGCCGCTTCCAGCGCCTGGCAGATCTGCCGCAAGAGGCGCCGCGCTTCATCCGGCTGGAACGGCCCCTTCTTGAGCCGATCGGCCAGGCCCTGGCCGTCCAGGAACTCCATCGCGAAGTAGTGACGTTTGTCGGGCAGCCAGCCGAACGAGAAGATGTCGACGATGTTCGGGTGGCCGATCTTGTTGACCGCGCGCGCCTCGTCGACGAACCGGCGCACCAGCTCGGGATTGGAGGCGATGTGCGGCGCCAGCACCTTGATCGCGACGCGCTTGCCGATGACGGGCTGGATGCCGGCGTAGACCGACCCCATCCCGCCCTCACCGATCTTGCGCTGGACGCGGTACTCGCCGACCTCCATCCCCTCGGGCAGATCACCGGGGCCGGTGGCGCCGCCGTGCCGCCGGTCGATTGTCGCGTCGTGCGTGCCGTCGTTCTTTGACAGAGCCCTCACCGCCTCCGGCGTCGTGTGAGCAAGACGGACGCGAAGACCAGCAGCCCCACCACGCCGGTGGGCGTGTCGGCCCCGCCGACCGAGCAGCAACCGCCTCCCCCGCCGCCGGCCGTTCCCGCCGTCCCGCCGCCGTCGGTTCCGGTCGCGCCGGCGCTCCCCGTCGTACTGCCCGCCGTCCCGGTGGTGCCGCCGCGCGGGGCGCCGCCGCCGGAGCTACCGCCGCCGCCGGTGGTGCCGGCGCTACCGCCGCCGCTGCCGCCGCTGCCGCCGCGCCCGCCGGCGCCGCCGCCGGCACCGCCGCGCCCGCCGGCGCTGCCCCCGGTGCCGGTGCACGTGTCGGTGAAGACCGTGCAGCTCGCCGCCGTATTCGGCGCCTTGCAGGCGCCGATGGAGGCGCAGCGCTTCGTCGTCAGGTCCTCGTGTTCGCGACAGGTCGTGTTCAGAACGTCGCAGTCGATGGTGCCGCAGGCCGGGTCGTCCTCGGGCATCAGATTGCAGAGGCCGACGCCGTTGCAGGCCTTGCAGGGCGAGCTCGCGGTCCCGCAGCTCGTGCCGGCGGACGGGTACTGGCAGTGCGCGTGGCCGTCACACATGCCGCCGCACTTGCGCATCGGATCGCTGGCGCTGTCCGCGCAGCTCGGGCTGGGCGTGCCGGCCGGATCGGGGATGCAGGTGCCGGTGCTGTCGCAGGTGCCGCAGTGACTGCAGTCGGTGTTGCAGCAGACACCGACCGTGCCGCCCAGCGGGATGGCGCAGTTCATGCTCAGGCACTGCGGGCCACGTACGCAGGCATGGCCGAGGGGGAACTGCGCCGGACAGGTCGTGGTCTTGCCGCCGTCGGCGGTTCCGCCGTCGGCGACGACTTCGCAGTAGCGCCGGATCGCGCAGTCGGGATCGGTCGAGCAGTCGGTCTTGCACTGCGCGCCGCCGTTCGTGTCGGTGTAGCAACCGAACCCGTTGCAGTCCGTGATGTTGTTCGGAGGAATTGGACAATTTCCCGCCCCGTCGCACACGACGCCGGCGTTCGAGATCTGCCCCAGGTCGGGCTGGCAGCCGGCCGTCCGGCACGACTTCCCTTGTGGCGCGTACGCGCACGCGCCCTGGCCGTCGCAGGTGCCGCCGCACGCCGCCACCTCGCCCTTGCAGTCCATTCGGGCGTCGGTCCCGGCGGCCGCGAACGTACAGGTGCCCGTCGCGTTCTTGCAGGTCTTGCACTTGTTGCTCGGCCCGGAGCACGCGCTCTCGCAGCAGACGCCGTCGACGCAGAAGTTCGAGCCGCACTCGCTGTCGGCGGCGCACGTCGCGCCGTTCGACTTCTTGCCGGTCGTACACTCGCGCAGGCTGGTGCAGAAGTTGGGGGCCATGCACGCGTTCAGCGGGAAGTTGTCGCTGCCGCCGGCGATGATTCCCGTGCACTTCCCGTTGCCCGACGTCGAGCAGGTGTAACAGGGGGCGTTGCACTGACCCTCGCAGCAGACGCCGTCGACGCAGAAGTTCGAGCCGCATTCGTTCGCCGCCGCGCACACCGCGCCGTTCGCCTTCTTGCCCGACTGGCAGACGCCGGCCTCGCAGAACATGCCGGGGCCGGTGCAGGGAACCGTCGCGTTCACGTCCTGGGCGCCGGTGCTGGAGTTGACGCAGGTCCCTTCACTGCCCGTCACGTTGCATGCCTGGCAGGTGCCGAGGCAGGCGTTGTTGCAGCAGATCCCGTCGACGCAGAAGTTCGAGCCGCACTCGGACGCCCCAGCGCAGAGGCCGCCGTTCGGCTTCTTGTTGGTCGCGCAGGTTCCCGAGCCGTTGCAGTACTGCATCGGACCGTCGCACGGCGTGGTCGCGCTGCGATCGGGCTGACCGATCGGAATCACCGAACACGTCCCCTCCGACCCGGGCTTGCCGCAGGTGTAGCAGGTGCTCGTGCAGGTGCTGTTGCAGCAGAATCCGTCGATGCAGTTGTTGCTCGTGCACTGCGCGCTGGCGGTACACGGTTTGCCGTTCGCACGCTTGCCGACCGTACACGTGCCGGTGCCGTCGCAGAACCGCGAGTCGGTGTCGGAGACGCAGGTCGGCGGGTCCTCGATACCGTTCGCCACCGGCGAGCAGGTGCCCAGCTTCCCGATCTGGTTGCACTGCTGGCAGGTGCCGGTGCAGGCGGTGTTGCAGCAGACGCCGTCGGTGCACTGGCCGCTCGCGCACTCCATGAACGATGAGCAGCTGTGACCGAGCAGCGCCTTGCACTGCTGGTTCGCGTCGCACGCCAGGTCGCCCGGGCAGGTCTCATCGGGCAGTCCCGCGGGGACGTTGTTGCACGTCCCCGCCTTCCCCGCGACGTTGCACGACTTGCAGGTGCCGTTGCACTCGGTGGCGCTCTGCGCGCAGCAGACGCCGTCGACGCAATTCTTCGATTTGCACTTGTCCGCCGTCCCCGCCGTGCAGCCCGCGCCGTTCTCGCGCTCCGCCACGCTGGGCAGGTACTCCCAGAACTCCGACGGGCCGTAGGTGGTGTCCGCCGACACGGTGCCACCGAACAGGTACGTTGAGCCCCGCGTCGAGTTGAACACCATCATGTGCTGCTCGCGCGGCAGCGGCTTGACGCCCGGGGGCGTGGTCTCGGTCCAGGTGGCGAGATTCGCGTCCCACTCCCACGAGTCGTTGACGGGTTCGTTTCTTCCGGTGATCTGGACGTGTCCGCCCACCAGCAGCATCACCCGACGGAGCGGATCGTAGGCCACCGTGTGGTAGTAGCGCCCGTCGGGGACCAGCGAGGTCGGCGCCGGCATCGCCGCCGCCCAGGTACCGGTGGTCGTGTCCCACTCCCACATCTCGGTGTTGTAGCCGCCGGGGCCGCTGCCGCCGACCTCGACGATCTTGCCGCGGACGGAATCGAACCCGACGTCGAAGTAGTTGCGCGACACGCCCGTGGGCGGCGAGGTCACCGTTCGGTCCAGCCACTTGTTCAGCGCCGGGTCGTACTCCCAGATCTGGTAGCCGGCCCAGTAGACGCCGTACACGTAGACCTTGTCGCGGGCCGCGTCGTAGAACATCCAGACGCCGTAACGCCCGGTCGGACGCGTGCCGGTGAAGGTGATCTGGGACCACTCGCTGGTGGCGTTGTCCCACGTCCAGAGGTCATCGTAGGCGCCGACGCTGGACGAGTAGCCGCCGAACAGCAACAGGCGGTCGCGCTTGCTGTCGTAGACCAGGCCGGCCTGGTTGCGCGGGGCGGGTTTCGTGCCGCCGGTCGTGCGGTTGGTCAGCGTCGAGCCACTCCCCGACCACTCCCAGATGTCCTGCTTGTAGGAGGCGTCGAGCGAGCTGTAGCCCCCGAACACCAGCATCGTTCCGGTCTTGCTGTTGAACGCGATGGACGGATACGTCCGCTGGATGGGCCCGTTCACGGGCGTGGACCGGTTGGCCCAGGAGTAGTCGCCGGTGTTCAGCTCCCAGAGCTGGCGCCGCTGCCCGCTCTGGCCGCCGAAGAACACCAGCTTCTGGCGATTGGCATCGTAGACGATCGGCGTGTCGTTGTAGGGAGGTTCGGCCGTGTCGACCTTCGTCGGCGTCGTGGTGGGAACGGCGGCCCAGCCGGGCGTCGCCGCGTTGTACTCCCACATCTGGTTCCAGTACCAGTGAAGGATCATCTTCGATGTGCTCGGGTCGAAGGCCAGGTGGGTCGGGTAGACCCACATGGTGCTGCTCGGACCGGTGACCGCGATCCTCGTCCACGTCCCCGGCCCCGTCGCCGCCGAGCCGTCGTACTCCCAGGTCTCGTCGACCCAGGTGCCGCCGGTCGCGGCCGCGGTCCCGACGCCGCTGCCCGTGTTGCCCGTGTAAAGGAGGGTCTTGCCCCGGACCGGGTCGTACGCCATGCGCGAGCCGTGGCGCGCCGACGGCTTCGTGCCGGACGGCGTCCGATCGATCCAGCTGGCCCCGTCCCACTCCCAGGTGTCCTGCAGCCGGCCGGTCGTCTCGTCGATGCCGCCGAACAGGACGACCCGGTTGCGGCCGCTGTCCCAGACCATCGACGCGTTGAAGCGAGGGGTCGGCTGGCCGGTCGTGAGCGGATGTTTGGTCCATGTCTGCGCCGTGCCGTCCCACTCCCACCACTCCGGGTGAATGAAACCGGCGCTCGGCTGCCAGCCGCCGAACATGATCGTCTTCTTGCGGATCGTGTCATAGACCATCGAGTGCCCGGAACGATCGTAAGGAAGGTTGGTCGCCAGCCCGGGCGGCGTGCGCTGGTTCCAGTTCCCCTTCATCGAGTCCCACTCCCACAGGTCGCCGTAGTGGGGCCCGCTGGTGGCGCCGCGCCCCCCGAACATCACGATGCGTTTTTGGTCGGCGTCGTAGGCCATCGCGTGGTCGTAGCGCGCGGAGGGCCAGCTGCCCCACAGGCTGTTCCACGTCGCCGGGTTCGTCACCGCCGCCGACTGGAACGTCGTCACCGCGGCGTCGGCCGGGTCGGAGGCGTTCGCCCCGCCGCGCGAGCCGCAGCCCGTTCCGGAACACGCGAGCACGACGCCGGCCATGGCTGCCGCCACGCGCCCGCCCCCCTCGTAAGAGAATCTGGGCCTGGTCATCAAATCGGTCCCCTTCGTTGAAACAACGTCCGATCGCGGACGTTTGCCGTGAAAACGGTACGCTGGCGTGAACGAGCAAGGCAAGCGGATATTCCATGACAACGCGCGGGCGTGTAATGTGACGGCGATGCGGCCAACGCGGACCACCACCGTCGCGACAGCGGCGCTGGCGGTGCTGTTCACGTCGACGGCGCCGGCGCTGGTCGGCGGCGGGCGCGCGGCCGCCGCGGCCTCGGTGGACCCGGCGGCGGCGCGACGCGATGAAGCAAAGGCGGCGTTCACGCGTGGAAACACCGCGTACAACCTGGGGAAATACGACGACGCCATCGCGGAGTTCGAACGCGCGTACGCGCTATCGCGGCTGCCCGAGATCCTGTTCAACCTCGGTCAGTGCTACCGCAAGCAATGGGAGGCCGACCGCCGCAGCGAGCTCGGTCGCCGCGCGCTGCACTATTACGAAGCGCTGGTGCGCGAGGCGCCGACCACGAAGGTCCGCCCCGACGCCGAGCAGTTCATCACCGAGATCGGACCGGCGGTGGCTGCCGCCGAGGCCCGTGAGCGGCAGCGAACGATCGCCTCCGCCAAGGGGAGCGAGGCGCTGAAGCTCGCCCAGGGGATGTTCGCGTCCGGCCACTTCAACGACGCGGCGGGCGTCCTCGACCGGCTGCTGCGCGAGCCCGAAAGCACGCGCGAGCTGCTGGCGGAGGCCTACCTGCTGCGCGGGCGCGTCGCCGCCGGCGTGGGCGACCCGCTGGCCGCCGAGGCCCAATTCCGGCGCGCTCTCGAGCTGCGTCCGGCGCTCGAGATCCCCGACGCGCGCGGCCAGGAGGTCGCGGCGCTGGACGCCGCGCGCAAGACGATGGGTGGCGGGCTGCGGCTGGTGCAGACGCCGCCCGGCGAGGCCGTCCCGAACCAGATCGCGCGCATCGACGTCAGGATCGAGGGCGACAGCGAGAAGCTGGTGACGGAGCTGGAGCTGGGCTACCGGGCGGCGGACACGGGCGCGTTCACGACCACGCGCGCCAAGCCGCCGGTGACGCTGGCTGTCCCCGGGCCAATCCTCTCGCCGGGCGCGCGCGTCGACTACTACGTGCGCGCGCTGGACGAGCACGGCAGTGTCCTGGCCGAGAGCGGCACGCCGACACTGCCCTTCCGGCTGCAGGTCGCGACACCGATCGACCTGCGGCGCGAGCCTGCGCACTTTTACCAGAAGTGGTGGTTCTGGACGCTGGTCGGCGCGGCGGCGGCCGGCGCGGGAGCGATCACCTACTTCGAGACGCGGCCCACGGACAGCAACGAGCTGGTTATCCCGGGAATGACCGCGCAATGACGATGCGGCGCCATCACTTCATCGTCTGTGGGTTGGCCGCGGCGGCGGCGGTTGCGGCGGCGGCGTGCTCCGAGGAGGAGCCAGGGCCCGGCATCGCGGTCAGCGTCGACCTCGCGCAGTTCGCGCCGGAGGCGCGGATCCTCAGGATCGCGTTCAGCGCCAACGGCGGCGGCTTCGTCGCGCAAATGCCAGGGAACGTGGACGGCGTGGGCGTGGCGACCGAAGACCTCGACGGCGACGGCGCGCTGGAGCTGGTGACCGAGTTCTTCAACCCGGGCGCGTCGATCTCGTTCCGTGTCGCGACCGGCAACCAGACGCCGTTGACGGTGTCGGCACAGGCGCTGGCGTTCAATGACAGCACCATCATCGCGGGGGCCGACAGCGATCCGGCCGGCACCGCCCTGCCCGTCGGCGGCCGGGCATCGATCGCGCTCACGCTGGCCGAGCGCACAGGAGGCGTGATCGGACCCGACACGCGCACGACCGACATCAAGACCGTGGCGCCCGACATCGCCGTCAACACCGCCGCCCTCGCGCACTTCTCGGCGGTCGCCGTGTGCGACGCCGACGGCGACGGCACGCAGGATCTGGTGCTCGGCGCGCCCGAGACCGAATACCTGCTCGGATCCGTCGGTGCCGTCTACGTCGTGTTCGGCACCAACGGACTGGGGAGCGCGATCGATTTCGGCGATGCCACCACGCTGATGGAGTTTCACTTCTTCGGGGAAAACCCGGGCGATCAGCTGGGTGCCTCGCTCGCGTGCGCGGATCTGAACGGGGACGACATCGGCGATCTGATCGTCGGCGCGCCCGGCGCGGGACGGGTCTATGCGGTGTTCGGCGGCCTTGACCTCCCCATGCGGACGGTCACGCCGGGAACCACCGGCGACACCAGCCCGGACGTCACCTGGGTGAGCGCGGCCGGGGGCCGTTTTGGAGCGAAGCTGATCGCCGCCGAGCTCGACGGCGACCGGAGCGCCGAGATCCTCGTCTCCGCGCCCGGGAGCACGAAGGTCCACCTGCTCGCGGGTGTCGACCGCCCGATCGCCGCGCCGATCGATGTCGACGGCACCGACCACGTCACGTTCTCGAACGTCGTCGCCACGTCGCTGGCGATGGGCGATCTGACCCGATCGGGCGCCGCCGACGTCATCATCGGCGACGCCGAGGCCAAGATGGTCAACTCGACGATCTCGCGCGGCGTGGTCTACGGTTTTCCGTCGGTGATGCTGGACGGCACCACGCAATACGACGTGCAGGCGACCGACGCCCTGGGGCCCGGCCTGGTCATGTTCGGCGGCGAGGACATGCAGTTCGGCGCGGCGGTGCTGGCGCTCGACACCACCGGCGGCGGTCAGGACCTGATCGTGGGCGCGCCCGGCGCCAACGAGGCGGCGGGCGCGTTCTACCTGTACGAGGGCGACAGCGCGTTCTTCGAGGTCAAGATGCGGGACTACCTGGAGAACGACGCGGTCAAGGTGGGCCCGATCGCCAACGGTCGCTTCGGCGCCGCGCTGGCCGGCACGCCCAGCGGCACAGCCCCCAGCTACAGCAAGTGGGACCTTCTGGTGGGCGCATACACGACCAGCCGCGGTGACGGGCGCCCGCTGGTCGGTGCCGCCTACCTGTTCGGCGGCGGGCCCGGCTGGCCTTTCCCGCTGTACGAGCAGGTGTTCGGCGCGGAGAGCGGCGATCAGCTCGGCGCCGTCGTCGCCGGCGGCCAGGTCAACCCGGGCGACACCGTCGGCGATCTCGTGATGATCGCGCCGTTCGCTCAGTTCGGCGGGGCCGCGTCGGGCGCCGTCTACGTCCGCTTCAATCACTACGTCCGATAGCGCCGTCGAGCCGGCGACTGACGCTCACGGGCTCGCGGGCGCGGTGCCGAACAGCGCCGCCAGGCTGCTGCCGAACCCGACGTTGCCCGTGAAGGAGAACTGCTGCGGGGCCAAGATCTGGAGGGGGAGCTCGCGCGCGGCCCCCGCCAGATAGATGTACACCTTCCCGTTCTCGGGCGTGGCGACGACCAGGTCGTCGCCGCCGTCACCGTCGATGTCGCCCGCGGCGGCGACGATCGCACGCAGGTCGCCCCCCTCGAAATCGTGCCCGGCGATGAACAGCGGCGCGAACGCGCGGCAGCCGTTGGTCCCGCAACCGGTCGGCGCGCCGAAGTAGACCCGCTCACGTTCGGGAAAGCCCTCCACCGCGCTCAGGCTCGAAACCACGTCCGCGTAGCCATCCCCGTCGACGTCACCGGCGGCGGCGAAGACAGTCTCGCCCGCCTGAATGAACCGCAGCCGCCCCGGGTCGACGCCCGCGGGCGAGCCCGGGAGAATGGCCTGGCCCGCGGCGAAGTCGGTCAGGCCGTCGCCGTCGTCATCGCCCACGAAGTCCGCGGGCGCGCCGGGCGTGAAGTTGGTCTGCGCCGTGAAATCCTTTCCGTTGCCGAGGTAGATGACGCCGCCCACGAGAACGTCGGGATTGCCGTCGCCGTTGACGTCGTCCGGGCCCTGCACGGTCAGCGCGTTGCCGCCCGCCTTGCCCGCCAGCGTGAACGCCGCCTTGGCCACGACGCCGTTGGCGCTGCCGAGATAGACCTGCGCGATCTCGAGGCCGCCGACGACGATGTCGCCGTAGCCGTCGCCGTCGACGTCGCCCGCGCTTGCCGTGGTCATGCCGAACCCGGAGGTGACGAGCGGGCCGGGCGACAGCGTGAGGCCCATGCTCGGGCCCGCGGCGCCGCCGTTGTAGATCGTGACGACCTCCCCCGGATCGCCGCCCGACGCGACCGCGAGATCGACGAAGCCGTCGCCATTCAGGTCACCGACCGCCGCGATCCCGCGGCCGAACTGGGCACCGCCGGTCAGCGTCACGTCGATCGCCGGGACCGGGAAGAAACGCCCGAACGACACCGGCACGGTCCCGGTTCCGCCGCTCGGGACGCCGATCGCGACGTCGGCCAGGCCGTCGCCGTTGTAATCGGGCACGACCCCGAACGCCGTGGTCAGGCCGCTGTCACGCGACGGGATCACCAGCTGCCAGACCGCGCTGGGGCCGTGATGCGAAACCAGCCGCCAGAACAGCGTCCCGGCGGGCAGCGGCGTCTCGGGCTGGGCCCGACCGTCCTTGCCGTACAGGGACTCGATCACCTGGGCGCAGGCGCGGTCGTAGCAGATGTCGACGCGCGCGGACCGTCCTTCGTTGAATGAGAACACCGGCTGCCGGCTGCCGCTGACGCTGCCCGACAGGGGCGCCATCGGACGGATGGCGCCGCCTCTGTTCCGGACGATCCCCGAAGCGCTCACGTCGCGCCCAGGCTCGTCGTCGCCGCACCCGACCGTCACGGCGGCGAACATCGCCGCGTACAGCCACTTCGCCCAGCTCCGCCCACGCCGCCGCCTCACGTACCGCATCGTCCACCCCCTCGCCAGACCCGTGATGCAACCTCGCCATCGGCCGCGGCCAGTCAATCAACGCGCGCGGCAATCAGGCCGTCTCCGACGGTGGAACGACCGAGGCGCGCGCCTTCAGCGGGCGGTCAGCGTTGCCAGGCGTGCAGGATCTCGTCGACGCGCGCGTCGGCGGCCTGATCGACGGCCTGGCGGGCGGGCTCCGCGTCGAACCAGGCGACGGTGTCGCGGATCCCCTCGGCGAACGGGATCCGGCACGCCCAGCCGGGGACGAAGCTCTTGATCTTCGAGTTGTCGAACAGCGCGTTCCAGCTCTTGTCGCCGATCAGACCGGCGCCCGTGTCCGGATCCAGCTTGCCGATGAACGCGCTCGGCACGTGCACGATCTGCGGCTCGACACCGGCGGCGCGGCCGACCAGCCGCAGGATCTGGTCCCACGTCAGCCACTCGTCCGACGTGATGTGGAACGCGTGGCCCAGCGCGCGCGGGTTGCCGAGCAGTCCGATGAACGCGCGGCCGAAGTCGTCGGCGTGGGTCAGCGTCCACAGCGACGTCCCCTCGCCGTGAACGATCACCGGCTTGCCGCGCCTGATGCGGTCGATGATCGTGTAGTCGGACTTGCCGACCGCGACCGGGACGATCGTGTCGTAGGTGTGCGACGGGCGGACGATCGTCATCGGGAAGCCGGTCTCGCGGTGCGCCGCCATCAGGCGCTCCTCGCACGCGATCTTGTTGCGCGAGTACTCCCAGTACGGGTTCACGAGCGGCGTCGATTCGGTGATCACCGGGTGCGCGGGCGGCTTCTGGTACGCCGACGCCGAGCTGATGAACACGAACTGCCCGGTCGACGCGGCCTCGGGCCCGCCGCCGAACCAGGCGAGGTTGCGCTCGATGTGCGGCACCGTGAACGCGATCCAGTCGGCGACGACGTCGTAGCGGGCGCCGCGCAGGGCCTCCGGGATCGGGCCGGCGTGGATGTCGTGTTCGATCAGGCGCACGCCCTTCGGGAGGTGGGCCTTCAGCCGCTTGCCGCGGTTGAGGAGGTGCACCTCGTGCCCCTGCTCGACCAGCATGTGCGTGATCGTCGAGCTGATGTTCCCGGTACCGCCGATGAACAGGATCTTCATCGCCGCCACTATATCCTCGGGCCGGCGGCCCGGGCTACCGGCAGGACGATCCCTGGCCCGCGTCGCCCGGCGGGGTTACGTTGCGGCCATGAAAACCCGGGCTGCCGTCGCGTACGAAGCAGGTAAACCGCTGGTCGTCGAAGACGTCGAGCTGGAGGGGCCCAAGGCGGGCGAGGTCCTGGTCGAGATCAAGGCCACCGGGGTCTGTCACACCGACGAGTTCACGCTGTCCGGCGCCGATCCCGAAGGCCTGTTCCCCGCGATCCTGGGGCACGAGGGGGCGGGCGTTGTCCTCGAGATCGGGGCCGGCGTGACCAACGTGCAGGTGGGCGACCACGTCATCCCGCTCTACACGCCCGAATGTCGCGCGTGTAAGTCCTGCCTCAGCCGGAAGACGAACCTCTGTACCGCGATCCGCGCCACCCAGGGGAAAGGCCTGATGCCCGACGGCACCAGCCGGTTTTCGCGCGGCACATCCAGGATCCACCACTACATGGGTTGCTCGACGTTCTCGCAACACACCGTGTTGCCCGAGATCGCGCTCGCCAAGATCCGTCCCGATGCGCCTTTCGACAAGGTCTGTTACATCGGCTGCGGCGTCACGACCGGCATCGGCGCCGTCTTGTGGACCGCCAAGGTTCCCCCGGGATCGAACGTGGTCGTGTTCGGCCTGGGCGGCATCGGGTTGAACGTCGTCCAGGGCGCGCGTATCGCCGGGGCCGACAAGATCATCGGCGTCGATCTCAACCCGGCGCGCGAGGCGCTCGCCCGCCGTTTCGGATTGACCGACTTCGTGAACCCGAAGGCTCTCAAAGGCGATCTCGTCCCCCACCTCGTCGAGCTGACCGGCGGCGGCGCCGACTACAGCTTCGAGTGCGTCGGCAACGTCGATCTCATGCGCCAGGCGCTCGAGTGCTGCCACCGCGGCTGGGGTGAATCGATCATCATCGGCGTCGCGGGGGCGGGGCAGGAGATCCGGACGCGGCCGTTTCAGCTCGTCACCGGCCGGGTGTGGCGGGGCACCGCGTTCGGCGGCGCCCGCGGCCGCACCGACGTGCCCCGGATCGTCGACTGGTACATGAACGGCAAGATCGACATTGACAGCCTGATCACGCACAAGCTCCCGCTGGCGCGCATCAACGAAGCGTTCGACCTGATGCACGCCGGCGAGTCCATCCGCACGGTCGTCGAGTTCTCATGAGCGACGCGCTCGAAACGCTCTCGGAGCAGCGCTGCTTCGAGGGCGTGCAGGGCTTCTACCGCCACGCGTCTGCCGCAACGGGTGGACCGATGCGCTTCTCGGTCTTCGTCCCCGAACGGGGCAGGCCATCACCCTGCCCCGCCCTCTATTACCTCGCCGGACTCGAATGCACCGAGCAGACGTTCGTCATCAAGGCGGGCGCCCAGCGGATCGCCGCGGCGCTGGGCCTGGCCCTGGTCACGTGCGACACGAGCCCGCGGTCGGCGCGCTATCCGGGCGACGACGCCGACTGGGACTTCGGCCAGAGCGCCAGCTTCTACGTCGACGCCACCCAGGAGCCCTGGCGGCAGTCCTATCGCATGGACACCTACGTCACGCGCGAGCTCCCCGCGATCGTGGAGCAGCACTTCCCTATCGTGCCCGGCGTACGCGGCATCTTCGGGCACTCGATGGGCGGCCACGGCGCGCTGGCGCTGGCCCTGCGCAACCCGGAGCTGTATCGCAGCGTGTCCGCGTTCGCGCCCGTCGTGGCGCCGTCGCGGGTCCCGTGGGGTCAGAAGGCGTTCACCGGCTACCTCGGCGACGACCGTGCCTCCTGGTCGCCATACGACGCCTGCGATCTGGTCCGCGCGCGGCCGCGCGGCGATACCGTGCTGGTCGATGTCGGCACCGCCGACAAATTTCTCGAACGGGAGCTCAAGCCCGAACTGTTCGAAGCGGCGTGCGCCGACGCGGGTCAGAAGCTGGAGCTCCGGCGCCACCCCGGTTACGACCACAGCTACTACTTCATCGCGACCTTCGTCGCCGACCACCTCGCGCACCACGCGCGCGCCCTGACGGCGTAGGCGCTGCCGCGTCTCAGGCCTTGAGCACGCCGGACGCCTTGGCCGTGTAGGTGGCGATGTAGTCCATCAGGGCGGGCGACAGGCAGTCGTACGGCGGCAGCCCGAGCTCGTTGAGGCGCGCGCGCACAGCCGCCATCTGATCGGGCTTGGTGCCCGACTCGATGATCGACGAGACGAACGCGGCGAAGGTGGGCGGCTCCCAGCCCTGTTCGGCCGCGCGCTCGGTGTGGATGAAGACCAGCCCGGTGAACGGGTGGTTGGGCCGTTCGACCGGCCCCTGCATGTGGACGCCGCACGCGCGGCAGGCGTGGCGGATGATGAGCGCGTTCGGGTTGATGATCTTGAGCTTGTCGCCGTTCTTGCTCACGCGAACCTTGTCGCGCGGCGCCACGGCGATCTGGGCGAACAAGGCCCCTTCCGGCTTCCAGCACTGCGTGCAGCCGCACACGTGGTTGTGCGCGCACTGCCCGGTGATGACCACCTCGACAGGATCGGTGGCGCACAAGCAGCGCAGCGTGCCTCCTGCGAAATCCTTGGCGGCCGGCTTCATTCCCTTGTCGACAGCAGGGTGAATCGCGATCTGAGCCATGGCGGAGCCCTCCCGCCAGGAACTTGGGTCGTCGCGTCGTTTGCGCAATGTTTCGTGATGGTCAATTCGACCGCGATCGGCTCAGGTCGGGCCGGGCCGAACCGATGGGTGTGGAGACCGACACCCACATGCGGCTCCACAGCGCGGCTCACCAGCTCCCTCTCCCCGAACCGGCGGCTCCCGAGTCGGGCCCGTCCTTGCGCCGCCTGCTGGCGGCCGACGCGATCGTCACCCACTTCCAGCCGATCTTCTCCGTTCGCCAGCGAAGCATCGTGGGGATGGAAGCGCTCTGCCGCGGGCAGTGGTCGAACGGCCGGCTGATCGCCCCGTACGACCTGTTCAAGATGGCTGCCGCCGAGCACCTCGGCGCGGAGCTCGAGAGCGTTTGCCGGCAGACCGCGGTCCAGACGTTTGCCGGCCTGGGCGCCCGGCCCGACGAGCTGCTGCTGTTCTTGAACCTCGATCTCGGCGCCGGCACCGACGACCACGAGGAGCTGCCGGCGGCGCTGGCGGCGCTGGTGCGGGGATCGAACCTGCTTCCCCGCAACGTCGCGGTGGAGTTCCTCGAGGAGCGCCTGGAGGACGTCGGCCGCTTCGGCGCGCTGGCGGACGCGCTGCGGGAGCATGGCTTCCTCGTGGTCCTGGACGACGTCGGCGCCGGACACTCCAACCTCGATCGGATCCCGCTGTTCCGCCCCGACGTGATCAAGGTCGACCGCAGCCTGATCAGCGGGGTGGGCGACGATTTCTACAAACAGGAAACGCTGAAGAGCCTGGTGAACCTGAGCCGCCGCGTCGGCGCGCTGGTGGTGGCGGAGGGGATCGAGACCGACGCCGAGGCGATCGTCGCCCTGGAGCTGGGGGTCGATCTGCTGCAGGGATTCTTCCTGAGCCGGCCCGTGCCCGCGAGCGCGTTCGACGGCGGCGTGCGCGTGGCGCGCGGCATCGAGCAGCTCGCCCACCGCTTCAAGAGCCACATGGTCGGCGAGATCAACGAGCGCAAGCGCCAGCACCGTCGCTTCAACGTGATCCAGAACGGCATCCTTTGCGACCTGACGAACGCGAACGCCGCCGAGTTCGACGAGATCCTGCTGCACCTCATCGACGACTTCCCGAAAGTCGAGTGCGTGTACGTCCTCGACGACGCCGGGATTCAGGTCACCGAGACGATCTGCAACGCCGCGGTCACGCAGCGGCCGGGCGCCGCCATGTTCCGGCCGGCCCCCAAGGGAAC
>Ga0111539_10003849_pt1 | contig 19757 bp, 24 predicted proteins | sample RhiMethybrSRZTD1_FD_79667 | JGI IMG/M metagenome (GOLD analysis project Ga0111539, IMG submission 79667) | Populus rhizosphere microbial communities from Tennessee, USA - Rhizosphere MetaG P. TD hybrid SRZTD1 (version 2) (version 2) | ecosystem: Host-associated > Plants > Roots > Rhizosphere >... | reverse complement strand
CGAAACCGACGACGCCGAAGCTACCTCCAAGTCCACAGGCGGCGTGGACGGCGTGGTAACGCCACACAACAACCTTCCTCCGTTTATCGTCGGCTACTTGCTCCAACGCACCACGCGCTTGTTCTACGCCATCACATGAAGCTAACCTTGGCAGCGGTCAAAGCCTCGCGCATACCCGTAGCGCTTAATGTATGCCCAACCGATGCCCGGCTCGTTGGTTGGATTAACGAGGCTGTCGAGCGACTACTTAGGAAGGCGCTTTGGATAAGCACTTACGGACGGTTTCGCCTATGCCTGACTGACGGATGCGCTACGTTGCCCGCCCAAATCGCGTCTATTGAACGGTTGGCTATCTGCGGACAGGTTGCCCCAGTCCATGATTTTTGGTTCGAGTTCCTGTCCAATGGGCTTGGACCGCGTAACGCCTCCTGTTCCACGGCGGGCGGGTGCGGTTGCGGCACCGGCGCGTGCGGTGTTGCCGAAGCCAACCTGCGCGGCTGGTTCCCCACCTTTGGCGACATACGCGGCACCGCAAAGAAGCTCCGTCTCGTCGCCGACGTGTCCGCTGACGTTGGCAAACGCGTCCTGCTTACGGGCTACGACGAGAACGGCAACTGGATACGGACCAGCCCGCTTGGCGTGTGGCAGGATGGCGAGACCGTGCTGCTCGCCCAGTCGCCGGGCACCGACACGACAAAGTTCTTCGACGGCGGCGTCACCGGCATCCAGTTTCTAGACGCGCGCGAGGGTCAGGTGTGGCTCTACGAACGCGACACTGTCGCAGCCACGTCCCATCTCATCGGCTCCTACCAGTACTTCGAGACAACGCCCAGTTACGCGCGCTACTTCTTCCCGTCCGTGTTCGCGCAGCCATCCGGTAGCGGTTGCGCCACGACGCCGGTCGAGATCATCGGGCGGCTCGAATACTTCCCTGTTGCGCGAGACACCGACGTATTGCTCATCGGCAGTATCCCGGCGCTCAAGAACATGGCCGTCGCGGTCAAAACCTACGAGGAAGCGGTCAACAACGCGGACATTGAGCGTGCCGCCGCGTTCGAGACGCTCGCCGTCAAGGAGCTGGACAACGAGATCGAGTTTTACCTCGGCGAAGGGCGCGAGGTCGGCGTCAACTTCAAAGGCGCGAACATTGGCACGGTGCGGCCCGTGGCGAACTTCCTATAGCCTATGCCTGGATTCCTGGACAAATTGGTAGGGCGCAAGCCGGACGTGCCCGTGGTGCCGCAATTGTCGCTGCCCGAGGAGCAGCGTCGCGCCACCGAAGCGAACCTCGCCAACGCGCCCGGCGCAGCCAAGCTCGCCACTTTCTCGCAGGAGCAGATCAACAAGATGATGGAGATGGCGATACCGGGCTTCGCGGGTATGCGCGGGCAGGTCGCAGGCAACATCGCCGCGTTGCTCCGGGGCGAGATACCCACTGACGTGTCTCAGCAGGTCAAGCAGCAGGGCGCAGGGCGCGCGTTGAGCGGCGGCTTTGCTGGCACCGATGCCGCGAGCCGCCTTGTCGCACGCGACCTTGGACTTACCAGCCTCGGCATCCAGAAGGAGGGCTTGTCCAGCGCCGAATCGTGGATACGCGAGATGGAGCAGCTCTACAGCCCGTCGCAGGCGCTGTTCACCGGCATGTTCATCACGCCGCAGCAACAGTTCGCCGCTGCCACACAGGAGCGCGACATGCAGTTTCAGCAGCAGTGGCTGCAAGAGCAGATCGACGCGATGCCCGAGCCGTGGGCGGAGGACCTGAAGCAGTTCGTGTATCGCGCCATGAGCATTTACAGCGGCACGCCCGTTGCGTCCAACCCCTACAGCACGCCCGGCTCGTTCGGCGGTCCCAAGGGCGCCGGTGGCGGCGGTGGCGCAGGCGGAGGCATTAACTGGAGCGCGAGCGACTGGAGCGCCAACAACCCCACAACCGACACGCCTTGGGACTGGTCAGGCAACAAGCCAGTGCCCGGCAAAGCAGGCGAGGACGAGGCGATGGCGTGGTTCGGATTCTGACCCTATGCCATTCAAATCCAAACAAGCCGAGCGCGCCTACCAGCGAGAATGGGCACGTCGAAGAAGGCAGACCAAACCCGCGCCCAAAGAAGTAATCAGCGTTTGGGCGCGTCGTAGTTACTTGCGTCATCGACAAAGTCGGCTCGCCCGCGCCAAGGCTTATTACGGCAAGAACAAAGAAGCTTGCTTGGTACGGGCTGCAGCTTATGCACAATCGCACCCTGAGGCGGTTGCGAGAGCGCGTCAAAAGCACCAAAAGAAGTACCCGCGCCATGTAAAGCAGATACTTGCTGCGAACAAAGAGCGAGCGCTTGCTTTACGGTGCCGCGCAGATGGAACCGCTGATGCGTTTTACCTCTTGGTGCGAGCAATGAGACGCATACGCTGTTATTATTGCAACCGTTGGCTAAGCGGCAAGAAAGCGCACATTGACCACGTTATCGCCTTGAGCAAAGGGGGAAACCATGCGTCGGAAAATCTGTGCGCGTCGTGTCCGAAGTGCAACATGAAGAAGGGCACCAAATTGCCATCGACACTGCGGTTCTTGGTACAACCATTACTCAACCTGTGAGCGATATTTTTGGGGTTTCTCCTCCACCTTGGCTGCAAGAGCTTACGCACTCTGAGTCGAAGGGCTTGCTGGGCAAAGCGGCGGGCGAGCTTGTCGCGGGCGGCGTTGGCGCGGCGATTACGGCGACCAGCACCACTGAGCGCGAAGGCGAACAGCGCAACTGGTTCCAACTTCTTCCGCAGAGCATTACCGAGGCGAAGATGTCGCTGGTCGATCCGATGTGGCGCATCAAGCTACAGCAAACACAGGTGGGCATCGCGCAGACCGCCCTTGGCTTGCAGGAAACGCAGCAACGCATCGACCTGAACAAGACCAAGATTGCGCTCACCGCCGAGGACAACGCCGAGATACCCGCTTGGCTGCGCGAGCACCCGACTGTCGAGAGCCGCATGACTGCGGAGTGGCCTGCGGCGAAGACATCGGAGTGGAACAACAACCTCAACCAGCTTCGCGCACGCGACTCCCAGAGCACGCTCGCCAAGGCGACGGTCAGCGGGCTCAAGGAACTGTCCGACGCGGTCAACGAAATCTCGCTCTACGACGGCGTCAAGGCGGGCGAATTGAGCGCGAAGATTCAGCCGTTCGCGATCAAAGGCCAGATGCCGCCGCCGGAGCTGACAGCGCAGGTGATGACCGCTCGCGGCGAAGCGGAGGCGAAGAAGTTCGAGCGCACCAAGGAGCTTTACGGCGTCAAGGGCACCGGACAGCCCGTCGCGCAAAAGTACCTGCGCCTCGCCGACCAAGAAGACGAGCTTGCCGAGGACTTCCGGCTCAAGGGTGATACGGCGGCCTACCAAGAGCACAGCGAACGCGCCAAGAACTACCGCACACTGGCCGCGCCCAAGACCAGCACCACCGAAGTGAGCTTCGACGCTTCGGGCAAGCCCGTCGTGACGCAGAGCTACGGCGCTGCGAAGCCCACCACGGCGATGAGCACTAGGGCGCAACAAAAGACCGTTCAGTTCGAGAACGCGCTCACGCTCATCAACAAGCTGGAGGAGGAATTGGCACCGGCCGACGTGGGAGCCGCCGGTCTGCTCGGCGAGATGGTGCTCGACCGCACATTGGCGCAGTTCAACCCGAAGTTCGCCAACAAGGAACGCATCGACAAGCGCACGGCTTTGGGTGCTTTGCGCGAATCTCTCCTGCGCGAAGTCAGCGACGACCCGCGATTCAGCAACGTTGACCGGGACGCCATCTCGCGCCTGTTACCATCAACGGGTGTGTTCGAGAGCTATCCCGACGCGATACAGCGCATGGGCACGCTCAAGGGCATTCTGCGCGACCGCATTGGCAGCTACGCGGGCTCTACTGGGTCGCCCGCGCCCGCCTCCGTCAAAGCCCCCGCCCAACTCATCACCGACTACAACGCCGCCGTCGAAGCCCTGTCGCAGTCCGTCAAGGACAGCAAGCTCACGCCGCAACAAGCCTACGAGCAGGCGCAACAGTTGCACAAACAGCTCACCGAAACGCTGCAACGCTTTCACTGATGCCCGAGGAAGCAACACTCGCGGTTCCCCCGCCGCCCAAGCCCGAGGACTTTGGCACCAGCTTCACGCGGACAGCCGCGTCCGCGCCGTTGCCCGGCGATCCCGTATCGCTTGCGCCAATGACGGAGCGGGCTGCAAGCGCCGCCATCACTGGCACACGCAGCGCCATCCGAGTACGGGACTTCGCCGAGCGCAACGTCGTCCCCGGCATACCGCTAGATACCGATACGGGCATTGACGCATGGGACAGGCTCGTGCTCTCGACGCGCAACGCCGAGTCCGACCAGCTTCGCTACCTCGCCAACAAATACGGGCCGGACAAGGTGCGCCGCGGCGACACCGGCGAATGGATTGTGCGTGTTGACGATCCTGAAACTGGCAAGCCGCGCGACATACGCGCCGACCCCGCTAAGATTACGCTGGGCGACTTCGCCGCGCTCGTGGGCGACGTGCCCGAAATCGCGGGCTACGTCATAGCCGAAAAGGGCGCAGCCGCCGCGCCGTTGCTCAAGCGAATGGGAGGCGTCTTTAGTGTAGGTCGCGACATTGTTGCTGGCGCGGGCGGTGCAGCCGTCGCGGGAGCTGCCAAGGACGTGGCCGTGCGCCTTGGCGAAGCGCCCATTGACCCCGCCGAGATTGCCCGTCGCCGTGCCACCCAATTCAAGTACGACGTTGCTTTGGGGGGCGTAACAGTGCCGGTACAGCGCTTCATGCAATGGAGCAAGTCGCCGTTCGGCGGCTCCCGAACCGAAACGCAGATTAACGCCATTGACGCTCAGCGCTACCTCAAGGAACGCTACGGCGTCGAAGTGCCGCTAACCATTGGCGAGCTGACCGGCAACCCCGACATCATCCGGCGCGAGAAGTTCACGGGCAAAATCATGGGCGGCTCAGCGACTTACTTGCAGTTCAAGCAGGAGCAGACGGCGGCGATGGAAAAGCTGCAACGCATCATGCAGGGCGCGGAACCGTCCGACGACGAGGCACTGGGCCAGCAGATTATCGCTGCGTTGCAGAAGAAGATTGGGCCGGAAGTCGCGGGCGTCGAAGTCGCGGGCAAGGCTTTGGAAAGCGCCGCGCAGAGCCGCATCATGCAACTTATCGAAGGGCGCACGCTACCCGCCGTTGACCTGACCCGGACGCAGGTGGGCGAAGCGCTGCGCACGCGCCTGACGCAGTTGCGGGACGCGGCCAAGGCCGAAGCGGACAGGCTCTACGACGAGTTTCGTGGCATCACAGGCGACAAGCCAAACATTCCTGCCGCTGACTTGGCGAGCGCGGCACAGGCTATCAAGAAGGACGCCGCTTCGTCCTTCCGTCCAACCCACGCCTACGACTTCGACACCAAGACGGGCACTTTCACGGCGACCAAGACGGGCATGAAAGTCGAACCCTCCACGGCGTTTGTGCCCGAAGCCAGCGTCATGCGCCGCATCGACGAGCTGATTGCCAACAAGGACCGCAGCTATCGCTTCAGCGACCTGCAAAAGATGCGTGCCGAAGTGTACGATGACCTTGCCAAGAGCGAAGCTGTCCCCGGCATGGGCGCTCATTACCTGTCACGTATCGCCAACGCTCTCACCGACGCAATGGAAAAGGGCGTTGCGGGCATGGCTGACCCGCGCGCCAAAGCCGCGCTTGAAGCCGCGAATAAGCACTACCGCGAGCAGGTCGTGCCGTTCAGCAAGAAGGGCATCAACGAGGTGTTCCGCAACGAGTTTGAGAGCGGTGGATTCGGGCCTGCGGAGCTTACTACGAAGCTCATGGAAGGCTCAGCGGGCGCTCGCACTGATCGTTACAACCTGTTCCGCGAAATGCTTGGCGCGAACAGCGGCGAGTTCAAGCTGCTACAACGCAGCATCGCCGACGACATACTCATCAACGCGACCGAACCAGGCGGGGAAACGCTCAACGCGCGCAAGTTCCTCAACTCCTTCAGCGACTTCACCCGAAACAACAAGGAGATCGCCCGCGACGTGTTCGGTCCAGCCGCCGTTGACTTGGTGGAGCAGGCCAAGTTTATGATCCGCGCGCAGGAAGGCGCAAAGTTCGACGCCGAAGCCGTGCGCAAGTTGCTGGCCAGCCCATCGCCCACGCGCGGCCAGCTAGTCTCTCTACTTCGCGCCGAATCTGCCAAGGACAAGGTCGTCAGCAGCCAGTTGCTCAAAGCCATCGCTGACCAGTCCACCGCCGGGCTAAGCATCACGCCCGAGGACGTGGTCAATCGCTTCATCAACAAGCCCGAGCGTAACATGGGCGAAGTGACGCAGCTTCTTGGCCTGCTGTCCGACCGTCCCGCGCTCACCGAGGACATTCGCACCAAGTACCTTGAGTCACTGTTCAAGAACGCGAGCGATGAGGGTCGCACGTTCGCACAGGCACTCCAGAAGGCAGGCGGCGACAAGAAAGCCCGCGCCGTTCTTGGCGATAAACTGTTCGAGGACACGAAGCGATTCGGAATGCTCAAGGAAGCGCAGGAGTTCCCGCGCACCGTGGCTGAACAGGCGGGCGCAATGGCGGGCAGCACACTCATGGACAAGTTGCTGGTGCATCCGCTCAAGACCGCGCGACGCGCCGTGCGCGAGTTTGTCACCGCCAAAGTGCTGACCAGCGACCAGCTTCGCGCTCTGGTTAGCAACGTCAATCCAAGCGACCCCGGCGCCTTGCAGCTCATCCTGACCAGCACCCCGTTCGTTGAGTCGGTCGTGCGCAACTTCGGCCCCGGTAAGGACGCCGAGAACTTCATGCAGTCCGTCAAGGTCGCAACTGACGACTGGATGAAGGGCATGGGCGCCGTCGAAGCGCAACGCAAGCGCGAGTCCGAGGAGTTCGAGCGGTCCATACCTCCAGCACCATCCATCGACACGTTCCGTCGCTCTACTAACGCACCACCTGCACGCTGACCTATGCCCGCCAAGAGTTCCAAGCAGCAACGCTTCATGGCCATGTGCCTCAACAATCCAACGCGAGCACTCGGCAAGTGCCCATCGAAGAAGGTCGCAAAAGAGTTCGCGCACAAGCCCAAGGGCGGTTATCGTAGGCGTCGCGGTCATTAAAACCTATGCGCACTTGGACCATCCTCTACAAATGGGCGTCGGGCACCGGCGTTGCCGAGCGTATCACACCTCCCGTTGACGTTCATGGCGGGCACCAAGCCTCGACCACCGTCCGCACCGCACGCAACGTTGAGCCGACCCGTACCCGCGTCCGTCGAGCCATTGTCGCCGACCTCACCCGAGACGCCGCGCACGGCTCCAGCTTCGCGTGGCGCATCAAGCGCAAGATCAGCGTCGCGGGCCGCGCCTAGCCCGTGCTTTGCTCCGTCCTGATTCCCACGCGCGGGCGCGTTGCGGGCCTGACCCGCGCCATCCAATCGCTGCACCAGTCCGCCAACCCCGACAACTTCGACGTTCGCCTCCGCATTGACGACGACGACGCGGTCACGCTCAAGGCCGTGCCGCGCCTCATTAAACACTTCGGCAACGTGTTCCCCATCGTCGGTCCTCGTTCCAACGGCTACCACTCCGTCGGCGAGTTCATCGCGCAACTGGCATCGCAATCCGACGCCCGCTGGCTGACAATGCTGGACGACGACGTAACGATGGAAGGCAGCGGATGGGACGAGCAGCTCGCTGCGTTGCCCCCCAGCGGAACGGTCGCAGTGCCCGAGTTCTACCAGCTCGGACCGTCCAAGTACAACAGCGGTTCCTGCGTCGGCGGCCATTACCTCGTTGGCTGGTTCGTGCCGAACCGTTCCTGGCACCCGAACAGCGTCTGCTTCCCCGTGGACGTGTGGATGCACGAGATATTCGTGCAGCGCCTCCGCTGGACCGTCGCGCTTCTCAAAGGCGTCACCTACAACCATCAGCGTAACGAAGCCGCCATTCGCGAGCAGCGAGCGGAGCGCATCACGCCCGCGCAGGCTTGACAAAGCTGCGCCCGAGCCTACCGTAACGTTAGTTGTCGCTCCTCTTTCCGTGGCGTGGACTAAACGCCGCGACGACTTAAGTAACGGGCAGTCAGCGCCCTCTCGCCGACGATTCCAACAATAGCGGTGCGCTCCAGCGCGTGTGCGCCTACCCGCCCGCCGTCGGCAACATTAGCAACTTTTATGGCATGTCCAAATCCGTTCGACGTATTACGTTTACGCGCTGAGGATCTGGGGCCCCGCCTTTACACAAGGGCAGCTTATATGGACCCCTGGCTGAACCTGATTTCCCGCGACGAATGGCCCATCGGCGCTGGGCTTGTGCGAAGCAGCTTTGAGGTGCTGCGGAGTGAGCCGAGCACGGATGAGGAAACGTGGGTGCCGATAACGACGACGAGCGGCTCGACCTACATCGGAAGCTGCGGCGGCACGTACAACACGGCGTTCGTGGGCTACAAAGAGGTCACGTACAAGCCCGAGCAGTTCAAGCTGCGCGGCCCGCTTGTGTGCCAGAGCGACCTGACGCTGCACTGGGAGTCGCTGGACTTCTGGGAGAAGTACTTCCAGCGACTTGAGCAGCGCAATACGAAGTCGATCATCAACCGGCTGGAGAACATCTTTGGCACGTACGCGACGAAGGTTGTGCCGTTGGGCAACGGCACGATTGAACGGACGGCAGGCGACATCACGACGCAGCCGCCGGGTAGTGCAATGAGCCTCGGCGGAGCGAGCGTTCCGGGCTGCGCCTTGTCGCAGGACATCCTCGATCAGGAAAGCGTGCTGCTGGTGGAGAACGGTGCGACCGCGCCCGACAGCATGGGCTGGATTACGATGGGACCGAGCGGGCCTATCTTCCCGCTGATGATCGGCATGGACGCGAGCAACCAAATTCTGCTCAACAACGCGGAGCTGCGGGAGGATTACCGCGCGGCTTTCCAGACGTTTGGCGAGACCGCGCCCGTCATTCAGCGGCTCGGCGCGTCGCGCATCATCAAGAACTACCGGCACATCATCACGGCGTTTCCGCCGCGTTGGAGCATTGAAGGCGGCGTGCTAACGCGGGTGCCGCGCTGGCTGATGTCCTCGTCGTCGAGCGTAGCAACCAAGGGTCAGGGCTCAATTCCCAACCCGGCCTACCAAAACCCGAACATCGCGGCCGTCGAAGGCGCTTACGTGCTGACGCCGTGGGTGTATCGCGAGGAGATTCTGCGACCCGTCAACGCCGCTCCCGGCATGACCTGGCGCGCCCAAGATTACATGGGCGAATGGAAGTTCGTCACCGGCAACGATGCCGTGCTCGGCATGGACGATTGCGCTGGTGTCACTGATCCGCTGCACGAATTGGGTAGGCATTTCGCACAATACAAACATGCCGCGAAGCCGATTTTTCCAGATTATGGCAGGCTTCTACTGTTTCGTCGATGCCCGGCGGTTGTCGATTGCGTGTCTTGTTCTTGAACGACTTACATCGCGTTAGCGCCACGCGAATGCGGTTTACCTGCTACGCAAGTTTGAGGTTAACATGAAGCGCATCGAGTTCACACCGCCCAAGGGCGTCGTGCCCGAGGGTACCAAAGCTGGCGAGGAGTTCGACGCGGTGTGTACGTTCCGCGTGAAGCCGGACGGCGACGTGTGCCTTGTGATGCTGGGCGACGAGAAGATGCCGGGGTACGGGGAGCGCGACCGCGGCAAACCCAGCTACAAGGACGAGCACGAGGCGATGCTCGGTGCGTCGGAAGCACCCACCCAAACTGGCTATGCCTGAGTACTGGCTCAGCGGCGTGACGAGTACGGCGAACGACACGCGCCGGGTGCGCTGGGCGAAGATGCTACGTCGGCAACGGACACGGCAGGGCGTCACCAGCGCGGCCACGGACGTGCAAACCATAAACCCGCTTCGGCGACTGCGCGTGAAGCTGCTCAACGTCCTCAACACCTAACAAACCATGGCACAGAACTTCTTGTCGGGTAACGTAAGCACGCCCATCGACACGCAGCGCGTGCTGGAGGTGAAGATTCTCAACCGGCTCAACGCGATGGGTAGTGGTGGCGGGACGGGCGGTTCCGGGTCGGTTGGCACTGGATCGCCCGAAGGCGTCGTCACGGCCACGCCCGGCACAATGTACTTCGACAGCGCGGGCGACAGCTTATGGGTTAAGGAAACAGGAAGCGGCAACACGGGCTGGATACAGCTCATCGCGTAACCGTGAAACGATTACTACTGACGGCGGTGCTGCTCGCGGCGTGGACAGCACAGGCGCAGCCCATCCTCCGAAATGCCATCACCACGAATGCGCTGGCTCATGGCACGGGTGCGTTGACAAACGACGGGTCCGGTGGCTTCGGATGGACGCTGCTGACAGGCAACGTGACCAACGTTTACAACAGCGTGACGATCACGAACCTGACCGTCATCAACACGAACGTGTTCAACGTGTCCAAGGGCGGGCACCTGACGGTGAGCAACTCGCTGTCGATCCTGACGATCCTGACGAACGTGCTGGCGACCACTGGCACCGGGCTGGTGACGAACATGGTGGTGGGCAGCGGGCTTGCCTATGACACGTCAACGCGGACCTTGAGCGCGACGGCAAGCGGCGGCGGCGTCACCACGGACGTGACCACGCTGGGCTGGAGCGGCACCAACATCACCGGCTTTGACGCAACCACCAACGGCATGAGCTTCTACCTGCTGGCGACTAACAATGCTCACTTCGGAACGGCAACGTTCAGCAACCTGCCAGCGAAGACCGCTTACAAGACCTACACGCTCTGCGTCCAGATGGACTCGACAGGCGGTCGTATCATCACCTTCACGAACACGGTTGTGGGCTGGGCGTTGGCACAGCCGGTATTCATCGAGACGAATGCAAGCGCGGTCTCCTACGTTTATCTGCACACGGACCTGACAACGAACTCGACGCTGGTTGGCACAGCCAACGTGGACGTGCGCCGATGAAAGCCCTGCTCGCTCTCCTGCTGACGGTGCTGGGCACCAACGCCGCCATCCCGCCCATCTCGACTTGGGACTACCAGGTCAAGGACTGGCGCGACCGTGCCATCTTCTGGACCAACACGGTAGACGCGCCAAGCTACCGGAACGCGACGGACTTCATGCTTTACCTGAGGTTCACGGGCGTGCGCAGGCTGGTGTCGCGGGCGGGCATATACCTAGGCAGCGGGCTGCAAGCGACTCGAGCGACGTTCATCATCGACGGCGGGCGCACGAACGACGTTCCGGTAAACTTCGTCGCGGGCGATTACACGACCAACGGGCTGACGGGCAACCTGACGGACAAGTATCTGGACACCGGGTTTGTGCCGTCCAACGTGTCGCCGCTGACGGAGAACTCCATGCACGGTGGCGTTTACCTGCACACGTTCGTGTCGGACAGCGCGGGCTACATACCTGCGGGCGTGAACTCAGTGGCGGCTGGTCCGGCGCACCTCATCATCAAGCACTCGACGGGGACGTGGATACAGTTCCTGACAGGCAGCGGCACGTTCAACAACGTGGCGGACGCAACTGGGCTTGGCTTCTACGTGTCCACGCGCACGTCCACGACCTTCGCGGGCACCTACAAGAACGGGGTGCTGTTCGTGTCGGTGGACCCGACGGAGGGCGGTGGGCTGCCGGACAACACGTTTATGATCCACGCGCGTGGTGTGACGGCGAGCGTGGACTCGTTCAGCGACCGGCAAATCCAGTACTACACGATTGGGCTGGGGCTGGACGCGGCGCAGAACCGCACCTACCAGCTTGGCGTCGAGCGGCTGCAACGGCGCATGGGCCGGAGCGTCCTGTGAACCTGTACCACTGCAAAGCGTGCGGTGCGCCGCGTGGTCGGACGGATGTTTACTGCGGCCCGTGCCTGCGCGTGCGGATTGTGTGGCGCGACGTGCTGCTGACCGCGCTCTGGATCGCCGCGCCCATCGCGGCCTACGCACTGCTTCGCTGATGCGCTTCTCTCTGCGACAGCGCCGGTTCGTTGACACGCGCTACATCGAGACGTTGACAGGGCGGGCTTACCTCGCGAATCTGCGCGTGCGGATGCTCGGGCAAAAGGTGCGGCGGTTCGCACGCTGGCTTGGCTTCTGCACAAAGCGATGAATTTACCGGCAGGGGCTTACCTGTACATCACGCGGGACGGCAAACGATACTATGCAATCATCCAACGCAAAGGGCAGCGCGGTTTGGTGCGATTCTTCCATCTCGACGGCAGGCCGGACATCCATGGACGGGAGGACGGAGCACCAATCGCGGTCCTTATCAGCGTGGGGTCGGCTCTTGAGCGCGGTTACTTTGTGCCTCTTGTGCCACACGATTGGCGCAGCAACTGTGACGCTCCAATGGGACCCGTCGGCGACAACGAACGTGAGCTACCGCATCTACAGCGCAACGGGCACGGCGGCGTTCAACCCTATTATGGACGTTACGGCGACAACGGCGATTGTTGCTGGCATTTCCACGAGTGCGCCGACGCGGCTGTACGTGACGGCGTTCAACACGGGCGGGGAGAGCGCTCCGAGCAACACGGTAACGAACACGCCAACGGTCACGCCGCCGCCCTTGGGTCTAACGTTCGAGGCTGAGTCGGGCATCATCGTAGCGCCATTCTACGTGGTCGGCGGGGCCGTACAGCAGGACGTGGAAAGCACTGCGAGCACAGGGGGGAGGGCCAGCTACGTGTTCACCGTGACGAACGCTGGCAGCTACACGGTGAGCGCCCTTGTGGATGCGCCAAACGCTGGCGCGGACAGCTTCTACGTGAACATCGACATCGAACCAGTGGAGGCCGATTGGTGGTCGGTGCCAAACACGGTGGGGTTCGATATGCGAGGTGTGCGGTATAGCGGCGAGACCAATGACCACAGGTTCAAGTTGAGCTCGGGAGCCCACACGCTGATTGTGCGCGGGCGCGAGGCCGGGTGCAAAGTGGACCGATTCGTCGTGGCTACAGTGGAGGTGACGCCACCACCGCAGCCGCCGCAACCACCAACCAACCTGCGCACTGCGGCTATTACAGCCAGTCGTATCGACCTCGGTTGGGACGAGACGCCTAGTTTGGTGAGCGTGGAACGGGCGATTGTAACGCCGAACTTCGTGCAGATCGGGCTGGTCGCGCCGGGCAACAGCTTCTACATCGACACGGGCCTGAAGCGGTTCACGAAGTACTTCTACAGGGTGCGAGCGCAGAACTCGGTCGGCTTTGGACCGTATAGCCCAATCGTGAGCGAGCGCACGCTCAAACGCTGACGCCATGAACCTGCTCGACTTGGCGCGGGCAATCGTGTGCAGCCTGCTCGGGCACCGCATCGTCGAGCGCACGGACGGCCAGCGCTGGTGCGCGCGGTGCAAGAGGTTCGTCACGCTGTTGTGAAGGAGGGCAGCGGGAGCACTCGCCCCCGCCTCGTTTGAAGACGTGGTAGGTAAGACCACGGACTGTCGCCGCGTCCGGTGCTGCAAGGGCCGTGCCAAGGACTGCGCTACGAACTCCGGAGCGCGCATTTCCAAGCCTTTCGGGTTGCTACCCATTGACGGCGTGCCACAGTTAGGGGCATGGGCGTCACCGAATTTGCCAGAAAGCAAACCCACCTAACGCCAGTCGTGCTCGTGGGGGGCTCGTTCGTGGTGGGCAACCTGTCCGTGTTCCTCGTCAGCACTCTCAAGGAGATGCAGGCCAAGAGCCACATGCCAGGCGGCGTCGATATGTTCGACTTCGCGATCTTGCTCGCGGGCATCCTTGGCAGCATCGCCATTAACATTGCGGCGTATATGAACAGGGGCTACGGAAGATGGGCTGACCAGCGCGACGAGCAACACGCGCAAGAACTAAAGCTGGAGACGGAGCTGCGCCTGAAGGCTGCGGACGGCGCGGTGCCGCCCAAACCCATGACACCCGAACAGGCAGCGACGCTGGCAGAAGGGCACCTGCGATGAGTGGCAAGCTACGTGTGCTTCTTCTGGAAAATTCTTGCGACGACGCGATCATCGCAGCCCGCGAGACCCGCGACGTGGCGACGATGGACGTGGCCATCAACGGCGACGCCTTTCGCGAGATGCTGAACGAGGCGTGGGACGTGATTGTGACGGACTTGGGTGTGCCGGGCATAACGGGGCTGGACGCGATAAGGCTGGCGCGGGAAAGGCACCCAGACACGCCGGTTATCATCGTGACGGGGAGCGTGACAGCGCGACAGGCGGACGACGCCTGCAAGGCCGGGGCGAGCCGCTTCTTCCTGAAGCAGTTTGACGGCGTGCCGGGGCTGGCGACGGCGCTGTTGCAGGTGCATGAAATGCGCCTGCTGACGGAGCAATCGCGCAAGGACAACCGGATGGAGATACTCGGACACAACACCGCGGGCATCACGCATGACCTGAACAACATCCTGCACGTCGTCGTGAACGGGCCGGACATACTGCGACGCGACCTTGGGCGCTACAAGCTGGTGCCGCTGGAGCGCGGTGCGGAGCCGGAACCGCTGCCGCAGTCAATGGAGCGGGTGCTGAGCGCCATGGAAGGGATGGCACGGCGCGGCGCGGACATGAGTCGGCAGATGGTCACGTTCGTGCGTGGGAGCAACGGGACATCGCTCAAGGCGACGGCGCCGGAGTTCCTGCTGACGGAGCTGGGCAAATTCCTGCGCGACACCTTTCCGAAGAACATACGGCTGTCGTTCGCGACGCTGCCCGGGACGGCGACGGTGAAGTGCGACCCCACGCAGATCGAGCAATTGCTCATGAACCTCGCCGTGAACGCGCGAGACGCGATGCCGCATGGCGGACAGTTGACCGTGACGGCGCAGAACACGGTGCTGCCGAGCGGTCGGTTCGTGGTCATCGAGATGCGGGACACCGGTGGGGGCATACCGGCGGACGCGCTGCCGCACATCTTCGAGCCGTTCTTCACGACGAAGGACAAGGGAAAGGGCACGGGACTGGGCCTGAGCATGGCGCAGAAGCTGGCACGCGACCATGGCGGCGAGATAACGGTGACGACGAGCGCGACCGGCACGAGCTTCTTCCTGTACCTGCCACAGACGCAGGCCGAGACGCACGCCGAGGCGGTCGCAAGGGCGGTGGAGTTCAACGGGCACGGACGGACGGTGCTGGTCGTGGACGACGAGGCGTATATGCGTATGTTCGTCGAGATGCACCTTAAGGACGCGCACTACAAGGTGCTGACGGCGGGCAGCGGCATGGAAGCGCTGAGCTACTTTCGCAGCAATGCGAACGTGGCGGTGCTGTTGAGTGATTGTGGTATGCCGGTGATGAGCGGGCAGGAACTGGCGGCGGCGCTTCGCGGGCAGGGCTACGAAATGCCCATTGTGTTCCTGACGGGCGCGACGGACGAGACGACGTTTGAGCCTGCGCCGGACGCCGTGCTGCTCAAGCCGTTCACGCGGACGCTGTTGCTGGAGACGCTCGCGCAGGTGTTGACGAAGGCGGACGCGGGGGATACACAGGGTGCATGAAGCAACTCCACCTATGGCTATTGAGCGCGTCAATGGCATGGCTGATGGCCTGCCAGTCGCTCTACACGGCGACGGTGACGCTGACGGCGGTCGTTGACAGCGCGTCGAAGGAGTATGCGCGGCTCTACAACGACGGGCTTGTGCCACCGGACGTGGCGACCAAGGCGGCGCTGGCCCACGCGGAGTATCGGAAGGCGGCGGGCGTAGCGCACGATGCGTTTGTCGCGGCCAAAACGGGGCAGGTTGGCGACACGAAGGCGGCGCTCGAAGGGGCGCGGATCGCAGCAGGCCGCTTTGTGGACGTGCTCGTGCCCCTCCTGACGCGCGACAAGGTAAAGAGCCTACGGGCGAACCTTAACCGAGCGGAGGCACCATGAGCGAGGCGCTGCTGATAGCGATACTGAACGCGCTGGCCAAGGTCGGATTTGACGGCGTCATCGCCTTTCTGGAGAACCTCGGATCGACCATTGACGACGCGATTGCGGCGTTGAAGCTAGCGAAGGAAAAGAGCCTCGCGGACTACCTCGCGGAAGATGCGGCGAAGCGTGCGCTCCTGCCGCCGCCTGCCCCACCAGCTTAGGGCCACGGGCAAGTCGCCCGATCCACATAGACTACCGACTAGCTGCGCCCGGTGCGCGAACGTGGCGACCGCCCCTTAGATAAGCTGATGGTCGATCTCCCGCTGGATGCGGCGCACCGCGTTGTCGAAGTGGCGCGGGTCGCGCTCAATGCCAACAAAATGGCGATGCGTTCGCACGCAGGCCACCCCTGTTGAACCGCTACCCATGAACGGGTCGAGCACCGTTTGGCCCGCCTCAGAAAAGGCGCACACAAGCCATGCCATAAGCGGCACCGGCTTCTGGCACGGGTGAAACTCGTTGTCGCCGTTATAGACTTCGCGCTCCCAGTCACCTTTCGGCGGACGGCTGCATACTATGGGTTCGCAGTCAGCGCCCATCGGTGTCGGATTGCGCTTGCGATATTTCAAGATGCAAGGCGAGCGCAGGCGTAAGCACATCTCCCACACGCCTTGAATCGGGCAAAAGGAAGCGAGCGTTGCGGGTGCGTGCTCCATCCATGTAAGGGCGAAAGCGTCCCACTCCGCGGTTTCTTTACGTCGTTGGAACTGTCCCGCACGCTTGCCTCCACCTCGAATCCAGCCTGTGCCGTAAGGCTGGTCGGTGATGACCGCATCCGCATCCAGCGGCAACAGCGTCAGGCAATCGGCGCAGTAGAGCGTGGCGGTGCTGTAGCGCCCGCGCAGGCGCACGGGTTCAACGGTGGTCACTTAGCGGATGACGTAGTCGCCCTCGCGTATGCTCTTGAGGAACGCGCGCAGCGACTTGAGCAGGGTCGCCTTACGGTTGTAGCCGCGACCACCGGCGACGATGTCGCTGCTGCGGGTGGCGTGCCACGAGAATTGCCCGTCCTTGTCGCGGCGGATGGTGAAGCGCGTGGATTTCATGCGCCCTTCTTACGCTTCGCAGCGACCAAGGACAAGGCGCGTTTGGTGCGCTCGACGCGGAGCAGGCGACCGCTGGCGCTACGCACGAGGGTGCCGTCGGGGCGGAGGGCGTAGCCGTGGGGTATGTTCATAGGCGCACGAGTTTACCAGCTTTCTACAGGCGTATCCGCTGGCGCGAGTTGATGAAGTAAGCGAAGCCGTGAAACGACTCAGCGCGGGCGGTTGAAACTGCGGCTTGCACGGACCAACGCAGGATGCTGCCCACGAATGTATCGCGCCAATATACCTGCACTGCGAACGGTCGCTTCATAGTCGTTCGTCGCGGCGGCGGTCGGCCAGTCCGTTGGCGCGTGCGGCGTGCGCGTCCGCTTCCTGCTCGTCGGCCTGCTCAAGGGCGTTGCCCACGTCGATGGGGTGCTCGCAGTTCGAGCACTCGTCAGGTTCGATGCGTGCGCTCTCGGCGGGATAGCACCGCTCCGGCGAACCCCACGTCTTGGCGGGCACGTAGGGATGGACCGTAACGGGCGTGTCGCGCTCGCAGTGCGGGCACGTCCAAGTGATGGTGGTCGGTTTCATAGCAGGCCCTCCTTCTCCGCGAACCACTCGGGTACTTCGAGCAGGCACATCGGCAGCATGTCGCCGGGTTGCTTTGGGTATCCAGCGCACGTTCCAAAGCGGCGGCGAGCGCGAGTTCGCGGTAGGTTATCGCAGTAGTAAACTGCGATAGTTCGAGGTACAGGCGGTCGATGGTTTCGGTGTCGTTCATAGTGGTTCAAGTTCGCCCCACGACGGCCCGCGCTGGGCTTCGTAGGGTATGGTGAAGGTCGTGCCCGCGACCGTGATGGGGTTCGCGAACCAGACCGGGATGCGGGCGGCTACCCAATCGCGGCGCTCAACGGGCGCTTGGAACAGGACGCTGTCGTGGACAGTGAGCAGCGGGCGAGCGATGCGCTTGCCGTCGGTGTCGCGATTGTCCGGGTCGTCCCACAGCTTCAGCAGGGCGCAATTGCAGCAGTAGGCTGTGTTCGCCGCAGGGCAAAACGGGTATGCGTCCTTGATCGTCTGGTGGTCGTCCTTACGACCGAAGAAGTCGCGGCGCAGTCCGCTTGCGGCAGTCAACGCGCCGTCTCGCTTGAGCAACATACGCACGCGCTCCTGCCACCGTTTCACGCCAGCGTATCGCATGAAATAAAGGTTCTGGAGCTGCCTACACTGCGCGACCGTGAAAGTGGAGAGTTCGCCGCCCCCTTTGTACGAGTCCTCAAGAATCTGCTCTGCCATTCGCACATCGCCCATGCCGTAGTTGCTGCCATGGACGACGCGCTTGCACCCTTGGTAGAGCCAATCTTTGGGCAATGCGGCGCAGCGTTCAGCGAGTTCAGAGCGGCTCATCTGGTTGACCTTTGCGCCTTCAGTGTACATAAGCGCCACGATCTTCGCCTGCTTCAAGTCCGCTTTGAGATCATCGAGCATGGTCGAGTCTCCAAGGTTCGCGCACTCACAGGCCACCGTCCAAGTATCGGCAGACTTGAGGTCGATCTGGTAAAAGTCGTAGCCGGGGTTAGCAATGAACAGATGGCGGTGACGCGACGAGATGGTATGCAGATTGCCCCCTGAGCCGGTATTGCTCCGGTTCGACGCCATACGCCCGACTTCACTGCCCGCGATATTGAGCGACGTTCGCATTCGACCATCCTTGTCCACCTTCCACGCGAGGCTTTCCAGTTGCGTACGACGGTCGCTGAGTTGAAGGCACAGCTCCAAGCGCCGGTCCTTCGTCTGCCGAAAGGTTGCCAAGAGCGCGTCCACAGCGACGGACAGCTTGTCGGTGTTTCGTGCGCCTTGTTTGATATAGCGACGAGGAAACCCACACCCTTTTGGCGGCGGGTCGTAGAGGAAAGACCGCATCTGTGGCGTTGAGGCCGTATTCATACCGCGGTCGAGCAGGGCGTTGAGTTCGCCGGTCGCGGCGTATCGCTCCTGGGCTGTCATAGCAGCGATCCTTGCGGGTCGGCCAGCTTCACTTCGGCCATGCAAATCGTGTCGTTGTGGTCGCTGCCGTGGCAGACGAGCATCACTTCGAGCAGGTGCCAGCCTTTGCCCATGCCGACGGTGTTCCAGCCGAAGTGCAGAACAACGCTGCCAGGGACGACTAGCCGGTTGATAACGCGCTTTACCCGCTTGCGCACGAGGCCAAGCAACGCATCGTCCTGCGTCATCCCAATCCCGATGGAGTCGTAGCACTCCTTCACTTGGCGCGGCGAGTAAGGCGGATCGATGATAACGAGGTCGGCGACTACACCCTGCCTTGCCAGTCGCGACAGGAACACGCCGGCATCCTCGTGACTGTCAGCAGCAGTCGCCGGGTTGAGGTCGTTCGTGTAAGTCGTCCATCGCTTGTTGCGAGCGAACGGGTCAACAGACACGCGAGCGTTGAGCAGGTAGCGCTTCACAAAACACCCGATACTCGGCACATCGAACGTGTCAGCGTTGGGCATATCCCACACACGCGAGAAGCGCGGCGCGGCGTATCGCTCCTGGGCGGTCATGCGGCGGCGTGACGGGTGGTGGTGGGCGCGTGCATGGTCAGAAGGGCACGTCGCCAAGCTGCCCAGCGGCCTCCGCGTCGCTCTGGACGCCAAGGGCGCGGGCGAGGGCGATGATGCGGGCGGCACGCGACCGTGGCCCCGCAGGAGACGGCGCAGAGGCGTTCTTATGGTCTGTCGCAGTGGCCTGCTGCGCCGCGCCAAGGTCCGACTCTCTGCATTCCTGCGCCGTCGCTTGCGGAGCCGCCGCGCACGCCGTTTCGTG
>Ga0111539_10003848_pt1 | contig 19761 bp, 14 predicted proteins | sample RhiMethybrSRZTD1_FD_79667 | JGI IMG/M metagenome (GOLD analysis project Ga0111539, IMG submission 79667) | Populus rhizosphere microbial communities from Tennessee, USA - Rhizosphere MetaG P. TD hybrid SRZTD1 (version 2) (version 2) | ecosystem: Host-associated > Plants > Roots > Rhizosphere >... | reverse complement strand
GATCTGGCGAAAAGCGTTTGATGCGAACAAAGCCGGCGCGTATTCGATTACGGTTGCCGACGCGGTGGGAGTGATGGAGACAGCGTTAAATAGGTAACTCAGTTCGGCAGATTTTGGAATTGAACTTCCGGGCCGGTGAGAATACACTACGGCAATGATGCAACGTCGCACACTCCGAATCGCCACTTATGTTCTAATATTTGTCATCGGGACAATTGTCATCGACGGCTACGACGTACTCACAGGCGGAAACATAAAGGAACTATTTTCTGAACCGATCCGAGGGTGCTTTTAAGAACAAGGGCCACCCACCAACGACGCGAAAGCACTTCGAAATAATGGTCCAATCTCCACGATTTTGTTGATGCCCTCACGCTTTCAGAATTAATCGAACCTCGAAGTATCCCAAAGCGTTCTCACTGCATCATAGGTGCGCTCTAAGATTTTGAGACCTCGCAAAAAATCAGTTCAACCTTAAAGGAGAATTACTCTATGAGAGATAAGACTGAAATCTGCACTCCAGAAACTGCCGAGCAGAGCCGGCCGTTCTTCGCGCGTTTCCTCGAAGGCCAGGACACCTCAAAAGATTCCTTCATGACACTCAAGTATCCGTCCGATCGTGACGAAATCGATCAGCCAATTGAGTTCACAGAGGCCCGTTAGGACGGTCGCGGCCCTCGTTCAGCAGTATCTGAGGGCCGCACCTTTGATTCACTCACACTCCTACCCATTCCAACTCTTCGAAACTATGGTCCGAATTCCCTGGTTTTTACGCGTTCAGAATTAGTAGAACCTCGCGGGTACTGAAAGTATTTTCAATGCGTCACAGGTATCGTAAGATATGTCACCCTCCCAATACTCAACCAGCCCTTAAAGGAGATTTACTCGATGAGAGACAAGACAGAATCATGCAATCCCGAAGGTTCTGAGCAGAGCGTGCCGTTCTTCGCTCGCTTCCTCGAAGGCCAGGACCGGTCCGAAAATCGGGCACAGACGCTCAAGTACCCGTCTGATCGGGACGAGTGGGATCAACGAATTGAGTATGTGTCAGGTAACAACGGTCCACAGCAATAAAAGAAGGTCCGTTTAGACGTCGCGGCCCTCGTTCGATGAATCAGCAAACGCGGGCCGCACCCTTGAATCACTCACTCAGATGAATGCCGTTCTACTGCTGACGCATAGTGGCGACTTCTACACTGTCGATCTGGTTTCACAGGCTCTTGCGCGCCGTGGCGTTCGTCCCATTCGCTTCAACACCGATCTTTTTCCATCGTCTATTAAACTGGTGGGCCGCGTGGGCGACGAGCGCATCTTTACTGAAACGGGAGAGCAGGTTTCTGCCGTGGAGGTGTGCGCCGTTTGGGCACGCAAGCTTTGGCCGCCGCGCATGGCCCAGGACCTTGACGATCGCTATCGCGCGATGTGCGTCGGGGAGTCGATGGCAGCGCTTGAAGGGTTTCTCGACGCGCTGCACGACGCGCGCTGGGTCAACGACCTTCAGTGCCAGCGCGCCGCCGAGAACAAGCAACGACAACTCCGGCTCGCCGCGCGTGCCGGACTGCGCGCGCCACGAACTCTTGTTACCAACGATCCGGTAGCAGCGCGACAGTTCTTTGCAGAGACTGACGGCGAGACGGTAGCGAAGCTGCTTCGTCCGATCTCCGTCAGCATGGACGCAGTTGATGCTTTCGTTTATACGAATCGCGTGCGCGAAGAAGACCTGGCTAGTGCTGAGACGCTGCGGCATTGCCCGATGGTGTTTCAGGAGTTGATTCCGAAGGCGTGCGAACTGCGCGTGGCTTGGGTGGCGGGTCAGATCTTTGCAGGTGCGGTAGATGCGAGTGGCACGTCGCGCGGGCAGACGGACTGGCGTCGCGTTGCGGCTGAAGAGTGTCGTTGGCAGGTGGCCGAGGTGCCTGCTGAGATTGCAAGTGGTTTGCATAAGTTGATGTCGGAGCTTGGGCTCGTGTTTGGCGCTGTTGATTTGATTTGCACGCCTACGGGTGAGTACGTGTTCCTCGAGGTTAATCCGAGCGGTGAATGGGGGATGCTCGAACGTGACCTTGGGCTTCCGATTTCGGAAGCGATCGCCGCGGCGTTAGTGTCTCTCGATACTCGGAACGTACTGTAGGGGCGGCCCTCCGTGGCCGCCCCTGCCGGATATCAAGATTTCCGAAATTTGGTCTGTGCCTCGCGAGAGGCAGCGACTCGTTCGCTTAGTCGCTTCGATTCCATGAAGGGGCGGCCACGGAGGGCCGCCCCTACAGTACGTTCCGAATTGATAAATCGTATGTCGATTCTTATTGTTACACATAGCAAGGATAACGATAGTGTGGCGCGAGTGGTGGAAGCTATTGCTCGCAAGGGTGGGCAGGCAATCCGGTTTGATACGGATAGATATCCGACTGATGTGCGGCTAACGGCTTATCACGGTGCCTCAGACGAGCGGCTCACGCTTACGAACGACGATGGTGAGTTCGACCTGCGCGAGGTCACGGCGGTCTGGCACCGACGCATCAACTTCGGAGCTGATCTTCCCCCAGGGCTCGATCGGCAACTGCGTCAGGCATCGCTGGGCGAAACGAGTGCTGCCGCTCACGGCATGCTCGCGAGTCTGAAAGCCTTTCGCATGGACCACCTGCACCACATCCGTCACGCAGAAAACAAACAGCTTCAACTCCAGGTAGCCCGCGAACTCGGACTCAACACACCGCGCACTCTCACGACTAACGATCCAACCGTCGCCCGCGCCTTCGCGACGAGTTGCGAGGGCGGATTAGTGACAAAAATGCTCTCTTCATTCGCGATCTATGAAGAAGGAAAGGAACTCGTCGTCTTTACCAATCCCGTGAAACCCGAAGACCTTGAGGATCTCTCCGGCTTGCGTCTCTGTCCGGCTACTTTCCAGGAGCTACTCCCCAAGTCACTCGAGATTCGAGCAACGGTTGTTGGCAAACGCGTGATGTCTGCCGCCGTCGATTCACAAGTCTCCGCGCGCGCCGCACATGACTGGCGCCGTGATGGTCTTCGCATGCTGCAAGACTGGCGCCCTTACGAACTCCCACATGACGTCGAAGAAAAACTCCTGCGCCTGATGGATTACTTCTCCCTGAACTACGGCGCAATTGACATCATCCTGACACCCGACAACCGGCACGTCTTTCTCGAACTCAATCCCTGCGGCGAGTTCTTCTGGCTTGAACGCGCTCCGGGCCTTCCCATCTCCGAAGCTATCGTGGATATTCTCCTGCGTTCATCCGCGTGCTAATGTCGTACCGCGGATGAACGTCGATGATCGATCCCTACCTGTGTGCTCGCTGTAATGCGTCGCTTGTTGTTGTTGACGCTCCGAGCGTCGTATGCCGGTACTGTGGTGCTGTAAACGAAGTGCCGGCGGCATACCGGGAGGAGCTTCGCCTAAAACGCGATCTCGATCAAACAACGCGCCATGCGGTAGCAGAGTGGGCGCGTCTCGATCGTATTAAAGTTCCACGTTGGTGGTTTGTAAGTAGCGTTAGCATTCCGTTTCTGCTGCTTGTCGGAGGTCTCGCGATTCTTCTGGTCCTTGGGATGCTGAAAGTGGTGAGCAGCACAAACCTCGCTCAGCTCGTCGCGATTTTTGTTTGGTTTCCACTCGTGCCGGTCGCGTTGCTGGCATCGCGGGTAGGCATGAGAAACCTGCTTGTGAGTGGCGCCGCGCGTATCGGCGTGGCGTTTGCCGCGATGCCGTCCGAGAGTGGGGAACTAAACTGTCGCCAATGTGGCGCACCACTCACCGTTGAGCCGGGGGATATTCTGGTTCGATGTCTTTATTGCGAGGCGGAGAGTATCGTTCGTCTTGATGCTTCGCAGATGCAGTCGCTCGAAACAAATGTCGGAACGGCGAAGATGAGCTTGGCTCAGGCGATGGGCGCGTTATCAAAGCACGCCGAGCTTGCCTCATTTGAAACTCGTGGCCGTGTGTTCGTAGTCGCCGGTCTGTTAATCCTTCCACTCATTTGGTCATTCGCATTTGGAGTACAGTCAAGTTACTGGTCCTTCCTGATTGCGTTGGATGTCTTTGTGCTCAGCCTCTGCGTGTTCTGGATGATGCGCGAGGCCTTTCTTCTACCGGTAACAGTAGAGGAGCTTGATACGCTTCGAACCACAGAAGAACATCCACAAAAACGAACAGCTAAACGGCCCCCCGGCACTCGCGGTTGGTACGACAATTCCTCCGAGCCGGTGAACTTTATGGTCCCGTTGGTAGTCACCCTGATATTTATAGCAATTGAGACAATTGTTTTCACAGCGCGCTGAAAGAAGAGGTAATGATTACTTTTCGATAATGAGATTCAAGGACGCAAGAGAGGAAATTCGAGTCATCGCTAAGTCAGTCTGTAATTCTTCAGCCCACTTCATCGTATTATCGTCACCTGACTCGGCCGAATCGTAGGCGAAGGAGTCGGGGCCGCAACAGCACGGGATCCAAACCACAGTTCAACCATCAATTGTTCTCGGAACCCTCCATCGACGGCAATAATCCGACTCGATTCAATATCAAAAGTACGAGTCAAGTATCGCTTGGCGCGATTAGCACGTGTTTGCGCCTCGGCCACATGCGCACGGCGTCCAGCGTAAACGATTATGTAGCCTCTCGTATCCGGTTTTAGCAAGAGTTCGTGAGCCAGCATATCAAGCCGTGATTTCTCATCGTCAAAGCGAAGATCTCCATACATATCCAACCTGCCTAGCGGATACATTGCTAGACCCGCTTCCGGTGTAGCAACGGGCTTTGGATCTGGACAACGCAAACCACGGTCATTGGTTTTTGGGCCGTATTCGAATCGGGTAACTAAACCATCAACCACCAAAATCGTAACTCCGTCTGCTTCTCTGGAGTAGAGTACGTTCCCCAGCGTAAACGGATCCTCTCTTCGCTGATAGTTTTCCACCTTAATTCCCCATTCGGCCAAAGTGCGCTTTGTTTTAGGCGTAACCAACATGCCGACAAGTGTGTTCGGTGGAACATTCCAGCCACGGATACCAGGTTCACAAGGGCCACCCGAAGAATAGATCATTGAAAGGATTTGATCTGGTGTGTCGTATATGCAGTCGCAGGAGCTTGATGACGGTCCAAGGAGTTTAAGGACATCCTGGCGGGTTGATTTTAGAAGCGTGAGATGTTGCCATGGTTCATCTTTCGGCTGGCCATAGATAGACCCTGATGATAAGACTATAAGGAGTAAAACGATTCTTCTCAACATACCACTACCTCTTTTAGTGCCTGTATCCACTGCCTGGTAACGGAACACATGCGTGCTCAAGGCCACCCGTCCAGTAGTTACTATTTGCTATCACATCTTTCTCATCAGGTAAGTCGCCACTTATGAGACCGGCCTGATGGGCGGCCACCGCTAGCAAACGATCATCATAGCCGCCATAGGAACCTGAGACATGGATTAATTCGTGAAGGATCCCAGAAAGGTATAACGGTTCATTAACGATCATGTTTTCATTATTAATCTGAACCTGTGCCCAGCCTCGAGGCCCCGCGCCGATGAATCCGAGACCCAAGTTAGCATACACCTCAACTTTGCCCTGCTTATATCGAAATGGCCCGAACACGAAGTTTCCCTGCAAGTCGTTGTTCGACTGTGAAATTTCTTTGCCATCATCTGCGCCGTGGTGGTGTTTACCTTGAGAACCGTTTCATGGAGAGATCTGCCCGTAAACACTAAAGAACCTCCCGGAGGACTACAAATGCAAACGTTCCTGCAAGACCTGAAATACGCGCTGCGCATGCTGAGAAAGAATCCGGCGTTTACTGCCGTGGCGATTCTGACACTCGCAGTGGGCATTGGCGCCAATTCGGCCATCTTCAGCGTTGTAAACTCGGTCCTCCTGCGGCCCCTGCCTTACCGGCAACCCGATCAACTCGTCCGCGTCTACAGTGAATTTCCCACGATGCAGCTCAAGAAGTTTTGGCTCTCGCCCCCCGAACTGCTCGACATTCAGCGCGAAGCAAAATCCTGGGAAGCAATTGGCGCGTGGGCGCCCGGCGGCCGGAATGTCGGGACTGAGAGTGAGCCCCTGCGAGTAACCTCGGCGGTGATTACGCGCAGCTTGCTTGACGTATTGGGAGTGCAACCGGAACGTGGTTGCAACTTCAGTGAAGAAGAAGATCGTAATGGTGGACCACAAGTCGCCATCATTTCGCACGGCCTCTGGCAAAAGGGTTTTGGCGGAGCAAGTGACATTATCGGCAAACACATTCAGGTCAACGCAACCACAACTGTCATTGTTGGCGTGATGCCCGCGAACTTTTCGTTCCCGCCCGGAACTAACGATCAGGTCGATCTTCTCGTGCCTTTCCAATTCGATCCCGCCAACCCCGGCAGCCGTGCTTCCCATTTCCTTTCAGTGATCGGTAGATTGAAACCCGGCGTGACAACCGAGCAGGCGCAAAGCGAAATGACGAGCCTGATGGCCGGTTGGAAGAGTGAAGGTCGCGCGCAGCATTTACTCAACCCGGAACGCCACCCGGTGGTAATGCTCGGACTGCACGAAGACGTTGTCGGCTCAGCTCGCAGAGCCGTGTGGCTACTCATGGCGGCAGTGGGTTTTGTTTTACTGATCGCGTGTGTGAACGTTGCGAACCTCTTGCTTGCTCGCGCGGAATCACGACACCGTGAGTTTGCAGTTCGCCTCGCACTGGGAGCCGGTCTCAAACGAATGGTCCGGCAATTTGTTGCCGAGGGTTTTGTGCTGGTTCTAATTGCATCAATTCTCGGCGTAGTGCTCGCGTTTGTGGGATTGAAGGTCCTGTTAATGTTTGCGCCTGATAGCGTGCCACGTACTGAGGAGATCAGCGTTGGTCTTCCCGTACTCGCGTTTACCATCGCGGTTGCGATCGTCGCTGTTTTTCTCTTTGGCCTCGCACCTTTGGCCCAGGTTAGTGAACGTAATTTGGCGAACTGGATTCGCGGCGCCGGGCAGCGCACAATTCGAGGAGGAGGGCAGGTCCTACGCAAGAGCCTTGTTGTGACTGAGATTGCGCTCGCACTGATCCTCGTCATCGGCTCCGGGCTCATGATTCGCGCCTTTTGGAAGTTGCAACAAGTCAACACCGGCTTTGATCCGCACGGGGTCGTCAGCTTTAGCCTGAATCTTCCCGCAGCTAAATACAAGAATCCGGAACGCCTCCAGTTCATTAACGCACTCGAGCAGAAACTCAGCACCGTTCCCGGTGTGGCCGGCGTCTCCATGGCAAGTGGGCTGCCTCCGTTACGTCAGATCGATGCCAACGACACTGAGATTGAAGGCTACCAGCCCACGCCCGATAGTCCGGCGCAGAATATCGACTACTGGAATGTCATTGGTAACGACTATTTCAAGTCGATGAAGATCAGATTGTTGGAGGGTCGCACATTTGAGCCGCAGGACGACAACCCAAACTCGATGCCGGTTGTGGTTGTCAACCAGGCGCTCGCAAAAAGATTCTGGACCGGAAGTCCGATTGGCCGGCGTGTGAATCCCGGATTTATCGAGCCCAAAGTTTGGTTCACGATCGTGGGCGTGGTTGAAGACACCAAGAACGCAGGCATGGATAAGCCTGCGGGTCCTGAACTCTACATGCAGGTACGACAAGTTGCGAGTCAGTTCCTTGACGGTAACGTGAGTTTTGTCGTGCGTGGTGCGAACGATTCCACGCCGCTGGAGGGCTCGATTCGCGGCGCCGTTCGTGAATTGGATCCGACGCTGCCGGTCTACAATCTTTGGTCCATGAATGAAGTGGTGTCGAAGTCGATGGTCCAGCCGCGCTTCCTCGCGCTACTGCTGGCTACGTTCTCGGGTATCGCGCTGTTCCTGGCGGCGATTGGTATTTACGGCGTGATGGCTTACTCGGTGGCGCAGCGCACGCAGGAAATCGGCGTGCGAATGGCGCTGGGAGCGCGACCGCTGCACGTATTGCGACTCGTCTTCAGCCAGAGCCTGAGCATGCTGCTCATCGGCGTAGTGATCGGATTGGCAGGAGCGTTTGCGCTGACGCGCCTGATGCGCACACTGCTGTTCGAAATAACTGCCACCGATCCGCTAACGTATGTTAGTGTCATTGGTCTACTAACGATCGTCGCACTACTGGCGTGCTACATCCCGGCGCGCCGCGCAGCGAAAGTTGATCCACTAATTGCGCTCAGATACGAATAGGTTGGCGAGGGGAGATCTTAGTTGCCGGGTTTGGTACGGCGGGTCTTCTTTGTCTCCTTCACTAACGGATCGAAAACAGGCCGAAGCGATTGGTCCAGTTCAAAACACTTTTTGAGATCGCGCTCGGCCTGTGCATCCTTACGTAACACTAGCAGGGATAATGCCCGATTCCCATAAGCTTCAGCGAACCCCGGCTCGATATTAATAGCCTCATCATAATCAGCAATTGCCTGGTCTAAGTTGTCCTTCCTGTGGTGCGCGAGCCCACGCCCGTTAAAAGCCTCAACCGATTTTGGATCGAGGGAGATCACCTTATCGAAATCTGCGATGGCTCCGTCATAATCGGATTTCTGATATTTCAAATAGCCACGATTAAGATAGGTGGAGGCCTTCGGATCAATCGCGATAGCCCTGTCGAAATCAGCGATTGCCTGATTCAATTCTCCCGTGGAAAATCGTGCGAAACCGCGACCATTGTAGGCGTTAGCCGATTTGGGATTGAGGGCGAGCGCCTTGTCGAAATCAGCGACAGCTCCGTTCCAGTCTTTTTTCTCGTTCCGCAGGTGCCCTCGATTGATATAGACCACGTAGTCCTTATCATTAAGGGCGATGGACTTATCATAATCGGCCATCGCTTGATCGAGCTTTCCTTTTTCCACCAATGCCAGACCTCGGTTGTTGTATGTGATAGCTGAGTTGGGATCGAGTGAGAGAGCCTTATCGTAATCGTCGAGCGCCTGGTCCACTTCCCCTTTGTAATAACGTGCCAGACCACGGCTGTTGTAGGCATCAGTTGATTTGGCATCGATAGCGATGCACTTGTCAAAATCGGCAATCGCGCCGTCCCAATTTTCAATCTGGGTTCGCAGATCGCCGCGATTCCGGTACGCGTAGATATTCTGGTCGTCAAGTGCTATCGATTTGTCGTAATCAGCCATTGCTTTGTCGAGCTTTCCCAGGGAGGCGAATGCCAGGCCGCGATTGTTGTAGGGATACGCGAAGGTCGGATCGAGCGCAATGGCTTTATCACAATCGGGGATCGCTGCCTCGAAGTCTCCTTTTCTGTCGCGATCGTAGCAGCGGTTGTTATAGGCCACCGCATTCTCGGGATCCAGGGAGATTGCCTTTTCGTAATCCGCAAAGGCAGCGTCCAGATCGCCATTGTTAGCTCGCGCCTTGCCGCGATTTACAAAAGCATTGGCATTGTAAGGATCGAGCAAGATCACCTTATCGTATTCGGCTATCGACGCTTCAAAATCTCCTTTCTGCGACTGAACTAGACCTTGAGAGAAGTACATTTTAGAGGCGTATTGTTTGGCGAGCTCGTTGGCGCTTGCCTGAGTGATTTCATCTCTGATTTGAACCTCCATTCCGGCAGCGGAAATCGCGAGACCTTTGATTAGATCGCGAGCTGCCTTCTCTTGACTTGTTTTGCCCGGAACAACGCTACTGGCGAGCGTCTTAAAAGCGCCCAAGAAATCGCCTAGACTCTTCGTTTGCTCGTTACTCGTCGTGTTCAACGTAAGCACAACTACCAACCCAGCCGGCATAAGCTCCACTGAAGCAGAGAAACGTTTGACCGAACTTAGCATCTGACCCAAATCGCTATTTGCCCATGGTTGTCCGGCAAACATTGATGAAGGTGGCAATTGACCGGCTGCACTCACTAAGGCCTTCGAATTTCTTTTTACGGCCTCCACCAACTCCGCGCTGACTGGTTTGCCTGTACCGGAATTCACATCGATGCTTGCACGAACTGAGGAGGGGCTACCGAAGACGAGAGTATTTGCATCAAGCGCGGTGATGGCCCATTCGGTTTCGTCCGAATTGGAAACTGTGCCCACGACTGGAATTTGTTCAGTTTGTTCTTCCGAGGTGATATAGAGAAGTTTGCCGGCGTATTGTTGTTCCCGGTATCTACCAGCCCCGCGGCTTCGTATGAGTGCCGGCAACTGTCCGGCCTCGCTGCTCTGCGCAATCGTTACTACCTCAAAGTCGGTCGGACTCTTTTCGTTCGGCGGTATGCTGTAGCGAACCCCTACCACCAGTCGCTGTATAGCTTGCGGATCGAGTAGCTGAATCATTTTTGGATCAGCAGTTCCGATAACCAATGCGCGCGCTTTCGGTTCGTCAACGAGCAATCGTGGAACGAAGTCACTTTTGAAACGTTTGAGATCCAGCACCACCAAGGCATCGGAGGCCGGCAGGATGGCGAAAGGCTCGATAGACGTCTGGGCGAGAGCAGAGTTGGATTCTTTGGAACTCTGGGCGAGCGAAACAGCAGAGGAGATACAAAGAATGGCCAGCAGGCAGAATGCGGAAGAGGAGTGCCTTTGAAGCTTATTCATGGAGTCTATCTCACCGAATGTTTAATCACAGTACCCACTAAAAATGGGTACCGGTTCAGTTTGAAAATACGCCGAAGGCGTTCGCTAGTTTCAGCCCAGGGTTCGAGCGCAGCGAGAACCCTGGGGATTAAATCTGCGGCCAATTGAAACCCTGTAGGGTTCGCCAACCGCCTAACCCTTTCAGGTTTCGAGTGTATTTGAATTTACACCCAGGGTTGTCGCTTGCGCTCCAACCCTGGGCTAAAACTAGCGAACGCCTTCGGCGTATTTTCAAACTGAACCACCACTAATAATGTAAAAGTGTGACGTTTCATTTCGGGTTAGTTTGTTCATGGCCGCTCACAAAGATAAGTTCTTGAAATTGAAGAATTGGCAGTGCCTGATCTCGAATAGTGTTGCGTGAATCAGGAGAATGCGAATAAAGTTACAGCGTTTTCCTTACCCTAATCAGCCTGGAATCAACGTGAAACTCAACGCCCGACAAGAGCTCGCTGTTGTACTACTTCTGTTGTTGTTAGGACCATGCTTCGCAGGAGCACAAGAGCGCTCGATAACGTTGCGGGGTAGGGTGGTCGATGCGAATAGCGGGGAGCCGATGGCCAACGTTCGCGTCGTGGCTAAAAACACGGACGCGACGACTACTACAGACGCCAATGGTGCTTTCACTCTTGAATTGCCACCTGGACCACAGGAACTCTACATAACAACCGTCACGTATGGTCTCGTAAAGAAAACGGTGAATGTCGGTGCCGGCGCGAGCGGCGTTGTCGAAATTGCCTTAAACGAAGATGCCGCCGCATTAACAGAGCAAGTCACCGTTGCTGCCGATCCCTTCGAAAACACGCGCACGACCGCGACCTTTGAGCAAACCCTCAATAAGCGTGAGCTGCAGGCGACGTCGAGCATCCTTTTGAGTGATCCGATTCGCGCGGCACAAACCTTACCCGGGGTCGCCAGTAACGACGACTTTCGCAGTGAGTTTTCCGTTCGTGGCGCGGGCTTCGATCGAGTCGGCGTGTGGCTTGATGGTGTGCTCACGGACAATTTCGTGCACACCGTGGCGGGTGGTTACCCCGACACCGGTTCGCTGTCGGTGATTAACTCTGACGCGGTCAATTCCGTGTCGTTGCTGAGTGGCGGTAGTCCCGCGAACTTCGGTAATCGAACTGCCGCCGTGCTGGACGTCGATTCGCGAGACGGCAATCGCGTGAAGGCTGCCGGCCGAATAGCGGCTACGCTAAGCGGCATTTCCGGAATCGTCGATGGTCCTATCGCGAGCGCAAAAGGTTCGTACCTGTTAGCGGCGCGAAAAAGTTATGCCGGTTATTTGATTCGCCGCATTAACGATCAGAATCAGTTTGCCAACAACCCGCCGGTCCTCGACTTTGCCGATATCCAGGGGAAACTCCTCTACGACATCTCAGAGAAAAATCAGATCGGCTTTTCGGCCATCTACGGCACCTTTGACTTTGATCGCAATCGCGATCGCGAGCTCCTGTTTGTGAATAACGTGTTCCGCGGCGAGTCGCGTAACCTTCTCTTGAATGCGCACTGGAGCTTTACGCCAAACCACCAGGTCTTCTGGCAAACGCGCTTCTTTGCACTGAAGACAAACTTCAAAAATGTGAATCGCGATGAACAGATCCTCAATGACGGCGATCGTACTCAGTTTGGTGGACGCTCGGATGTGAGTTTTCAATTGCCTCACTCGAATCATGTCGAAGCAGGTCTTTACGTTAGATCACAGCACGTCAACAGTTTCACCCAGCGCTTTTCATTTTTGAATGTTCCGTTCGACTTTGGCAGCTTCGATGAGGACGGAACTGAACAGGGCTATTACGCCCAGGACACGTGGAAGAGTGAACGTTTGGGTCTTCAATTCACTGGTGGCTTGCGGATCGAACACAGCGACGTAACGTCACAAACGCTGAGTTCGCCAAGAGCGTCACTAACCTGGTCCATCAATGAGCATTGGCGAGTACATGCGATGGCGGGTCGCTATTACCAGTTTCCGGATTTTGAGCAAATCTTTGGCCGGCTTGGTGCGTTCAGTTTGCGCGCCGAGCGAGCAACGAATGTGAGTGGCGGTGTCGAAGCGTTGGTTGGCGATCGCGTGCGTGTGAGTGCTGAGGTATTCGATCGCGAGGACGCAGATCTCTTCTTCAGTCTCTCGGAGCCGCGGTTGGAAGGAGGGTTGGTGTCGTTTGTTCAGGGTCAGTTTGGAAATTCCTTAAACGGTCACGCGCGTGGATTTGAGTTGACGTTGCAACGACGCAGTGCAAACAAGCTTGCCGGCTGGATCTCGTATTCGTACGTGCAAACCAACCTTACCGACTCCGAAACTGGTTTGTCGTTTGTTGCCGATAACGAGCAGCGGCATCTACTTAACATCTATGCCAGTTATCGCTTTACTGACACGTGGAATCTCAGCAGCGTCTTTCGTTTTGGCACCGGGCCGCCGATTCCCGGGTTCTACAGACAAGTTGGCGATAGCTATTTCCTGTCCGATCAGCGCAACCAAACGCGTGTACCTGATTACGCGCGTTGGGACGTTCGGGTGAGTAAGGCGTTTCTATTCAAGCGCTGGAAACTAACCGCGACTGGCGAAGTGTTGAATGTCCTGAATTGCAATAACTTGCGCTTTGCGGGCTTTGATGGATTCGATCTCGATGGGCGTGTGTTTGGTCGACTCGATCGTGTCCTGCCAATCCTGCCGTCTGGCGGCGTGGTAATAGAGTTCTAACCGATTTCCAGGCGGACGGACGCGCTCATCGGCACGGGTCGCTCGCATTGCCTTTACTCGCAATGCCTTTACTGTAGGGGCGGCCCTCCGTGGCCGCCCCTTTTGGAAGTGAACTACCGTCGAAAAGAATCGTCGCCTCTCGTCCGGCTACGACCAACCTCTAAAAGTTGAATGTCAAGACAAGGGGCGGCCACGGAGGGCCGCCCCTACAGTACGTTCCGAGTTCCCACTAAACCTAGCACTTTTGTCAGGGTCACTTAATTAAAGCGCCTGCTAGCATTCAACCGAAAGTGAGTGGAGGTGTGTCATGAAGAGAGCAAGACTATTGGTTGTGCTCGGTTTGATCCTGGCGGGGGCGTTTAGCGTTGTCGCGAAATCAAAAACAGAGAAGCAGGCTGAAGCTCGCAAGAAAGCAGACGCAACACTGCTGCGTCTCTACAAAGCGCAGCCATCCGCACAAGCGGCGATCAAGCGAGCCGCGGGATATGCTGTTTTCAACAACGGTGGCGCGAAGATTTTGATTGCGGGCGCCGGAAAGGGAAGCGGCCTGGCAGTCGATAATGCAACAAAGAAAGTCACCTACATGAAGATGCGCGAGATCCAGGCCGGTCTCGGAATGGGCGTGAAGAAGTTCAGCACCGTGTTTGTATTCGAGACCAAAAGCGCGCTGGAGGGATTCATAAACAGCGGTTGGGAATTTGGTGGACAAACGACAGCCGCAGCCAAAACCGGCGATAGTGGAGGATCGCTTCAGGGTGCAGTCTCGGTCTCACCAGGCGTTTGGATGTACCAGATGACAGAAAAGGGACTCGCGCTCGAACTGACCGGCAAAGGGACTAAGTATTCCAAAGACGATGATCTGAACTGAGACTTAGTGGATCCATAACCTGTGATTCTCCACTACCGAAAGATCTCCCAGACCAGCGTGTCGTTGGTTGTCGAGAGCAAATGCCGTCCGTCGGGTGTGAAACTAAGCTTCCCGATTCTTGCAGCGAATGGATCGTTGTGATGCTGGTTGATCTTCGGATGCGACACTCTACCGAGTTCCTCTCCAGTCGCAAGATCGTAAATGACGACCTGGGCCTGTTCGGTTTTCCAAAACAAGTTGGTCTTTTCGCTCGTGTAAGCGACGGCTAACGTCCTGCCACCTGGTCCAATAGCCATAGCCGTGCCGATAAAGTTCGACTGGACTGAGACATCGTCTCTCGGCTCAGGCGGCTTCCAGTTCGTAATATCAAGCCGTTTGACCAGTTCGTAGTTCATGATGTCGTAGAAAAGCAACAAACGTTTGGTCTCCGGCTTGTCGAAGATTGTGTTTGTGGCAAGAACCATCAGGAATCGTCCATCAGGCGTGTAGATGGGGTTCCAGCCCAACTTAAGTTCCGCCTCCTCGTTAATTTCCCTGAGCACGTCCAGTGTTGCACTATTACGAATGACGAGTTTATTTGCAGCTACGTAGGCGAACTCTTTTCTACTCGGTGAGAACGAGATGTCGCCCGCGACCCGCGCATTGCGATTCGCAGCATCGACTGGACTACCCATCCCCTGGCTACAGTCAGGTAAACTCAGAATCGAAAAGCGGTCACCCTCGACGTGCCGAAGAAGTGTTAGACCATGCTGCGCGTCAATGAGACTAAAAGACCTCGAGCGTACGTCTTCACCTGAACATTCCCGTGCCTCGCCGCTCGCAACATCCCAAATTTTCAGCCTCCACTCGAGTTGGTGGTTAACGAGTTTCGGTTCTTTGTAAAAAACGCGTTGTGTGCCGGGAATGAATTGAATGTCATTCGGGTAAAATTCAACTCTAATTCTTCCTAGTTCCCGGCCACTCGTTCGTTCAACTAAGCGTAGTACGTCGTCCCCGGTCTTTGAGGTATGTGTAATGCCATCAGCCCGAATTGTATATGTCCGCACAGGCCGACTAGTCTCATAGAAGAGCAACAACCGCCCGTCCGGCGACATTTCCTGCAATTTGTTACGCTTGAATTCGGAAATGGCTTTCAGTGAACTCGTTTGATACCCATGCAGCGGCACGACCGCACCGGAAATTAGGAGTAAAGTAGTGACAAGAATTTTGGTGAGCACGGAACGGCCTCGGCATTTGACGTGCCACAAGTCAACACTGCGACAGCCTCAGGTTTTACAAGACCAACACGAGTGGGGTGCAATTTAATTCATGCGGGTGGCGTGACGGAGGTACACTTTTTTGAATAGAAAGCCTATTCGGCGGTGTTACTACCTTAGGGAATACCCACAGACGACTAGAGAGGTGAAAGTTATGATGGTTACAGCACTGCTTACGAGCGTGATGATGTTGGCCTGCGGAGCGCCGCGGGTAGGATTCACCACAGAAACCGCGCAGAGGCCCGACTTCAAAGAGCGCGACGAGATTAATCGGACTTACCAACTCGCGCCGGGAACGCACGTTGAGGTGTCGAGCATTCGTGGGCCCGTCGTGATCACCAATGGTGATTCCGCCACCGCAGAGGTGCAGATCATCCGCACCGCACGCACTCGTGAAGACCTCGAATATCACAAGATTGAAGTCGAACAATCGGGTAACAGCCTCATAGTGCGTGGGGTACAGGAGCCGGAGCAGCGTCAGCGAGAGAATGTCATGGTAAACCACCAGGTCATCCTCAAACTTCCTCGCAGCATAGATCTCAAAGTCAGCAGTGTCAGTGGCTCGCTGAAAGCCGGCGACGTGGACGGCCAGACGGTCGTGAGCAGCATTAGCGGCTCGGCCCGTCTCGGCAACGTCGGTGGCAAACTACAGGTGAGCAGCATCAGCGGAAATCTCGAAATCGGGAACGTCGGCGCAGACGCGCGAGTGAACAGCGTCAGTGGCAACCTCGGTATCGGTCAGGTGAACGGCTCGCTCAATGTTCAGAGCGTGAGTGGTAGTCTGAAAACGACGCTTGTCAGCCTGAGCCCGCAGGGCATTCACATCAGGAGCGTGAGTGGCTCCATCGAACTCGGATTCAAGAGCGCAATCAACGCAGACTTCGAGGCCGAGAGTGTCAGCGGTCAGGTTTATCTCGAGGTGCCTAACGTCGTTCGAGAAGGCGACGAAAGGTCGGCCAACGTCCGCGCGCGCATTGGCGCAGGAGGTACACCGATTTCGATCTCGAGCGTCTCGGGCAATATCCGCTTGACGCAGAGTTAACCGAAGTCAGAACCGGGCGCCTCCTTGGAGTGCGGTGGCCTGGCGCCGCTTTGTTATCGGTCACGCCTGATCGAGGCCAAAGCGGCGCCAGGCCGCCGCACTCCAAGGAGGCGCCCGGTGATACGAAAGGAAGGCCCTATGCGCAATGTTCTTCATGACCTCCGCTACGCAGCTCGCATGTTGAGAAAGAACCTGGGCTTTACGGTCGTCGCGGTGCTGACACTCACTTTCGGCATCGGCGCTAACACGGCGATCTTCAGTGTCGTTAACGCTGTAGTCCTGCGGCCGCTTCCGTTTCCAAAATCAGAACAGCTCGTGATCATTCGCGACGATTTGACCGGACGCCAGGTCGAAGATGTCGGTCTGTCGGTTGACGAACTCAAAGATCTGCAAGAGCGTTCGGGTGTTTTTCAGCAGGTCTCCGCAGTCTGGCCTGTGGACGCAAATCTCACAGGCTCTGAAAGGCCGGAACGAATCGAACTGCTGGCTGTCAGTCCGAATTACTTCTCATTGCTGGGCGCGACCGCCCAACTCGGTCGTGTGTTCGGACCCGAAGAACAGCAGGCCAAAGGTTTTGCGGAAGGCGTCGTCATCAGCGACAGACTCTGGAAACGTCTCTACGGCAGCGATCCAAACATTCTCGGTCGCAAAGTTTATGCAGACACGGATCTGTACACGATCATCGGCGTCATGCCGCCGGGATTTCGTCACCCCGGCAAGACGCTGCGAAATGAAGTCGATATGTGGGCCACAGCCGGGTTCTCCGCAAATCCATTCGGTCCCCCAGTGCGCGCGGCACGAATACTTCCCGGTGCAATCGGTCGACTCAAGGATGGGACCGATATCAATCAAGCACAGGCAAAGTTAGACGGTCTCGTTTCGCAGCTTCAGACGGAGTTTCCGAAAGAATATCCCGCACAGGCCGGTTGGACGGTTCGCGTTTTATCGGCACACCAGCAGTTAGTCGGTAACGTGCAAACTATACTTTACGTCGTTCTCGCTGCTGTCGGTTTAGTGTTACTGATAGGCTGCGTCAACCTCGCTAACCTGATGCTCGCGCGGTCCACCGGGCGGCGCCGGGAAATGGCCATTCGTCTCGCCCTGGGTGCGAATCGTCGGCGCCTCATCGTTCAACTTCTGACGGAGAGTTTATTACTTGCCTTCATTGGCGGCGCACTTGCTCTTGTCGTCATGGCAGCAATACTCCGTGGCCTGGTCCAATTCATCCCACCCGACACTCCTCGACTACATGAGATCCAAATCAATCTGAGCGTGCTGGGGTTTGTGTTTCTCATCTCGACCGTAACGGGATTGCTCTTCGGACTTGTGCCTGCCTTGCAATCGTCTCGACCTGACGTCGTCGCCAATTTGAAGGATGGGAGTCACGGAGCCGGATTTGGACTCGCGACTCATCGGTTTCGCAGCGGGCTCGTGATCCTCGAGTTCGCCCTCTCGCTGATTCTGATGATCGCCGGCGGGTTACTACTCAGGAGCTTTGGCCGGCTGCTCGAAGTAAATCCGGGCTTCAATTCAGACAACGTACTACTTGCCCGTGTCTGGCTGCCGGTACCAAATAATCCCGACCTCGATCCGTATCGCGATCCGCTAAAGCGATCCGGATTCATCAAGGAATTGCTGCAACGAGTGAGTGCGATCCCGGGCGTGCGCAATGCGGCGATTAGCAGTGGTTCTGCTGTACCGCTCGTTGGACCACATAATACCGGCGGCTTTACGATCGAAGGTGACGCGGTAACTAACAATGCGATCCCCACCGCGCAGGTTGGCATCGTCTCGCCCGATTACTTTCGCACGCTCCAGACACCTTTGAAACGCGGCCGGTTCTTCACTGACGCAGACGACCGCCAGGCGCCTCAGGTCGTCATGATCGATGAAGCACTTGCAGAACGATACTTCGGCAATCGAGATCCGCTGGGACTGCGAATAAAGAGGGGTGGTCCATCATCGGAAGCGCCGTGGATGACGGTTGTTGGGATTGTTGGAAACGTTAAGACTGACGGATTCGACCAACCTGATCAGCCGCATCTTTACTATCCGATTTTCCAAAACCCGGCATACGCCATGGCGATATACGTGCGCACGGACGTTGCTCCATCAACGGTGACGCAGTCGCTGCGCGAACAGGTGCGCTCGCTGGATCGAGATTTACCGGTTTTTGGTGAGACCAGCATGGCGCGAATAGCCGCGGAGTCTATGAGTCGTCGCCGGTTTGCGATGCAGGTCGTTGGTCTGTTTGGCGTACTCGCACTGCTGCTCGCGGCGGTCGGCATCTACGGTGTCATTGCGTATTCGGTGACACAAAGAACACGTGAGATTGGCATTCGCGTAGCCCTCGGCGCGAGTAAAACCGCAATCCTGCGTTGGGTCCTGAAACAGGGATTGACGTTAACGATAGTTGGAGTCGTGATCGGGCTGGTTGGCGCGTTTGTGCTAACGAGACTGCTGCGAAGTTTATTGTTCGGTGTCGGACCAACAGATTTCGTGACGTATGGTGTCCTCGCAGGATTGCTGACACTCGTGGCGTTGATCGCCTGCTACGTCCCGGCACGGAGAGCCACGAAAGTCGATCCCTTAGTGGCGCTGCGGTACGAGTAACCGGACGTCATACTCGATCCAGCGCACTAATAATTTTCTCTTTCTAACATGATAACGTAGTGTAGGGCGGCCCTCCGTGGCCGCCCGTGGTTTGGAAAAGGTGTTCGCCAAACCCCGAGACTCTCGTTTCTTGAATCCCGGCTAAAACCACGGGCGGCCACGGAGGGCCGCCCCTACAATACGCTCGATCATACTTGATTCCTCTGACAGATGCGTAGAATTACCATTCTTTGCCTGTTCGTGCTCTTGAGTTCTCAGCAACTGCTGGCGCAGTCTGACGACGTTGTTCGCGTCAAAACCGAGTTGGTTCAGACCGATGTCACCGTCGTCGATAAGCGCGGTCGCTTCGTCGGTGGTTTGAGCGCGAATGACCTCGAGTTGCGCGTCGATTCCAAACTTCAACCGCTCTCATTTTTCGAGGAAGTAACCGCCGGTAGCGTTGACGAAGAAAAGCAATTGGCCGCGGCCCGCAAAGGAGAGGCGGCGAAGTTGCCAAAAACGCCTGGTCCAGCAACCGAGCGCGGCCGTGTAATTATCTTTTTTGTAGACGATGTCCACCTGACGAGCGAGAGTCTCACTCGCGCGCGCTCAGTCATAACGAACTTCGTTGAAAACAAGATGACGGCCAAGGATCGAGTCGCCGTCGTATCGACCAGCGGACTGATCGGTTTCCTGCAACAACTCACGGACAACAAAGCCGT
>Ga0111539_10003846_pt1 | contig 19767 bp, 19 predicted proteins | sample RhiMethybrSRZTD1_FD_79667 | JGI IMG/M metagenome (GOLD analysis project Ga0111539, IMG submission 79667) | Populus rhizosphere microbial communities from Tennessee, USA - Rhizosphere MetaG P. TD hybrid SRZTD1 (version 2) (version 2) | ecosystem: Host-associated > Plants > Roots > Rhizosphere >... | reverse complement strand
GCGCTACAAGCCGGAAGAGGTCGTCATGTGGTGTCCGTCGTGCATGTACTTCTACGACGAGATCCAGAAGTTCCCGTGGCCGTTCCCGGTGCGCCACACGACGGAGTTCCTGGCCGACCGCCTGTCGTCGATGCAGTTCACGCACCGGGTCGACCGGCCGGTCGCGCTCCACTACCACTCGCAGAGCGCGCCGCGCCTGCGCGAGGGCGCCGCGGCGCGCCGCCTGCTCGAGGCCGTGCCGGGCCTCCGCCACGTTGAGGTCACGCCCGAGCCGCGGTTCGGGCGCCTGTGCACCGCCGACGTCCAGGCCCAGCTCGGTCAGCCGGTCTGGGACGCGCTGATCCGCGACGAGATCGGCCGGGCGCGCGCCGGCGGCGCCGAGATCCTGGCGACGGTCTATCACGGCTGCCAGCGGCTCATCTGCGGCTTCGAGTCGGAAGGCGCGATCACCATCGAGCACTACCTCTCGGTCTTCGCGCGCGCCCTCGGGATCGAGTTCGAGGATCGCTACAAGAAGTTCCGTCTCTGGCAGGACCCGGAGCGGGTCCTCGCCGAGTCGACGCCGTGCCAGACCGTGAACCACGTCGATCCGTCGCGCGCGCGGGAGCTCGTCGAGAAGACGTTCGGACGGATTCCGATCGCGCCGGGCGGGGGAGCCGCGGCAGCTTCCTAGCTGCGGCGCCGGGCTCGCGGTAGCGAAACCCACGTGGAGATCGGGCTCTTCACCGAGTTCGAGTGGCGCCCGGGCGCCGACGAGGCCCAGGCGTTCGATGAGTCGCTGGCGCAGGTGGCCGCCGCCGAGGACCTCGGCTACGACGCGGTCTGGCTCGCCGAGCTGCACTTCCAGAAGGAGCGCTCCGTCCTGTCCTCGCCGCTCGTCGTCGGCGCCACGATCGCCGGCCGCACGAAGCGCTTGAAGATCGGCTTCGCCGTCCAGGTGCTGCCGCTCATCCATCCGCTCCGTCTCGCCGAGGACGTCGCGACGCTCGATCACCTGAGCAAGGGGCGGCTCGACTTCGGCGTGGGACGGAGCGGGCTCCCCGGCCACTACACGGGCTTCAACATTCCGTTCGACGAGAGCCAGGAGCGCTTCGACGAGACGCTCGAGATTCTCCTGAAGGCGTGGACCGAGGACCGGTTCACGTACGAGGGCAAGTACTTCCAGTTCCACGACGTGTGCGCCGTGCCCAAGCCGTACCAGAAGCCGCACCCTCCGCTGCGCGTCGCCGCGACGTCCGAGGAGTCGTACGCCGCGGTCGGGCGCCGGGGGCTGCCGATCTTCCTGGCGGTGCGGACGTCGAGCATCAGCGAGCTCGAGAGCTACGTCGGCGCCTATCACGCCGCGTGGCGCGCGGCGGGCCATCCCGGCCGCGGCGAGGTCAGCGCGATCATGCCGGTCTACGTCGCCGAGACCGAGCGCGCCGCGCGGGAAGAGACCGAGGCGAGCGCCTTGCGCTTCTACCGCTCGGTCGGCGAGGCGCTCCTGGCCGGGCCACGCCAGGCGGCCGGCAACCGGCTGAAGAACATGAGCTTCGAAGAGGTGCTGAAGGACTTCGCCGTCTACGGCACGGCCGAGCGGGTCGTCGACCGGCTCGAAGAGCTGCGCGCGGCCATCGGCTTCACGAAGCTCGCCGTCTGGATGAACGTCGGCTCGCTCATCCCCCACGAGCGGGTGCTCGCCTCGATGCAGCGCTTCGCGGAGCACGTCGCTCCGCGCCTCGGCTAGCGAATCTACTCGATCACCCGGTCGGCCCGCCCCAGCACGGATGCGGGAATGGTCAAACTCAGCTCCTTCGCGGTCCGGAGGTTGATCATCAGCTCGAACCTTGTGGGCTGCTCTACCGGAAGGTCCGCTGGTCGCGTGCCCTTGAGGATTCTGTCCACGTAGTAGGCGGCGCGGCGGATGAGATTCTCGTAGTCGGCCGAGTAGGCGGCAAGCCCGCCCGCCTCGACGAACCATTTGGCCCAGTACATCCCGGGGAGTCGATGCCGCGCCGCCAGCGCGGTGATCGGGCGCGCGTGAGCACTGAACATCGGATCGGTCAGGACCAGGAGCGCCTGGGCTCCTCCCTTGACGAGACTTTCAAAGCGTCGATCCAGGTCGCGGGGCTGGGATACGTCCGTCGTCAGCAATCGAAGCCCCAACGCGTTCGCCGCGCGCTCGGCATCCGCCCGATAGAGCCCGAAGACATGCGCCGAATCGGGATTGTTGAGCACCGCGATGCGCGTCGCGCCGGGAACCATCTCCTTGAGCAGCTGGAGCCGCTTTTCGACGAGCTCGGCCGCGTAGTAGGTCAGGCCGGTAACGTTACCGCCCGGCCGTCCGAGGGTGCTGACGAGACCCGTCGTGACCGGGTCACCACTCGCGATCATCACGATGGGGATGGACCGCGTCGCGTTGTGGGCCGCGTACGCGGTGATGTGAGTGAGCGCAGCAATGACGTCCACCTTCTGTGTGACGAGCTCCGCGGCGGCTTCGGACAATCGCTGGTGGTTGCCCTCGGCGCTACGGCACACGATCTGGATCGTCTGTCCCCACGTGTATCCGAAACTGCGCAGCGCCTGAGCGAAGACCGACCCGGCATCGGGGCACGCTTCCCACGTCAAGAAACCGAGCCGAGGGACCTTTCCCGCCGGCTGCGCTTCGACGACGGCCGGCCCGAGAATGAGGCTGAAAATCAACGCAGCTGTGAGATCGAGCCGCATGGCACCCCGTCCGGGGATTGGATCTGGCCGGAGTCTAGCAGACGAGTGTCGATCTCAGACGCCGTGTGGTCGGCCGCACACCTCGCGGTGCCTCTGATAAGCTCTCCGTAGTGTCACTGCCAGAAGCGCCGCTCTTGCGCGCCGCGCGCCGCGCGCCGACTTCGTACACGCCGGTGTGGCTCATGCGGCAGGCCGGCCGCTACATGCCGGAATATCGCGCCATGCGCGAGCGTTACGGGTTTCTCGAGCTCGCGCGCAATCCCGAGGCCGCGGCGGAGGTCACACTGCAGCCGATCGCGCGGCTCGGCGTCGACGCGGCGATCCTCTTCGCAGATATCCTATTAATCGTCGAGCCGCTCGGTGTCGGGCTCGAGTTCGCCAGGGGCGAAGGGCCGGTGATCCATCGTCCCGTCCGCGACGAGGCGTCGGTGGCGCGGCTGCCGCGCGTCGACGTGGAGGCGGCGGTGCCGTTCGTGTTCGAGACGGTGCGCCGCGTGAAACGGGCGCTCGGCGGCAAGGTGCCGCTCATCGGCTTCGCCGGCGCGCCGTTCACCGTCGCGTCGTACATCGTCGAGGGCGGACCCTCGCGCGACTACGTCTTCACCAAGCGCCTCATGTATGAGGAGCCCGAGGGCTGGAGCCGGCTCATGGGCATCCTGGTCGACGCGACCGCGCGGTATCTCAACGGCCAGATCGCCGCCGGCGCCGAGGCGGTGCAGATCTTCGACTCGTGGGTCGGCGTGCTGGCGCCCGACGACTACCGCACGTTCGTCTTGCCGCACACGCGCGCGCTCATCCGGGCGCTCCCGCCGGGGACGCCGGTCATCCACTTCGGCACGGGCACGGCGGCGCTCCTGCCCTCGATGCGCGCGGCCGGCGGCGACGTGATCGGTCTCGACTGGCGCGTCGATCTCGACGCGGGCTGGGCGGCCGTGGGCCACGACGTCGCGGTCCAGGGCAACCTCGACCCGGTGGTGCTCCTGTCCAGGCCCGCCTACATCCGCGAGCGGGTGAAGGACATCCTCGGCCGCGCCGGCGGCCGCCCGGGACACATCTTCAATCTCGGTCACGGGATCCTCCCGCAGACTCCGGTCGAGAACGCCCGGGCGCTGGTCGAGATCGTCCACGAGCTCTCCGATCGCCGATGAGCGGCGTCGACTCGGTGCTGCTGGTCGCCTTCGGTGGACCGGCGGCGGCCCACGAGATCCGGCCCTTCCTGGAGATTGTCACGCGTGGGCGGAACATTCCCGCCGCGCGGCTCGAGGAGGTCGCGCACCACTACGAGCAGATGCCGGGCAGCCGCTCGCCGCTGGCCGAGCTCACGTTGGCCCAGGCGCGCGGCCTCGAGCGGGCGCTGGCGCGCGGCGGGCCTTCGTTGCCTGTGTTCGTCGGCATGCGGAACTGGCACCCGTTCCTGCACGAGACGCTCGCGGAGATGGCGGGCAAGGGCGCGCAGCGCGTGCTGGCCATCATCCTGTCGCCGCTCCGCACGGAAGCCTCATGGGAGCGATACATGCGAGACGTCGCCGAGGCCCGGACGCGCGTCGCTGGGGCGCCCGAAGTCGAGTTCGCACCGCCGTGGTTCGAGCATCCCCGCTTCGTGGCGGCGGTGGCGGACCGCACTCGCGCGGCGTTGGCCGAGGTGCAGGAAGAGCACCGCGCGCGCGTGCCGCTGGTTTTCACCGCTCACAGTGTCCCCCTCGCGATGGCTGAGGCCTCGCCGTACGTGTCGGATCTGACCGCGGCGTCCCGCGCGGTGGCCGACCGGCTCGGTCATTCGAGATGGTCGATCGCTTATCAGAGCCGGAGCGGCAGCCCGCGCGAGCGGTGGCTCGAGCCGGACGTGACGGCGGCGCTCCGGCGGCTGGCCGCCGACCGCGAGCCTCACGCAGTGGTGGTGCCGATCGGCTTCGTCTGCGATCACGTCGAGGTGCTGTACGACCTCGACGTCGAGGCGCGGCGGATGGCGGAGGCGGTCGGCATCAAGCTTCACCGCGCGGCGGCCGTGAACGATCATCCCGAGTTCATCGCGATGCTGGCCGACCTTGTTCGCGGCGGAGTGAGCTGACATGGCGACGCTGAAGCTCGCCGTCGTCGGCGGAGGCATCGCCGGGCTCGCGGCGGCGCACCGCGCGATCGAGCTGGCGCACGCGCGCGGTGTCGACCTCGACCTCACGCTCCTCGAGGCGCGCGACCGGCTCGGCGGCACTATCGCCACCGAGCGCGCCGGCGGATTTCTCGTCGAGGCGGGGCCCGATTCGATCCTGTCCGAGAAGCCGTGGGCGCTGGAGCTTTGCCGGCGCCTCGGTGTCGAGGATCGGCTCGTCCGCACCGACGATCGGCACAGGAAGGTGTTCGTGTGGCGGGGCAGACGCCTGCACCCTCTGCCGGACGGGTTCCAGCTCCTGGCGCCGACCAGGCTCGGACCGTTCGTGAAGTCCGGGCTCTTCTCGTGGCGCGGCAAGCTCCGCATGGCGCTCGACCTCGTCCTGCCGCGAGGCACGAGTGACGACGAGAGCCTGGGCGCTTTCGTGCGGCGCAGGCTCGGGCGCGAGGCGCTCGAGCGGGTCGCCCAGCCCCTGGTCGCCGGAATCTACACGGCCGATCCCGACGATCTCTCGCTGACCTCGACGATGCCGCGCTTCGGCGAGATGGAGCGGCGCGAGCGGTCGATCATCCTCGGGCTCTGGCGGGCCGGCCGCAAGGCGCCGATGACCGGGACGAGCGGTGCCCGCTGGAGTCTCTTCGTGACCTTCGCGAACGGCATGGAGGAGCTGGTCTCCGCCCTGGCATCACGCCTGCCCCCGGGCGCGGCGCGGCTCCAGCATCGCGTGGACGGAATCGAGCGCCACGGTAAGGGCTGGCACCTCCTGGGTGGTCTCGGGCCCCCGGTGGAGGCCGATCACGTCATCGTCGCGGCCGAGTCGTACGCCGCCAGCCGCCTGCTGCGCTACGTCGATCCGGGGCTCGCGACGCTGCTCGGCGAGATCCCCTACGCGTCCTCGGCGACGGTGACGCTCGGCTACCGTTGCGCCGACGTGCCCGGCCCGCTCGACGCGTTCGGCTTCGTCGTCCCGCGCGCGGAGGGCCGCGCTCTGCTGGCGTGCACGTTCTCGAGCGTGAAGTATCCCGGCCGCGCGCCCGAAGGCTTCCTGCTGCTCCGCTGCTTCGTGGGCGGGGCGATGAACGAGGGCGTGCTCCAGTCCGACGACGGTGCCCTGGTGACGACGACCCGCGACGAGCTCCGCCAGGCGCTCGGCGTCACCGCCGAGCCCGTCTTGACGCGCGTGGTCCGCTGGCCCAAGGCGATGCCCCAGTACCACGTCGGCCACGCCGCGCGCGTCGAGACGATCGAGCGTTGCGCCGCGGCGTTTCCGGGCTTGCACCTGGCCGGGGGTGCCTATCGGGGCGTCGGAATCGCCGACTGCGTGCGATCGGGCGAGGCCGCCGCCGAGCGCGCGCTCGGCGCTTCCTAGACCGTCTCGATCACCTTGAGCCGCCGTAGCTCCTCGATCCGCTCCTTCGAGTAGCCGAGCACATCACCGAGGATCGCGCGCGTGTGCTCGCCGACGCGATAAGGCGCCGGGCCGCGCGGCGCCACGGGCCCGTGGTCGACGTGAAAGGGCACGGCCGTGATGCGCACGGCACCGCGCCCCGGATGGTCGATCAGGGGAAACGCCCGGCGCTCGGCCAGGTGCGGGTGGGCGACGACCTCCGCGGGCGAGAGCACAGTGGCGGCGGGAACTCGCGCGGCGGTGAGCGCCGCCACGGCTTCCTCGACCGTCTTGAAGCGATCGAGGAACCCGCAAATGATCGGCTGCAGCTCGGCCCAGTTCTCGCGGCGCCCGGCCGGGGTGGCGAAGCGCGAATCGTTCTCGAGCTCGGGCCGCCCCATCATCGCGACCATCCGCGACCAGAGCTGCGGTGCCCCAACCGTCTGCATCGCGACGTGGCGGCCGCCGATGCCGTGGACGATCATGCCGGGGCGCGGGCCGGGATATTCGTTGCCCGCGTTCAGCATGCCGCCGTAGTTGATGTCCTCGGCGGCCACGAGGCACTCGAGCATCGAGACGTCGAGGTACGCGCCCCGGCCCGTCCGCAACCGGCGCACGAGCGCGGCCAGGATGGCGCCGAACGCGTGGGTACCGGCGAGCACGTCGGCCGCCTGCAGATAGCCCGGCCGCGGCGCCGGATCGGTCTGCTGCTCGAGGTACATGATTCCCGACATGGCGTTGACGATGTGGTGAAAGGCCGGTTGCAGACGGAGCGGCCCGCTCTGGCCGAAGCCGGAGATCGAGCAGTACACGATGCCGGGCTTCACGGCCGAGAGCGCGGTGTAGTCGCAGCCGAGCTTCGCGACGACGCCTGGCAGGAAGTTCTCCACCACCACGTCGGCCTCGCGCGCCAGATCCAGCACGACCTCACGCGCCTTGGGATGCGAAAGGTCGAGCGCCAGGCTCGACTTGCCGGCGTTGATCCGGATGAAGTACGTCGCCTGGTCGGCGCGCCCCTCTTCCATCTGCGCGTGACCGCGCCGCGTATCGTCGCCCTCGCCCGGGCGCTCGATCTTGATCACCCGCGCGCCGAGGTCCGAGAGCAGGCGCGTGCAGTAGGGGCCGGCCAGCACGCGCGTGAAGTCGAGGACGGTGACGCCGGCCAGCAGCGAGTCGTCTGAGCCCGGCATGGGCTATCTCCTTTGGGTCTCGCCTTCGCGCATTCGGTCCATTAGTCTAGCAGTCGTGCTCGAAGTGGTGACGATGAAGGAGATCGACGCGATCTTCGCGGTGACCGATGCGCTCGGCATCCATCGCGAGTCGCTGGTGATCCCGCTCGGTCCGGCTGCGCCCGGCCGCGTCCGGCGGCTGCCGAGCGGCAAGCTCGAGATCACCGTCGAGGCGGCGCGTCCGCTCGACGAATGGCTGACGGAGCTTCCGCGGCTCATCGCCGCCGCCCAGGGGAAGTGAGCTGACCACCGGGCTCCGCCGTGGGCTCGGGCTCTTTCCGCTCGCCGCGATCGTCTTCTTCAACGTCAGCGGCGGACCCTACGGCGTCGAGGATGCGGTGCCGACGCTCGGCCCCGGCGTGACCCTCGCGCTGCTCGTGCTCACGCCGATCTTCTGGAGCCTCCCCGTTATGCTCGCGATGGCCGAGCTCGCATCGGCGATGCCGGACGAGGGCGGTTACGTCACCTGGACGCGCCGGGCGTTCGGACCCTACTGGGCCTTTCAGGTCGGCTGGTGGAGCTGGATCGACAGCTTCGTCGACGTGGCGGTGTACCCGGCCTTGTTCGTTGAGTATCTCCGCTTCTGGATTCCGGAGATGAGCGGCGTCGAGCGCTGGCTCCTGATCGTCGCGTTCATCGTCCTGCTGACGGGTTTGAACCTCCTCGGCGTGCGGCCGACCGGCCACGCGGCGCTGGCGCTGGCGTTCATCGCGATCGCTCCGGCCGCGGCCCTGACGGTGGCCGCGCTGATGAACCCACAGGTCGTGCCGTGGACGCCGATGGCGCCGGCGGGTCAGGGGCTCGAGGCGCTGGGCCTGGGCCTCGCCGTGCTCATGTGGAACTACTCGGGATGGGACACGCCGTCCACGATCCTCGGCGAGACGCAGGCGCCCGAGCGCGCCTTCCGGATGGCGATGTTCCTCGCGCTGCCGATCCTGGCCGCGGCGTACGTGCTTCCGATCGGCGCGGCGCTGGCGAGCGGCGCGCTTCCGTGGAGCCAGTGGGACACCGGCACGCTGCCGATCATCGCGCGCTCGGTGGGCGGCCAATGGCTTGGCCACGCGGTGGCCGCCGGCGCCGTCCTCAGCACGGCCGGGCTCTTCATGTCGCTCCTGCTGACGAACTCGCGCCTGCCGTACGTGCTGGCGCGCGATCGCGCGATGCCCGCCTGGCTCGGCGCCGTCGACCCGCGCTTCGGCACACCGTGGACCGCGATCCTCGTCTCGGCGGCCTGCTACGCCGCGTTCGCCGTGTTCTCGTTCAAGGAGCTGATCGTCCTGAACGTGTGGCTCTACTCGCTGAGCCTCGTGGTCGAGCTCGCCGCGTTCGTCCGGCTGCGCGTGACCGAGCCGGACATGCCGCGGCCGTGGCGCGTGTCCGGGGGCTTCGCCGGCGCGATCACCGTCGCGACGTTCCCGCTGCTCTTCTGTGTCGGCGCGATCGCCACCGCCGGCTGGACCAACACGATCGCGGGCGTGGTGGCCGCGCTCACGGGGCCCCTGGCGTACCTCGCGTTCGGGCGCCGCCCGCTGGTGGCCGGGGAGGGTCGGGCATGAAGGGTGTCGTCGCCAGCGTCGCCTACGCGAACGGCCGGCGGCTCGGCGATGTCGCGATCCCGGACATCAGCGAGGTCCTCGAGCAGCCCGGCCGGTTCGTCTGGATCGGTCTGCACGACCCCGATGACGAGGTCCTGAAGGAGGTGCAGCAAGAGTTCTCCCTGCACGACCTCGCGATCGAGGACGCCGCCCGCGCCCATCAACGGCCGAAGCTCGAGCGCTACGGTGACTCGCTCTTCGTCGTCCTGCGCACGGCCCACCTCGATCGCCCGACGGGCGCCATCGAGTTCGGCGAGACGCACCTCTTCGTGGGCGCGAACTACGTCGTCTCGATCCGGCACGGGGCGTCCCTGCCGTACGTCGAGGTGCGCGCGCGCTGCGAGGCGAGCCCGGACTTGCTGGCCAAGGGCCCGGTCTTCGTCCTCTACGCGCTCATGGACTTCATCGTCGACCAGTACTTCCCGCTGGTCGACTCGTTCGAGGACCGCCTGGAAGAGCTGGAGGACGACATCTTCCAGCAGACCCTCACCCGGCAGACGACCGAGCGCATCTACCAGCTCAAGCGCAACCTGCTCGAGGTGAAGCGGGCGGTCGCCCCGCTGGTCGACATGTGCAACCGGCTCGTGCGCACCGACTCGGCGCTGATCCCCGAGGACGCCCGCGTCTACTTCCGCGACGTCTATGACCACACGATCCGGATCAACGAGATGATCGACACGCTGCGCGAGCTCCTGACCACGGCCCTCGAGGCGAATCTGTCGCTGATCTCGGTCTCTCAGAACGAGGCGATGAAGCGGCTGGCCGGCTGGGCGGCCATCATCGCGGTGCCGACGATGATCGCGGGCATCTACGGCATGAACTTCAAGTTCATGCCCGAGCTCGACTGGGTCCTGGGCTATCCGGTGGCGATGGGGACGATGCTCGCCGCCTGCGGGTTTCTGTACTACCGCTTCAGGCGCTCCGGCTGGCTCTGATTCGAACGGGGCCGAGGTTGTCGTCGATGACCGCGGCCAGGCAGTCGAGCGTCCCGATCGAGTAGACGTAGGTCTTCCAGCCGATCGCGACGTGATCCTCGCGCTCGCCCGGCCCGGTCAGCGGGAGGATCTCAACCGACACATTGGGCCCAGGCCCCGAGCAGCCGCCGGCACACCCCTCGCGCAGGCGTACGCGCTCGGCGAGTCCGCGCTCGGCCACGAGCTGCCGCAGCTGCTGCGCGATCGCCGCCGCGTTCAGCTTCACGGCGGTCCCGCCGCGCGCGATCGGGAGCGTCACGACGCCGGGCTCGCGCGGACAGACGGTGACGACGAGCCGGCGGGGCCTCACGCGGACGCCATCTCGGCGGCCAGCCGCGCGGCGGCGATAACCGGGCGCTCGGCGGGCCGGTGCCAGTGCGCTTTGAGTCCGGCGCGGGCGACCGCGCGAATCAGCCCGGTGCGGAACCAGCGATTCTCGAGCACGCTGCCCGCCCAGCTGGCGTTCACGGGCTGCCTGAGCTTCAGGGCGCGCACGACCTCGCGGGCGCCAACGGCGAGAAGCCTTTGGCTCTCGGCCACGATGCGGCGGGCCCTCCGGTCGCCGCGTCGGGCGCGCGCGAGCACGGTCGGGGCGAGGGCCGCGATCGCCCTGACCGGATCGGGGGTGTGGACCACGCGGAGCGTGGCCTGTAGACCGTCGCGCGCGGTCGCGCGGAGCCACTCGCGGCCGAGCCAGAATCCGGAGCCCTCGTCACCGACGAAAGGCCCCAGACCACCCGCCCGTGCCCAGCGCCCGCGCGCGTCCCAGCCGACGACGATCGAGCCGGTGCCGGACAGGATCAGCATCCCCGGCTGGCGGCCGAGCGCGCCGAGCAGCGCGGCCTGGGCGTCGGAGACGACGTGAACGCGGCGAGCGAGGCCGCGGAGCCGGTGGGCGAGCGCTTGACGCTCGACCGGGGTCCACAGCCCGCGGGAGGCCACAACGAGCGCGGCGACGCGCCGGCGCGTCCATCGACGGCGGCGCCACACGTCGCGCAGAACGGTAACCAGCTCTCGCAGATCACGGTTGGTCGGAACCACGACCGTCGGGACGCGGGCCGCGCCGGTCCACACGGCGATGCGAATCCACGTGCCGCCGACGTCGGCGCCGACGCACACATCACCACCGCGCGCGCTCATGAAAGCCCCGAAGCGTGTCGAACCGCATTCACGATTGCCACTCTGTCCATTATGCGGCCCTGCACCACGATCCCGAGGCTTATGAAATGACACGCTTTCCGCTTATTCCCGGGGTGGCATGGCCGATGCGTAAACAGGGCGCCGGAGGATTGGTAATGGGCAAGACACTCGCAGCCTGGATCATGATGGCCGGAGCCGTCGCGGCGCCCGCCATGGGCCCGCGCGAGACCGTGGAGACGGCGGTCGGCCGCGTGATCAGCCTGGCGCAAGACACCGAGGCCGCGAAGTCGGAGTCGGTCGCCGCGGATCGGCGGACCGAGATCCGCAAGCTCGCGCGCCAGCTCTTCGACTTCGAGGAAGTGACGCGGCGGACGCTCTCGCGCCACTGGGCCGCTCGCTCGACCGAAGAGCGCGCGGAGTTCGTGGCGCTCTTCACGGACCTTCTCGAGCGCTCCTACATCAGCCGGGTCGAGGCGTACGCGGGCGAGACCGTGACGTACTCCGGGGAAGCGATCGAGGCGGGCTACGCCACGGTGCGGTCGAAGATCCTCACCGACCGCCGCAACGACATCACGCTCGACTACCGGCTCCACCTCCGGGAGGGTCGCTGGCGCGTCTACGATCTTCAGATCGACGGCGTGAGCTTCGTGGCGACGTACCGCAGCCAGTTCGACCGGATCATCCAGGCCGAGTCCTACGGGGCGCTCCTCGAGCGGATGCGCAAGAAGAGCTTCGAGGCCAACGTCGCCGAGCGCGGCGGCAAGAAGCTCTAGTCGCGGCGGGGCCGGCGGGGAGCGAGTGCCCCGCCGGACCGCCTGCTCAACCCGTTCTCATCTTCGACCTCTTCGAGCGCCACACAGTCTTCCTGAGTCGCGGGGTCGTCCCGCTAGAATGAATCGTGCTCACCTGGCCTGATTACGCGGTGCTGGTCGGCTCGCTGCTCGTCCTGCTCGCGATCGGCGGGGTGTTCGCGCGCCAGCAGCACGACACGCTCGACTTCTTCCTGGCACGCCGCCGGGTCCCGTGGTGGGCGGCCTGCCTGTCGTTCCTGGCCACCGAGGTCAGCGCGGTGACGATCATCTCGGTGCCGGCCACTGCCTACAGCGAGAACTGGGAGTATGCGCAGTTCTTCGTGGGCTCGAGCCTCGCCAAGCTGGGCGTGGCGTTCCTGTTCATCCCGGCCTTCTACCGTCACAACGTGACGACGATCTACGAGTTCCTTCGCCATCGCTTCGGACAGGCGAGCCAGGTGACCGCGTCGATCTTCTTTTTCATCACGCGTCTGGCCGGGTCGGGGGTGCGGCTCACCGTGACGGCGGTGGCGGTGGCCCACCTGATGGGCTGGTCGCTCCTGCCGACGATCGCGATCTTCGTGGTCGTCTCGATCGTCTACATCGCGACCGGCGGCGTGAAGGCGATCGTCTGGACGAACGTGTTCCAGGCGCTGATGTTCCTCGGCGCGGGCGCGGTCACGCTCGCCTTCCTCGTCTCGCAGATCGACGGAGGGCTCGGGGCGATCGTCCGCGTCGCGGGCGACGCCGGGCGCCTCAACGTCTTCAACTGGGGCCCGGCGCCGGGCGACAGCGACTTCTGGCGCCGCATCCTCAGCGATCCGAACATCGTCTGGGTCGCGCTGCTGAACGGCTTCATCGGCTCGCTGGCCGCGTTCGGCACCGATCACGACCTGATGCAGCGGCTCTTGACGGTCGAGACCCGGGGGCAGAGCCAGCGCACGCTGGCGCTGACCCCGATCGGCACACTCCTGACCCTCCTGATCTACCTGGGCCTCGGCGCCGGTCTCTACACGTTCTACACGCAGCACCCGGCGCCGGCCCTCGTGCGCAGCGACGAGATCCTGCCGCACTTCGTGCGCGAGGTGATGCCCTCGGTGCTACGGGGATTCATGCTGAGCGCCATCGTCCTGGCCTCGATCGACTCGCCCCTGGGCTCGCTCTCCGCGTCGTTCGTCACCGACATCTACCGGCCCCTGCTCGCCCGCAACAGGTCCGAGCAGCATTACCTTCGCGTGTCGCGCCTCGCGGTGCTCGTGTTCGGGCTGGCGCTGGGCGTACTCGCGTGGGCGTTCTCGCTGGTCACCGGACAGATGCTGTGGGTCGTCTTCAAGGTGGCCGGCGTGACGTTCGGCTCGCTCCTGGGCGTGTTCCTGCTGGGGCTCCTGACGACCCGTCCGGTCGCCGACTGGGCCAACGTGGCGGCGATGATCGCGATGGCGCTGGTGAACCTGGCCCTGCTGGTGCTCTCGGAGATGAAGATCCTCGCCTTCGCGTGGTCCTGGCTGGTGGTCCTCGGCACCGCCGGCACCATCCTGCTCGCCCTCGTCTTCTCCTCGCTCGCGCGCCGGCCCGTGCCTCGGACGGCCTAGGAGGCGCCGAGGCCGAGGATCCATCCCTCGACTCGGCGGGCGTGATCCGGGGGCTCCGGCACCGCGCCGTCCAGGAACAGCTTCGCCAGCGCGATGCAGGCGATCGTCGCGTCGAACGCATCCTCGCCGGCGCTCGAGGGTCCAAAGCCGCCGCGCAGCAGAGCGGCCACGGCGTCCAGATCCACCCGGCCATCGGCGCGCGCGCCGCGTAGCACCGCGCGGCCGCAGGCGGCGCGGGCGGCCGGGTCCGATTTCCGGGTCACGGCGGCGCCGAGCGTGCGCAGCAGGAACGCCGGGTACATCTCGGCGACGATCGGGCGGCGCGCGGCGACGAGCTCGGTCAGAGGCCCGTCGAAAGGCCAGAGCGCCAGACGGTCCAGGTTGGGCGTGAGGACGTCGCGCCAGACGCACACGGCCGATCGGCCGACCTGGCGCGGGCCGACGAGCCAGAAGATCGGGCCGGCGCGGGCCAGCCGGTCGCACTCGCGCGGCGCGAACGCGGCCTCGCCGAGCGTCCGCCGCAGGTCGTCGCGCCGGATGCCCTTCAGGCCGCGAAGCGGGTAGAACGGCCGCTCGGTCGCGATGTCCTCCGCGCAGGCAGCGGGCTCGTAGAAGCGGCTGAACCGACCGGTGCCGAAGACGCCGAGCGCCTCCCGAAACGAGCCCAGGCCGGCCATCGCCGCGTACTCACCGGAGACTCCGATCGGGCAGTCAAAGGCGACGACGGCGCCGGAATCGAGCGTCAGCGTGCCGACGTCCTGGACGGGTCTGGGCGGGGCCACGACGTAGCGGCCGCGTCGCAGCAGGGCGCGGCAGAGCTGGCGCTTCGCCGGCGTAGAGCCCCAGTCGATCGCCAGGATCTCCGCCGGCGGGGCGCCGGGATTCTTCAGCTGTGCAGGAGCCGTCCGATGACGGCGTCGAGCTGGCACTTCCTGAAACCGTAGGCGGTGATTCCGAGGACGCCCGGCGCGAGCAGGGCGGCGTCGTACGGGTCGCGCATGAGCACGACCGCCAGCGCCCGCGCGCGCGCCTGTAGCTCGGTGAGCAGCCGCTTGTTCGATGCGTAGAGGTGCCCGTCGAACAGGAACAGGACCGTCGCGTCCGAGGTCTCGGCCAGCGCGACGGCCGCTGCGATCTCCGCGTCGGTCGGCTCGATGCCGACCAGACGCGTCGTCGGCGTCACGCCCGCGCGTCCGAACGCGTCGGCGATGTACGCGGTCTCCGCGGCGATCTCCGGCTCGATGGTGATCCGTGGCGCGAGGTCGGAGAAGCGCGGAAAGACCACGCCGACCCGCCCGTTCAGCGCGCGCCGGAGGGTGGGACGTCCCGGCGCGACGACGGTGACGGCGCGCGTCGCGATCGCCCGCGCGAGCGGCGTGGCGTCCGCCTCCTGTGCGGGCGGGCCGCCCTCGAAACGGGTGGCGCGCCGGTCGCGGAGGCGGCGCACCCGCTCAACCGAGGCCTCGAGCTCTTTCTTCGAGAGCACCCCGGAGCGATAGGCGTCGAGCAGCGCACTGGCGGCCGCCCGCTGAGCCGGCTCGGTGTGGCAGACGAGCAGGAGATCGTGACCGGCCGCCGCCGTCTTCACGACCGCCTGATCGATTGGGCAGCTCTCGCCGATGGCGCCCATCTCGAGGTCGTCCGAGATGATGACACCGGAGAATCCCACCTCCTCTCGGAGGTACTCGCGCACGATCCGCCGCGAGAAGGTTGCCGGCACGCGCGTCGAGTCGAGATTCGGGTAAATGGGGTGGCTCGTCATCAGACAGTCGACGCCTTCCTCGACGGCGGCGAGGAACGGCGGCAGGTGAATCGCGCGCATCTCGTCCCAGGTCGACTCGATCGTGGGCAGGCGAAGATGGGCGTCGAGCGGTGAGTGGCCCTTGCCCGGGAAGTGCTTGGCGCACGCCGAGAGGCCGCCCTTCTGCATGCCCTTGATCCGCGCGATGCCGTTCCTGGTCACGACGGCCGGGTCCTTACCGTACGACCGGATCCCGATGTTCGGGCTGTACCGCTCGGTGAGCACGTCGAGGACCGGCGCGAAGTTCACGTCGACGCCGAGCCTGCGCAGCTCGCGCGCCTCGTACACGCCCTGATGAAACGCGAACGACTCGTCGCCCGCCGTCCCCAGCGCGAGGTTGTCAGGAAAGATCGTCGTGGCCCGGCCGAGCATCACGATGCGGCCACCCTCGTGATCGGTCGTCACGAGAAGCCGGCGTCCAAGCGCCGACTCGAGCTCCTGCAGGAGCCGGCCGTGCTGCTCCGGGGTCTCGAAGTTGCGCCGGTAGAGGATCAGCCCCGCGGCCCGGGTATCGCGGAATAACCGGATATCCGCATCGGTCAGCTTGGGGCCGGTCAATCCGAATACGAGCTGTTCGCCGACGAGGGTCTCGAGGGTGCTCACAACGAAATTATAGGCCGCGGGCGGCCTTCGGACCTTGACCTACGGCAGACGCGGACTGTCAGACAGGTGACACCGATTGGCGGTCGCGAGGTCGTCACCGGAGAACAAACCTTCGAAAGTTCTTAGACTTGCAGCCCGGAAAAGCCTGGCATGGCGGCTGCAAATTGTGACGGCAATGCGTCGTTGGCTCAGCGCGCTCGTGATCGGGACCGTCGCCCCGAGCCTGGCCCTGGGTTCGGGCGCGGTCGCTCAGACGAAGTCGGTGACGTCCGCTCCTGCCTTCGACAAGCTGTCGCTCGGAAACCAGAAAGTGGCCGCTTCCCTGCACCAGGCCCAGACCCCTGGGACATCGCCGACGGGCTCGCCGATCGGACCGCTCACGCTCCAGCAGATCGCGTCGAGGCGTCTCTCGGGTCAGAGCTGGGGACAGATCTTCAGGGAGATGAAAGCGCAGGGACTCGTGCAGGAGAAGAGTCTCAGTCAAGTCGTCAGCAGGTACGGACAAGTCGCTGATTCCGAGCTCAGGACGACCGCGACCAGCGCCACCAGACCCAGAGCCGCTGCCGGCACGCAGCTCGACGGCGCGTCGTACAGCATCAGCCGGTGATGAGCAGGGGGTGGAGTCCCTGGAGCATGGCCGCCCTCGGCCTCGTCTTCGTCATGGCGACCGCCCTCGTCACCGGGCTCGTCGTCGCGAACTGGTCCGGGTCGAGCCAGGATCCGGAGCTGCGAAGGCAGGCGCCCGCCGCATCCCGTCAGTGGCAGTCCACACGAACGGTCGGCGTGAAGCCAGCGGCAGCCCCGATCGCGGCCGGCGGTCCGGCGGCCGTCGCGCTACCCACGGCCGAGGCTGTCCAGGCCTGTAATCAGCGCGCCACGGACGAGGTCGGCGAGCCCGGGCGGTCGGAAGATACCGTCAAGACGGAAGAGCTCGCCGGTAGCCTCCACGGACTCAACGAGAGCAAGCGGAACGACGAGAAGTACCGCGCCGCGTACGCCCGATGCATGAGGGCTCGCGGCTACGTGGCTGGATAGCTCGAGCGGCTAGTACATCAGGTAGGCCGCGCGGCGCCGCTTCCAGCGCGTGAGCCCCGGCTGCCACGTGCGCTCGATCGCCGCGAGCGGTGTTCCCCGTTCGATCGCCTTCCGGATCGTGTCGGTCCCACACAGAATGTCCATCGGCATGAGCCGCTTCTCGAACTCGTAGGGCGGCCGCCGCCAGGCGAAGCCGCGCGGAGCCAGCCGGCGCGCGACGGCGATCTCGGCGAGGCCCGTGAGGAACGGCTTGAACCGCGCCGCGTCCGTCACGTGAACCTGGACGCCTTCGCAGAGCCGACCGGCCCACTTCTGAAACGTCGGCAGGAAGCGCGCGGGGCGAAACCGGACGCCCGGCAACCGCTCGCGCTCGAGCGCCGTCGCGTATCGCTGCGCGTCGAGATACGGCGCGCCGATCCACTCGAACGGCCGCGTGGTGCCCCGGCCCTCCGACAGGTTCGTGCCTTCCAGAAGGCAGCCGCCCGCGTAGACGCGCGCGGTGTCCGGCGTCGGCATGTTGGGCGAGGGGGCCACCCAGGGAAGCCCAGTGTCCTCCCAGAGCATCGCGCGGCGCCAGCCGCGCATGGGCACCACGGTGAGGTTGCAGCCGATGGCGTGTTGCTCGTTGAGATAGGCCGCCAGCTCACCAATCGTCATGGCGTGCCGGATGGCCAGGGGATAGAGCCCCACGAACGACTTGAACGCGGCATCGGCCACGTTGCCCTCGAGCACGGCGCCGCCGAGCGGGTTGGGCCGGTCGAGCACGACGACGCGAACGCCGAGGCGCGCGCACACGCGCATGGCGAGCGTCATGGTCCAGACGAACGTGTAGTAGCGGGAGCCGACGTCCTGCAGGTCGACCACGACGGTGTCGACGCCACGGAGCATGTCGGCCGTCGGCTCGAGCCGCGCGCCGTAGAGGCTCCACACCGGCAGGCCCGAGACCGGATCGCGAGCGCCGGCGATGCGCGCGTGATCCTGCGGCGCGCCCCACAGGCCGTGCTCCGGGGCCAGGAGCGCGACGAGCCTCACCCCCGCCAGATCGGCGAGCAGCGTGCTCGCGTGGGTGTAACTCGCGTCGATCGAGGCCTGGTGAGCGAGCAGGGCGACGCGCTGGCGACGCAGCAGCGCCCGGCGGCGGTGAACGAGCACGTCGAGACCCGATTCGACGCGGGGCATGCCGTTCGATAGTAGTAGCATCTGGGCGTGCCGGCCTCGCGAATACGCTACGCGCGTCTCGCCACCGAGCGCGCGAACTCGAGGAGCCGCGCCCTCGACCGCATGACCCCCGGCGCCATCGCGGCGCTCATGAATCGCGAGGACCGCCGCGCGGTCGCGGCCGTCGGCCGGGTGCGGCGAGAGATCGCCTCGGCCGTGAAGCTCGTCGTGGCCGCGCTCGCGCGAGGCGGGCGCCTTTTCTTCGTCGGCGCGGGTACGAGCGGCCGCCTGGGAGTGATCGAGGCGGCCGAGTGCCCGCCGACGTTCGGCACGCCCCCCCGGCTCGTGCAGGCGATCATCGCGGGCGGACGCGGCGCAGTGTTCCGCTCGCGCGAGGGGGCCGAGGACGACGAGAGATCCGCGCGCCGCGCCGTGCGTCGCCGGGTGCGGCGCGGCGACGTCGTCGTGGGCATCTCCGCCAGCGGCGTGACGCCGTTCGTGCGGGCGGGGCTAGCGGCGGCCCGGGGGCAAGGGGCGGCCACCGTGCTGGTGGCCTGCAACGCCGAGGGCGTGCGCGGCGCGCGATCCGCCGCGGGTCTCCGCGTGGTGCCCCTCACCGGGCCCGAGGTGCTGGCGGGCTCGACCCGGCTCAAGGCCGGCACCGCCACCAAGCTCGTCCTGAACACGATCACGACCGCCGCCATGACGGGGCTTGGCCGCGTGTACGGAAACCGGATGATCGATCTCCAGCCGAGGTCGGCGAAGCTCTACGAGCGGGCGCTGAGGCTCGTCACCGATCTCGGCGGGGTCTCTCGCGGCCGAGCTCGGACGGCGCTGAAGGCGTCGCGTGGCCGGGTGCGTGTGGCAATCGTGATGGCGAAGAGCGGGGGAAACGCGATCGAGGCTGCCCGGGCTCTCGCTGCCGCGGGCGGGTCGCTACGGGTGGCGCTTCAGAAGCCGCGGCGGAAGTAGCGGGCTCGAACGCGGACGGGCTCGAGCTTGAGCGCGAAGAGGAGCCAGCCGAACGGGAGAACGATTGCGGCTACGGTGATCCAGAAGGTGCTCCGTTTCCAGAACGCGCTCGCCTTTGGCCTGTCCATGCCTGACTAGAAAGCAACCGCGATGCCACCCGGATCATATCCGTAAACATCTGAAATATAGAGCTAAATTAGATCACGGACACCCCGAATCCACGGAAGTGGCAACTATTTAAACAGCGCCTCGGAACTTTTCTTCCCTGCTACGTGTCCTCGTGCGGTGATCTGTCGGCCCGGCGGCAATAGGGCGCAAGGCGGGACTACCGTGCGGCAGACCGATCTCGTGTAGCGCTTACACGAAATAGCGATAACGACTCGAAAGAAGTACATCGCGCAATCGTGCACTTCTCATGTGTTCGTCACCGCGGGCTGCGCGAAGTGCCTCAACACCGAGCGATTCGTGCGACGTTCGCGCTCGCGCCGTCGGGCCCGGCAATCGAACCGTCCGTGGTACGTCCAATGCACAGCCGTTCCTCTCGTGGACGCAGCGTTGTTGGTTGCCGGTCGTGAAGAGTTCGGCATCGCGCACCAGGTGATCGAGATCTGTGCGGCGGCGAGCGGCGGCGCCAGGATCACGCGTGTCGTCCTCGAGATCGGCAAGCTCTCGGCGGT
>Ga0111539_10003843_pt1 | contig 19779 bp, 16 predicted proteins | sample RhiMethybrSRZTD1_FD_79667 | JGI IMG/M metagenome (GOLD analysis project Ga0111539, IMG submission 79667) | Populus rhizosphere microbial communities from Tennessee, USA - Rhizosphere MetaG P. TD hybrid SRZTD1 (version 2) (version 2) | ecosystem: Host-associated > Plants > Roots > Rhizosphere >... | reverse complement strand
TCGACCGCAACGGCCTGCCGTTGGTGGACAACCGCCCGGCCTTCACGCTGTCGCTGATCCCGCGCGAGCTCGAGCGCGACCAGGCCAAGCGCGACGCCACGCTCGGTCGGCTCGCGTCGCTACTGCAGATTCCCTTCGCCGACCTGGTCGACGCGGTGGCCAAGGTATCGCCCGACTCGATCCTGCCGGTTCGGGTGCGCCGCGGCCTGACCATGGACGACGTCGCCAAGGTGGAAGAGTGGAAGCTGGAGCTGCCGGGCGTGATCGTGGAGGTCGAGCCGCAGCGGGCGTATCCGAACAGCCGGTTCGCTGCCCACCTGCTGGGCTACGTGCGCGAAGCCAGCGACGAGCAGCTCAAGCAGGGCCGATATCGGCGTGGGGACATGGTGGGCCAGAGCGGCCTCGAGCGGCTGCTCGACGAGTTCCTCCGTGGCAAGGACGGCGGCGAGCGTCTCGAGGTGGATGCGATGGGCCGGCAGATGCGGCTGATCCAGTCCACCGAGCCGCATCCTGGCGCCCAGGTCGTCACCACCGTGGATCGGCGGGTGCAAGAGGTGGCCGAGCGCGCGATGGAGGGCAAGGCCGGCGCGGTGGTGGTGATGGATCCGCGCAACGGCGACGTGCTGGCCATGGTCTCCACCCCGGCCTTCGAGATCGACCGTTTCACGGGGACGATCGATCGCAACGCGTGGCTGCGGACCATCCAGGATCCCAACCATCCGCTGCTGAACCGGACGATCCAGTCGCAGTACCCGCCGGGCTCGGTGTTCAAGATGATCGTCGCCGCCGCCGGTCTGCAGGAGGGTACGCTCACGCCGAGTGACCGGGTGCAGTGCAACGGAGAGTTCCACCTCGGCACGTGGACGTTCCGTGACTGGAAGAAGGAGGGGCACGGCAGCGTGGATCTCATCAAGGGGATCCGCGACTCGTGCGACGTCTACTTCTACACCGCCGGTCTCAAGATCGGTGCGCCGGCGATCGCCAAGTGGGCCGAGGCCTTCGGGCTCGGGGCGCCCACCGGGATCGATTTCGGCGGCGAGAAGCCCGGGCTGATCCCGCATCCCAAGGTCCCGCGCAAGGGCCGTCCGACCATCTGGCATGCCGGCGAGACCGTGAACATGTCCATCGGCCAGGGCGCGGTGCTGGTGACGCCGATGCAGGTGGCCCGCTTCATGAGCGCCATCGCCAACGGCGGCGTCCTGTGGAAGCCCCGGCTGGTGCAGCGCATCGAGCGCCCGGAGAAGGGCGTGGTGTGGAGCGACGCGGGCAGCGTGAACGGCCACGTCGAGCTCTCCCCGATGGTGTGGGCGCTCCTGCGCCAGTCCTTGTGGGCCGTCGTCAACGACGGCGGCACCGGCGTGGCCGCCCGGATCCCCGGGCTCGACATCGCGGGCAAGACCGGCACCGCGCAGACCATCGCCAACTCCAAATCGGAGAAGGGGCAGGATCACGCCTGGTTCACCGCGTTTGCGCCGGTGAAGAATCCGGAGGTCGTGGTGGTCGTCATCGTGGAGCGCGGCGGTCACGGGGGGACGACGGCGGCGCCCATCGCGCGGCAGATCCTGAATGCGATCTTCTTCGAAAAGGTGGCCCGCGTAGAAATCGATGGGTGATCGCGTTGTCTGCCGTTACGGACGCTAGGACGTGATGGTCGGGATCGATCGCCGGCTGCTGCAGAACGTCGATTGGCTGCTCGTGGGTGCCACCCTCGGCCTGGTCACGCTGAGCGCCACCACGCTGGCCACCGTGAGTGTCGGTCGTGCCGGCGGCGGCGTGGCCATCCGGCAGCTCGCCTGGTTCGGCGTCGGCATCCTGGCCCTGGTGGTGGTGGCCAGCATCGACTATCGGCGGCTGGTGCAGATGGCGCCCCTGCTCTACCTCGGCGGCCTGGTCGCGCTCGTCGCCGTCTTCGCGCTGGGGCGCACCGTGTCGGGCGCGCGTCGCTGGCTTCTCATCGGTCCGCTGTCGGTGCAGCCCTCCGAGATGTTCAAGCTCTGCTTCGTCCTGATGGCGGTCTGGCTCGTCACCTCGCGCTGGGCCCAGCCGGTCGGCAAGATCGCGCTGATCCTGGCCGCGCCGGTGGCCCTGATCCCGGCGGTGCTGATCGTCAAGCAGCCGGACCTCGGGACCGCCCTTCTGCTGTTCCCCGTGCTGATCGCCCTGTTCGTCGCGGCTGGGTTGCGGCTGCGGACCCTGGGAGGACTCGTCCTCGCCGGGGTCGCCGCGCTGCCCCTGGCGTGGTTCGCGATGAAGGAATATCAGCGGGAAAGGATTCTGGTGTTCCTGGACCCGTTTCGCGATCCCCTGGGGAGCGCGTACAACGTGATCCAGGCCAAGATCGCCATAGGCTCGGGACAGCTCCTGGGCAAGGGTGTGGCCGGCGCGACACAGAGCCGGCTCTCCTTTCTGCCGGAGCGTCACACGGATTTCATCTTCGCCGTATTCGCCGAGACGTGGGGGTTCGTCGGGTGTCTCGTCCTTCTCACCTGCTACGCGCTGCTTCTACTCCGTGGATTCGACATCGCGGCGTCGACGCGGGAGCCGGTGGGACGACTGGTCGCGCTGGGAGTCACCGCGCTGGTGGCCACCCAGGTCATCGTCAATGTTGGGATGGTGACCGGACTGATCCCTGTGGTCGGGATTCCGCTGCCGTTCATGAGCTACGGCGGCTCCTCGATGGTCGTCTCCATGATGGCCTTGGGGCTCCTACTCTCGGTTCGAATGCGGCAGTTCCAATGAGGCGCCCGGTCGGTCAGCGTCGCGACGGCGACGCGGCCCAGGCGTCGGAGGGATACTGCCGTGAGCAAGCGCATCGTCGTCAACGTCGGTCTGCTCGAAACCCGGGTCGCAGTCCAGGAGCGTAACCTCCTCACCGAGATCTATCTCGAACGGCACCGTCACCGGTCCATCGTGGGCAGCGTGTACAAGGGCACGGTGACCAACGTGCTACCCGGCATGCAAGCCGCATTCGTGGACATCGGCCTCAGCAAGGACGCCTTCCTCTACGCCGGGGACTACACCGCCAATCTCACCGACGCTGGTCCCGCCATGCTGGCCGGGGCCGACGACGACGCCGATCCCGACGCCGAGGCCGAGGGCGAGGGCGACGAGGAGCCCAAGCGCGAGGCCACCGGTCCCATCGAGGAGATGCTGAGCCGGAACCAGGAAGTCCTGGTCCAGGTCTCCAAGGAGTCGCTGGGGACCAAGGGCGCCCGCGTCACGTCGTTCATCTCGATTCCCGGCCGCTACGTGGTCTACATGCCGCAGGCGCGTCACGTCGGCGTCTCGCGCCGCATCCGGGACGAGCGCGAGCGGGACCGCCTGCGGGCAGCGCTGCGCAGCCTGAAGCTGCCGCCCGGCGGATTCATCTTGAGGACCAACGCCGAGGGCAAGGGCGAGGAGGAGTTCGCCCACGACGTCGAGTTCCTCTCCCGCCTGTGGTCGCAGATCCAGGCGCGCTTCGAGCAGGCCAAGTCCCCCACCGCGCTGCACGAGGAGATGGATCTCACCTTCCGGGTGGTGCGCGATCTCTTTTCGCCCGAGGTGGACGAGTTCGTGGTGGACGACCGCGCCGCCTACGACAAGTGCGTAGGGTACGTCCAGGCCCTGGTCCCGGCGCTGGAGGAGCGGGTGCGGCTCTACACCGAGCGCGCGCCGATCTTCGACGCCTTCGGGATCGAGAAGGACATCGAGAAGGCGCTGCGCCGGCGGGTGTGGCTGAAGTCCGGCGGCTACATCGTCATCGACCACACCGAGGCGCTGGTCTCGATCGACGTCAACACCGGCAAGTACGTGGGCAAGCGCGACTTCGAGCAGACGGTACTGAAGATCAACCTGGAGGCGGCCACGGAGGTGATGCGCCAGATCCGGCTGCGCGATCTCGGCGGCATCATCATCATCGACTTCATCGACATGGAAGTCCTCGAGCACCGCGAGCAGGTGTACAAGGCCGTGAAGCGGGCGCTGGCCGAGGACAAGGCGCGCACCAACGTGCTGGAGATCTCCGAGCTCGGCCTGGTCGAGATGACCCGCAAGCGGGTGCGCCAGGATCTCCGCGCGCTGCTCTCGCAGTCGTGCCCCACCTGCCGGGGCGCGGGCGTGGTGAAGTCGAACGAGACCCTGGCCACCGAGATCTACCGTGCGATCCAGGCCAAGGCGGCCGCCGAGGCCCCGGCCGCCGAGGGGCGCGAGATCATGGTGCGCGTGCATCCCGACGTCGCCGGCTACCTCGAAGGCGACGGTCGGGCGGACCTCGAGCGCCTGCAGAGCGGCCTCGAGGTGAAGATCACCGTCCAGCCGGCGCCGGGTCAGAGCCAGCGCGAGGAGTACGATCTCCGCGTGCGCTGATGGCCAAGACGCCTCCCTCGCGCGTGAGCACCAGCCGTATCCTGGCTGACCTGCGCCTGGCGGCCCGCAAGGGCGACCGATCGGCGCTCGCGCTGGCGATCGATCAGATGCGGACGCTCGCGCATTCCCCGCGCTACTGGGAGCGCTATCTCGGCCTGCTTCGCAACCCGCTGGCGCGGCTGGTCGACCTGCTGTCGATCAAGCAGGGCGAGCGCATCGCGCACCAGAAGGGATGGAAGCTGCCACGGCCCGCGCCGGCGTCCGCCGAGACCAAGGCGCGCCGCGGCGGCAAGAAGCCTCCCGCCCGGCGACGACGGGCGGACGGATCGCCCACGGTGCAGCCCTCGCTCTTCGAGTGACGCGCGCGGTCGTCGTCGTCAACCCGGCGGCGGGCGGCGGCCGGACCGAGCGGCTCTGGCAGAAACTGAAAGACGACCTGCAGCGGATCGGCCTCGTCTTCGACTGGGCCGCCACCACCGGACGGCACACCGCCATCGATCTCGCCCGGGCCGCCGCCGACTCCGGGGCCCAGCTGATCGTCGCCGTCGGAGGGGACGGCACCCTCAACGAGGTCGTGAACGGCGTGACGCGCGAGGCAGGACCGAGTCCCATCGTGGGCGCGGTGCTCACCGGCCGCGGGTGCGACGCGGCGAGGAACCTCGGGCTTTCCGCTGACCTGCACACGGCCGTCCACGCGCTCGTGCACGGCGTCGAAGCGCGGCTCGATCTCGTCCGGGGTGAGTGGCCGGACGGCACCCGGCGCTACGTCATCAATGCAGCCGGCGCCGGCTTCGACGCCGCGGTGGCCAGGCGCGCCGTCACCGGCGGCCGGCGTGGCACGCTGCCGTACGTGAGCGCGATCGTCAAGACTCTCGCCTCGCACGTGACCGTGCCGGCCGAGGTCGAGGCCGACGGTGAGGTGGCGTGGGCGGGAGGGCTCAGCAGCGCCGTCGTGGCCAACGGCGCGTACTACGGCGGGGGGATGAAGATCGCGCCGGGCGCCGATCCCGCCGACGGGCACCTCGACCTCGTCGTGCTCGGCGATCTCGGACGCCTGGAGCTGCTGTGCTGGCTGCCGACGGTCTATCGCGGCGCCCATCTGGCCTGCCCCAAGGTGGCGACCCGCCGCGCCCGTCGTCTGACCATCCGCGCGAGCTCGCCGCTGCCCGTGCACGTGGACGGCGAAGTCGCCGGCGACACACCCGTGACGTTCGAGATCCGGCCCGGTGCCCTGAGGCTGCTGCGCTGAGCGCTCCGGCGTCCGCCTGAGGGGCTGTCGCCCAGGGTTTGACAGCGGGCGGCCGCGGGAGCACTCTACCCCCTAGGGGTATCCAGCGTGCTCAACGACGAGGCGAAGGCCAAGGCGCGCGGTCGGCTGCGTCGGATCGAGGGGCAGGTGCAGGGCCTGCAGCGCATGATCGAGGGCGACGCCTATTGCGTCGACGTGCTGCTGCAGATCTCGGCGGTGCAGGGCGCGCTGGATCAGGTGCAGAAGCTGCTGCTCGGCCGGCACATCGAGTCGTGCGTGGCCGACGCGCTGCGCACCGGCTCGCGCTCCGAGCGCCAGCAGAAGATCGAGGAGCTGCTCGAGGTCTTCTCCCGCTTCGGAGGCGCGTGATGGCCGAGCGGCTCACGCTGCCGGTGCGCGGCATGCACTGCGCGGCCTGCGTGGGCAAGGTCGAGCGCGCGCTCGCCACCGTCCCCGGCGTCGAGCAGGCGACGGTCAACTTGGCCACCGAGCGGGCCACGGTCGCCTTCGATCCCGCGCAGACGGCCGTCCCCGCCCTGCAGGCGGCGGTGGCCGAGGCCGGCTACGAGCTGGCGTCGGCGCCCATCGAATCCGGCGAGGCCGAGGACCGCGAGCGCGCGGCACGGGCGCGCGAGCAGGACGCGCTGAAGCGCCGGGTGGTGATCGGGGCGCTGCTCTCGGCGCCGGTCGTGATCGGTGGCATGCCGGACCTGTTCCCCTGGGCTCCGGCCTGGCTGCGCGATCCCCGCGTGCTACTGGCCCTCACCGCGCCGGTCCAGTTCTGGGTGGGCGCCGAGTTCCATCGCGGCTTCCTGAGCGACCTCCGCCACCGCAGCGCCAGCATGGCCACGCTGGTCTCGCTGGGCACCAACGCCGCGTTCTTCTTCAGCGTGGCGGTGACGCTCTGGCCCCACGTCTTCCACGCCGCCGGCGCGATGACGTACTACGAGACGGCGGCGGTGGTGATCACCCTCGTCGCCCTGGGGCGGTGGCTGGAGGCGCGGGCCCGCGGGCGCACGTCGGAGGCGATCCGCCGGCTCGTGAGCCTGGCTCCGCGGACGGCCCGTGTGCGCCGGGGCGACGCCGAGGTCGAAGTCCCGACGGCGGAGGTGGAGGTCGGTGACCTGATCCGCATCCGCCCCGGCGAGCGGGTTCCCGTCGACGGCGTGGTGATCGAGGGCGCGTCCACGCTCGACGAGTCGATGCTCACCGGCGAGAGCCTGCCGGTGGACAAGGCGGCCGGCGCCAGCGTGTTCGGCGGCACGGTGAACCGCACCGGGAGCTTCGTCTTCCGGGCCACGCGCGTGGGCAGCGAGACGACGCTGGCCCGCATCGTGAAGCTCGTGGAGGAGGCGCAGGGCTCGCGGGCGCCCATCCAGCGACTGGCCGACCGGGTCGCCGCGGTGTTCGTTCCGGTGGTCCTCGGCATCGCCGCGCTGACATTTGCCGGCTGGTGGCTGTTCGGTCCGGAGCCGGCGCTCCTGCACGCGCTCAGCAACGCCGTGGCGGTGCTGGTCATCGCGTGTCCGTGCGCGATGGGGCTGGCCACGCCGACGGCCATCATGGTCGCCACCGGTCGCGGCGCCGAGCACGGGGTGCTGATCCGCAGCGCCGCGGCCCTGGAACGGCTGCGCGACGTGGATACCGTGGTGTTCGACAAGACCGGCACGCTGACGGTCGGACGCCCGAGCGTCAGCGACCTCGTCGTGGTCGGCGGCGACGCGTCGGAAGATGATCTGCTCGCGCTGGCGGCGGCCGTCGAGCAGGGCTCCGAGCATCCCATCGGCGAGGCGATCGTGAGCCGCGCGAAGGAACGGGGCCTCGCGCTGCCGCCGGTCGGCTCGTTCGTCACCGTGCCGGGACAGGGCGTGGACGCGATGGCGCCGGACGGGCGCGTCCTGCTCGGCAACCGCGCGCTCATGGACGCTCGCGGCATCGACGTCGCCCTGCTCGAGCCGAAGGCGGAGGCGCTGGCGGGCGCCGGCAAGACGGTCGTCTACCTGGCCTTCGCCGGACGTGCGCTCGGGGTGATCGCGGTGGCCGACGTCCTCAAGCCGGAGGCCGCCGCGGTGGTGAGCACACTACGCGGCATGGAGCTCGCGGTCGTCATGCTCACGGGGGATCATCGCGCCACGGCCCGCGCCATCGCCGCGCAGGCCGGCGTCGACCGCGTCTTGGCCGAGGTTCTCCCCGAGGCCAAGGCGCGTGAGATCACCGAACTACAAAAGCGCGGCGCGGTGGTGGCGATGGTCGGCGACGGCATCAACGATGCACCGGCTCTGGCTCAGGCCGACGTCGGCATCGCGATGGGCTCCGGCACCGACGTGGCCATCGAGGCGGCGGACGTCACGCTGATGCGGGGCGACCTGCGCGGGGTGGTGGCGGCCGTCGAGCTCTCGCGCCGGACGATCCGTATCGTCAAGGAGAACCTGGCGTGGGCGTTCGGCTACAACGTGGTGCTGATCCCGGTGGCGGCCGGCCTGCTGTACCCGGTGGCCGGCGTGCTGCTGTCGCCGATCCTGGCCGGAGCGGCGATGGCGTTCTCGTCAGTGTCCGTGGTGACCAACAGTCTCAGGCTCAAACGATGGAGGCCCAGTGATGGCCGTTGATCCCGTCTGCAAGATGACCGTCGATCCGCCCAAGGCCGCCGCGCAGTCGAGCTACAAGGGCGAGACGTATTACTTCTGCGCGGTGGGCTGCAAGCAGAAGTTCGACCGCGAGCCCGACCGGTACCTGGCGGGCGCCAAGAGCGAGATGGGGCGCTGATGCTCGATCCCGCGCTCCTGGGGGGCCGTGCCCGCTACGAGCGCGTGATGCACGGGTGGGTGGACAACCTGCACGAGGACGCGCTCACCCACACCGTGCGACTGTCGGACGACGACCGCGGCCTCGAGGTGACGGTCGTCGCCCGGCCGTCGCCGACCTACCTCATCCACGAGGCGCGTCTCACGCCGCTGACCGGAGACGTCGCGCCGTCCGTCGTGGCCGGCTTCGCCAAGCTGGCCGACGCAGCACTCGTCGGCGGCCTCACGCGCCAGGTCGCGACGCTCGTGGGTGAGGGAGCCGGCGGGGCGCTGGCGGTGGACGCCACCATCGAAGTCGGGCGCCTCGCGCGTCAGGTGGCCAAGATGCCGCGGGCCGAGGCCGAGCGCGCGGCGACGGGTGATCCACTCGAGTGCTGGCGCCTGGACACGACGGGCTGGGCGGAGCTGCCGAACTCCTGCTTCGCCTACAGTGAGGCCGGTCGCAGTCTCTTCGGCACGCGCACGGTGGTCGCCCAGATGAACCCCGACCTCTATAGCCCGAGGCCCGGGCAGCGGAACGTGTTCGAGCGGCGCAAGGTCGCGCGCCTGGAGCGCGTGGGCGGGCGGCTGCAGCTCTTCCACTCGATGCACGACAACGTGCACGGCTTCGAGATCACCTACGAGATCGACCTGGCCACGGGGAGGATCGTGCGCGCCGAGCACATCACGCCGCGACTGCCGTACATGGGCATCTGCTCGGAGCCGCAGCGGCGGATCACGGCGCTCCTGGACGAGACGGCGGACGCCGGGCTGCGCAAGCGCATCCAGACCACGCTCGGCGGTGAGGGCGGCTGTGGCCAGCTCTACGACCTGACCGCCGATCTCCTCAAGCTCCTCGCCTAGCGACACACACGGTGCCGATCTCCCTCGGGCCCACGCGATGGCCGTGACGCTCCGCGAGGCACGGTCCGGTGATCGCGACGCGATCGTCGAGGTGACGCTCGCGGCCTATCAGGAGTACGCCTCGCAGGTGCCGATCTGGGGTCCCTACCGGCAGAACATCCTGGCGACACTGGCCAACCCCCGGCCGGCCACCCAGCTCGTCGCCGAGCGCGACGGTGCGATCGTCGGAACCGTGCTGCTCTATCCGGCCGGCCCCGCGGGCGCCGCGGCGCCCGGTCAGGGCCAGTGGCCCGAGGTCCGACTGCTGGCCGTCGCCCCATCCGCCCGGGGCCAGGGCGTGGCCCACGCGCTCATGCAGGAATGCGTACGGCGGGCGCGCGAGGCCAGGGCGGACGCGCTGACGCTTCACACGATGTCCGCGATGCAGGCCGCCCTGCGCCTCTACACCCGAATGGGCTTCCAGCCCGCGCCCGAGCTCGACTTTCAGCCCGCTCCCGGTTTCACCGTCAACGGCTACCGCCTGACCCTCGGCCCCCCGATCGAGTGATACGGCTGGACCCACCCGCACTCCCCGAGGGGGCCGGTGGGCGCGGCGTTATACTACGGGGCGCGATGCCGCTCCTGCCAACGGGCAAGCTGCCGGCCGACCTGCTGCAGGCGGTCCTCGACAAGCACGCGCGCCACGATCCTCGGGTGTTCGTGGGCCCGCGGGTGGGCGAGGACGCCGCCGTCATCGATCTCGGAGACCGCTATCTGGTGGCCACCGCCGATCCGATCACGTTCGCCACCGACGAGCTCGGCTGGTATGCGCTGCACGTCAACGCCAACGACATCGCCGTGCGCGGGACCCGTCCGCGCTGGTTCCTGGCCACGCTGCTGCTCCCGGCCGGTGCCACCGACGAGGAGCTGGTGCGCACGCTCTTCGGCCAGCTCGCCGAGGCGTGCGAGGAGCTCGAGGTCGCGCTGGTGGGCGGTCACACGGAAGTCACGCGCGGGATCGATCGCCCGATCATCGCCGGCACGATGCTGGGTGAAGTCGCCAAGGATCGGCTGGTCACGACCGGCGGCGCCCAGGTGGGCGACGCCATCGTGCTGACCAAGGGCGTGCCGCTGGAGGGTGCCGCCCTGCTGGCTCGTGAGAAGGAGGCGGAGGCGCTCGCCCGCGGCGTCCGACCCGCGATGATCCGCCGGGCCAAGGCCTTTCTCCGCACCCCGGGGATCAGCATCCTGCCCGAGGCCGAGATCGCCTGCGAGCTGGCCAGCGTTCACGCCATGCACGATCCGACCGAGGGCGGCATCGCCACGGCGCTGCACGAGCTGGCCGCCGCCGCCGGTGTCGGGCTGCGCATCGACCACGACCGCATCACCGTGTTGCCGGAGGGCCGCGCGCTGTGCGAGGCTTTCGGCCTCGACCCGCTCGGCACGCTGGCGTCGGGGAGTCTCCTGATGACGCTGAACGCGGCCGAGGCCGGCATCGTCATTCACGCGCTCGCCCGCGAGCAGATCGACAGTCACTTCATCGGCCAGGTCGTCCCTCGCGAGCAGGGCGTCATGCTCGTGGAGGGCACCCGCCAGTGGCCATTGCCCACGTTCCCGCGCGACGAGATCGCGCGATTCTTCGAGGAGGCCTGACCCTGCCCACGCTCGGGTATTCGCGCCGCTCGCTCACCTACGGACAGAACGGGCTGGTGTCCTCGTGCCATCCGCTGGCCACGCAGGCCGGCGTCGAGACGCTGAAGGCCGGCGGCACCGCCGCCGACGCGGCCGTCGCCACCAACGCGGTGCTGGCCGTCACCCAGTCCAACAACTGCGGGCTCGGCGGCGATCTCTTCTGCCTCTACTACGAGGCGGCCACCCGCCGTGTGCATTTCCTCAACGGCGCGGGGCGCGCCGGCTCGCGCGCGACGCTCGACGAGCTCGCGCGCCGCGGGATGAAGGGACTCCCCGTCATCGGGCCGGCCACCGTGAGCGTGCCGGGCGTCACGCACGCGTGGGCCATGCTGCTCGAGCGCTTCGGCTCGCGTCCACTCGACCGGTTGCTGGCCCCGGCCATCCACTACGCGGAGCGTGGCTTCCCGATCACGTCGCTGCTGAGCCAGGGCATCACGGAGTACGCGCCGGGCAATCCCGACCCCGAGTGGCGGCGCGTATTCTTCGCCGGCGACCGCGCCCCCGCGCCGGGCACGCTGTTCGTGCAGCCGGACCTGGCGCGCACGCTGCGCGACCTGGCGACCCAGGGGCCCGACCTCTTCTATCGCGGGCGCGTGGCGCAGGTGATCGCCGAGCGGATGGCGACCGATGGTTTTCTGACGCCGGACGACCTGGCCGCGCACGGCGGCGAGTGGGGCGAGCCCGTCTCCACCACGTACCGCGGCTTCACGGTCTACGAGACGCCGCCGCCGACGCAAGGTATCACCGCGCTGATGACGCTCAACATGCTCGAGGGATTTCCGCTGGCCAAGTGGCCGCTGCACTCCCCCGAGCATCTGCACCTGCTCCTGGAGATCACCAAGCTTGCCTATGCCGACCGCGACCGCTTCATCGGCGACCCGGCCATGGCGAAGGTGCCGATCGCCGCGATGCTCGACAAGGGCTATGCCGCCACGCGCCGCAAGCTCTTCGATCCAAGGAAGGCGGGCGCCTACACGGCCGGCGATCCCGACGGCGACACCACCGGCTTCGTGGTCGCCGACGGGCAGGGCAACATCGTCAGCGTGATCCAGAGCCTGTTCAACGCGTTCGGCTCGGGGGTGGTGCCGCCGGGCACGGGGTTCTGCCTGCAGAACCGCGGCCGCCACTTCACGGTGGACCCGGAGCATCCGAGCGTCCTGGCGCCGGGCAAGCGACCGTTCCACACGCTGATGGCGTCGATCACGACGCGCGACGACCGGCCGCTGATGGGCTTCGCCACGATGGGCGGCAACGGGCAGGCGATGTTCCATGTCCAGGTGCTCACCAACGTCTTCGACTATGGGCTCGACATCCAGGAGGCGATCGAGCGGCCACGCTTCCTCATCGGCGCGTTCCTGCCCGACGAGCCGGCCGACCTGATCCGCCTGGAGAGCCGGGTGCCGCCGCGCGTGTTCGCCGCGCTCAAGCGACGGGGCCACGGGATCACCGAGGCGCCGGAGTTGTTCTACCGGGTCGGTCACGCCCACGGGGTGACGGTGAGCCCGGACGGCATCTACGCCGGCGGCGCCGATCCCCGAGGCGACGGCGTGGCGCTGGGCTTCTGATGCAAGGCCGACTGGCCGCACTCATCGCTGCGGTGATGCTGGCCGGGGCCCTCCCGGCGGCGGCCGCCGAGTGGGGAGATATTCGTCCGGGCATCAGCACCACCGCGAACGTGCGCGCGCTGTACGGTGCGCCCAGCAAGACCGCCAAGCAGAAGGTCGAGAACTACGACACGGAGACGTGGGTCTACGAGGGTCCGCAGGCTCCGGCCGGACTGACCCGGCTCACCATCGAGTACGGATTGGTGCTGTCGGACAAATACCAGCCCAACGTCGTCCGCGCGTTCAGGCTCGAGCCACTGCCCGGCGGGTTCACACGGACGATCATCAATCTCGGATGGGGCCCGCCCGACCGGGGCGGCCGTGAGGGCGAGACCGACATCTTCATCTATCTCGAGGGGCTGATCGTCTACTTCGACGACACGGGACAGAACGCCAAGCTGATGCTCTTCACGGTCCCCCAGCCGCGAGATCCGGCCGATGACCCGCCGCGGCGTTGAGGAGGCCGCGGACCGGGATCGGTAGCCAGTCGGGCCGGTTGTTCGCCTCGTACACGACCTCGTAGGCCGCCTTCTCGATCTCGAGGATTGCCAGCGCGCGGGCCAGCGCGGCCTCGCTGTCCGGCAGGAAGGTGGCCCCGATCGCGGCCATCCGGTACGCGTCCAGGAAGGCCTCGCGGGCGCGCTCCTCCCAGCCCGCCGGCGCGCCCGCCGTCGCCGCGGCGTACCCGAGGGAGCGCAGCATGCCGGCCACGTCGCGCAGCGGCGTGTGCTTGCGACGCCGCTCGTCGAGCGGCCGCAGCGGCTCGCCCTCGAAGTCGATGATCCTCCAGTCCTCGCCATGGCGAACCGCCAGCGTCTGGCCGAGGTGGAAGTCGCCGTGGTGACGGAGCTTCACGACGCCGGCGAGCCCGCCGAGGCCGGCAGCGTCGACCCGGGTGGGGACACCGTCCGGCAGCCGTCCTCCCAGCGCGGCGGCGGCGGCATCGAGCTGGCGCTGAACGCTCGCCGTCCACGCCGTCACGTCGTCGGCGGTGATGGGCTCGGGCGCCATCTCGGCCCCCGCTGCGCCGGCGGAGGCGAGCGCCCGGTGCAGCGCCGCGGTGATCCGGCCCAGACGCCCGAGCGCGCCGAGCGCGGCGTCGCCGGCGGCGAGGCGATCGAGCAGGAACTGCCAGCCGTCCCGCGCGTCCTTCACCAGCTCCTGCGCGATCACCACCGACCACACACCCTGAACGTCGTGGTACTCGAGGCTGCCGCACAGCCGCGGCGTGTGGCGGAAATCGGTGCGCTCGGTGAGGAACCGCGTGATCTCGACGTCCGGATTGACTCCGGGGTGCAGGTGACGGAAGTGCTTGAGGATCAGGACGTCGCCGAACACGACCGAGGTGTTGCTCTGCTCGACGCTGAGCCGGCGCGGGGAGGCGGCCGCCGAGAGTGCGGCGGCCGGAAACGCCCGGGTCGGCGCCCCCCGCAGCTCACCGCTCGCCCCGGAGGCTCGGCCGCCGGTGGCGATCAGCCCGAGCAGCTCCTGGCAGAACGTCGGGTCGTCGAGCGCGTCGGCCGCCGCGGCGGTCTCGCGCAGCGGCACCGCGTAGCGTGCGCTGCTGCCATCGTCGAGCGCGACCCGGATCAGCCACAGCGTGCCAGGGCCGAGCCGAATGCCGTCCTCGGCGGTGACGCCGACGATCCGGCGACTCTTGGCCGCGAACCAGCGCTGCCCGGCGATCCAGGCGGCCAGCGCGCCCAGCGGCACCGTCGGTCCACCCATCAGATGGCCGTGTCTTCGATGCCGTAGCGCGCGGGACGGCGCTGGCGGCCTTCGAGCTTCAGCCAGTAGTAGCCGTGCGGGCCGAGGGAGAGGAAGTAGGGCTCGCGGCGGATCGGCGGGAAGCGCGTGTCGCCGAGCATCTCGACGGGCACCAGCCCCTCCAGCGCGGCCAGATCCAGCTCGACCGGCTGGGAGCGCCCGGAGAGGTTGGCCACGATCAGCAGCGTGTCGTCCTGCCAGCGACGCAGGTAGGCGAGCACGGACTGATTGCGTGGGCGCAGGAACTCGATCGATCCGCGGCCGAACGCCGCCGACCGTCGGCGGGTGGCGATGAGCCGTCGCATCGTGTTGAGCAGCGAGCCCGACTGTCCCTCCTGCGCGGCGACGTTCACCGTCTGGTAGCCGTAGACGGGGTCGGTGATCACCGGCAGATAGAGCTGGGCGGGATCGGCGCTGGAGAAGCCTGCGTTGCGGTCTCCCGACCACTGCATCGGCGTGCGGACGCCGTTGCGATCGCCCAGGTGGACGTTGTCGCCCATGCCGATCTCGTCGCCGTAGTAGACGATCGGACTGCCCGGCAGCGTGAGCAGCAGGCAGTTGAGCAGTTCGATCCGCCGCCGGTCGTTGTCGAGCAGGGGGGCCAGCCGCCGCCGGATCCCGAGATTGAGCTTCATCTGCGGATCGGACGCGTAGGCGTAGTACATGTAGTCGCGCTCTTCGTTGGTCACCATCTCGAGCGTCAGCTCGTCGTGATTGCGCAGGAACAGGCACCACTGACAGGGCGGCGGGATCGGCGGGGTGTGCGTGAAGATGTCGGTGATCGGCAGGCGGTCCTCGCGCCGGATGCTCATGTAGAGCCGCGGCATCAGCGGGAAGTGAAACGCCATGTGGAACTCGTCGCCGTCGCCGAAGTAGGGGCGCACGTCCTCCGGCCACTGGTTGGCCTCGGCCAGCAGCACGCGGTCTCCGCCGTATTCGAGATCGACCACCCGGCGGAACTCGCGCAGGATGGTGTGCGTCTCCGGCAGGTTCTCGCCGCTCGTGCCCTCCCGCTCGATCAGGTACGGCACGGCGTCGCAGCGGAAGCCGTCCAGGCCGCGGTTGAGCCAGAAGCGCATCACCTCGAGCATCGCGCCGGTCACCGTGGGGTTGTCGTAGTTCAGGTCCGGCTGGTGGCTGAAGAACCGGTGCCAGTAGTACTGCTTGGCCGCCGGGTCCCACGCCCAGTTGGACTTCTCGGTATCGGTGAAGATGATGCGCGCGTCGCGATAGCGCCGGTCGCTGTCGCTCCACACGTAGTAATCGCGGAAGGGCGAAGCGGGATCAGCCCGCGCCGCCTGAAACCACGGGTGCTGATCGGACGTGTGATTCATGACGAGGTCGGCAATGACCCGCAGCCCCCGCTCGTGCGCGGCGTCCAGGAATTTCTGGAAGTCCTGGACGTTGCCGTAGGAAGGATGAATGCCGTAGAAGTCGGCGATGTCATAGCCGTCGTCCCGCAACGGAGACGGATACATCGGCAGGATCCACAGACAGTTCACACCCAGCTCGCGCACGTAGTCCAGCTTCGCCGTCAACCCCGCAAAATCCCCGATCCCATTCCCATCCCCATCAAAGAACGCCTTCACATGCACCTCATAGAAGATCGCGTCCTTATACCAGTCCTTCACGCCGAAAGGCTCCGAGGCAGACGAACATTTCCCTCAGCCCGCGATCCCCACGAGTCGCCACGGGGAAAGGCCGGGGACGGTGGAGGGACAGGGGGCCCCGGGGGTTCCGTTGGCTTCGATGGTGGACAGGACACGCGCACGACCGCGCCAAACCTTGGCGGCCATAATACGGAAGTCTCTCGCGGAACCCCCGGGGCTCCCTGTCCCCCCACCGTCCCCGCCGGTATCCACGCGCGAGTCATGGAATGTACGCGACCTCGAGTTTCAGGCGGTCGGGGTCTTCGAAGAACGTCGCGTAGTAGCCCGGCTGGTACTCCGGGTAGTCGCGCGGCCCGCCGTAGAGCACCGGGACGGCGCGCGGCTTCAGGAACTCGTCGTGAAAGCGGTCGACGTCCGTACGGGCGCCCACCCGGAGCGCGACGTGGTTGAGGCCGGGGTTCTTGCGGTGCACGCCGGTGGCGGCCCGCTCGGGCGCGGTCTGGATGATCCAGAAGTCCGTGGTGCCGTTGCTCATCCCCAGGATGTCAGGGGCGCCCATGACCACGCGGTACTCGAAATAGCTCAGCAGGTCGCGATAGAACGGCAGGGAGACGGCCCCGTCGCACACGTTGATCTGCAGATGGTAAACACTCGCCTTCATCGCCGCCACACGAAGATCTGCGCGAGGTCGCGCGCGGGATCGAGCTCGACGAAGCCGCGCGGTCCCCGCCACTCGTAGGTCACGTCGCTCAGGAGCTCGTGCATGCGATAGGCCTGCCCGGGCGCCACGCCCAGCTCGGCGATCGGGACGTCGACCATGCCGGCGTGGATTGCGAACGGATCCAGGTTGACCGCCACGAAGACCACGTCGTCCCGCGCGGGCGTCATCTTGCTGTACCAGAGGATGTTGGGGTCGTCGCTCGGATGGAATCGGAGGTTCCGGTAGAGCTGCAGCGCGCGATGCTCGCGGCGGATGCGGTTGATCCGCGTGATGAAGCCGCCCAGATGGCCGGCCGCGTCCCAGTCGCGCACCTTCAGCTCGTACTTCTCCGAGTTCAGGTACTCCTCGGAGCCCGGCGCGAATGGAACGTTCTCGGCGAGCTCGTAGCCGCTGTAGATGCCGTAGACCGACGAGAGCGTGGCGGCCAGCACCAGGCGCATCCGGAAGGCGGGCCGCCCACCGTGCTGCAGCGTCTCGTGCAGGATGTCCGGCGTGTTCGGCCAGAGGTTGCCGCGGAAGTACTCGGCGACCGGCGGCTGCGTGATCTCCTCGAGATAGGCCCTGATCTCGTCTTTAAGGTTCCGCCAAGTGAAGTAGGTGTAGGAGTGGGTGAAGCCGGACTTGGCCAGGACCTTCATCATCTTGGGCCGCGTGAAGGCCTCGGCCAGGAAGACCACTTCTGGGTGCGCCGTCTGCACCTCGCGGATCAGCCACTCCCAGAATCGCACCGGCTTGGTGTGGGGATTGTCCACGCGGAAGTGCGTGACGCCGTGGCCGATCCAGAACTCGACGACGCGCCGCATCTCCTGCCAGAGCACGTGGGGATCTTCGCCGTAGAAGTTCACCGGGTAGACGTCCTGGTACTTCTTGGGCGGGTTCTCGGCGTACTTGATCGTCCCGTCGGGGCGATGGAAGAACCACTCCGGGTGCTCGCGGACCCAGGGATGGTCGGGCGAGCACTGGATGGCGAAATCCAGCGCCACCTCCAGTCCGAGCGTCCGCGCCCGCGCCACGAAGCGGTCGAAGTCGGCCAGGGTGCCCAGATCCGGATGGACCGCGTCGTGCCTGCCCTCGACCCCGCCGATGGCCCACGGACTGCCCGGCTCGCCCGGCTGCGACGTGAGCGAGTTGTTGCGGCCCTTGCGGTGCGCGCGGCCGATCGGATGGATGGGCGGCAGGTAGACGACGTCGAACCCCATGGCCGCCGCGCGCTGCAGCTGGCTCTCGGCATCGCGGAACGTCCCGTGACGGCCGGCCACGCCCGAGCGCGGGAAGAACTCGTACCATGCGGCGAAGCGCGCGCGCTCGCGGTCCACCACCAGCTCGTATTCCCGCTCGCTCCACGTGGCGTCGGTGCGGTCGAGGTGACGTTCCATCAGCGTCGCCAGCGCGGGGTCCTGCGCGACGCTGATCGCCGCCGGCTGGCCCGGCGCGCCCTCGATGCGCGCGGCCCACGCAGCGAGCGTGGCGGCGTCCTGACCGGTGGCGCGGCCGGCGGCGCCGCGCACCAGCGCCGCGCCCTCCTTGAGCTCGCTGGCCACGTCCTGACCGGCATCCACCCGCTTGGCGAAGTCGGCCAGCCACGAGGCAAACGCGTCGGCCACCGCCTCGATCGTGTAGAGATAGCGCGCGTTGTCGGTGGGGGTGAAGGCCCCGGCCCAGCGGTCGTTGTCCACGAAGCGCATCGGCGTCTCGCGCCAGGTCGATTCGTCCGCGCGCCGATACTTGAGGAAGGCGCGCAGCACGTCGTGGCCTTCCTTGAAGATGTCGGCGGTCACCTCCAGGACCATCCCCACCTCACGCTTGACGGGGTAGCGCCCGCCGTCCACGACGGGCTCGATGTTCTCGATGACGACGGTGCGCCGGAGGTCCTTGGAGTCGAGCATGGCTTCGATTTTGACTGACTTACCGCCAGTGTTCCACGAGATATGGCTTCTGTCGCTCGAAGGCCGCGCCGACGGCGTCCAGCTGCGCCTGGCTGGCGGCGGCGCTGGCCGCGCCGGTGCTCAGCACGAACGCCGCGGTCCGTCCGAGATAGAGTGGCGTCAGTGACCGGAGCAGGTGGTCGCGGTGGACCACGGAGTAGTGATGGCCGAGGGCGAAGTCGTAGACCACTCGGGCCCACAGGTCGTCGGGGAAGGTGAGGCGGCCGCCCGCGTCGAGCGCCAGCACCTCGGCCAGCGTCTCCGGCGCCAGGATCGCCTCCCAGATGCCGCTCAGATCACGGGCCCCGAGACTGAACGCCTCGCGCATGCCCTCGACGTCCACCGTCATCGCCTCGGTCCCAGGCGGCGCGGCGTCGCCGATGGCGGCGATCGCCTCGCTGCCGCGCACCTCCAGCCAGAGATCCCCGTGGCGCTGCATGACCATGAACGCGGCGCCCACCGTCTGGGCGATCATCGTCGGCAGGTCCGCGGTCCTCGTTCGCGAGCGCACCTGATGCCGGCCGAGCCACGCCTCGGCGAGGGCGAAGCCGTCGGCGATCGCCGTCCCCGTGATCCACAGGTCGCTCACGTCGCCCCCGGTCGACGACCACTTGGGATTGATCAGCAGATGCTCCACGAGGCGCGCGGACAGCGCCTGCTGGCCCCCCAGCGGCTGCTGCAGACGCCGGCCGTAGAGCGCGCGGAGCAGCGGGCTCAGCAGCAGCCGCGAGATGGTGCCCTCGTAGCGATGTCGCGTGTAGGCGGCGGCGACGAAATCGGCCTTGCCGTCCAGCACGGGTCCGGCCAGTCGCAGGATCCACTCGGGAGTCGCCGAAACCGTGTCGGCCTCCAGGATCACCAGCGCCCGGGCCCCCAGCTGCTGGGTGATACCGAAGGCCGTGCGCAGCGCGGCCCCGCGTCCCGGGACGCCGTGAAACGGCACGGCCACGCGCTCGCCGGCCGGGGTCTGGTGCTCGGTCACGATCGCCGGCAGCCCGGCGGCCGCGGCGCGCTCACGGGTGCCGTCGGCCGAGCCCGCGTCGCTGACCACCAGCGCGGCCTTCAGCGTGGGGAAGTGGCGGGCCAGCCCGTCGGCGGCCACCGCCAGCACGGCATCGAGCGTCTCGGCGTTGTTGTACGTGAGCAGGCCGATGGCGACGTCCACCGGGCCGACGTCCGCCAGCGATGCAACGACCGACTCCGATAGCTTGGGGAGCGCCATGGACGGCCCAGCGCTC
>Ga0111539_10003840_pt1 | contig 19785 bp, 20 predicted proteins | sample RhiMethybrSRZTD1_FD_79667 | JGI IMG/M metagenome (GOLD analysis project Ga0111539, IMG submission 79667) | Populus rhizosphere microbial communities from Tennessee, USA - Rhizosphere MetaG P. TD hybrid SRZTD1 (version 2) (version 2) | ecosystem: Host-associated > Plants > Roots > Rhizosphere >... | reverse complement strand
GTAGACCTTCAACGTGGAACCCGAGCCGGCCGAGCGCCATTCACCGCCGATGAACAGCCCATCCGGGACTGAATCCAGCAAGTCCGTTTCTGCCGCGTTCAACATCGAGAACCTCCCTGGCTCAGCCGACACCTCGTCCAATCGAGCCTAACTCCCGGGCCACGACGACAGATCGCGGCTTCGTTGGCGGCAGCTGTCGATGGGTAAGAGATAAAGCCATGAAGAGCACCGTGATCGAGGTGACCACAGGGCGCAGCGAAGCCGTACACGACCTCACCCCGCAGTGCGCAGCCTTCCTGCGCGAGGCAGCGGCCGGCAGCGACGGCCTGCTGCACGTGTTCGTCCCACACGCGACAGCAGGTATCGCGCTGATCGAACTGGGCTCCGCCAGCGACGATGACCTGCTGACTGCACTCCGCGACCTGTTGCCAGCCGACAACCGCTGGCGGCATGCCCACGGCTCACGCGGCCATGGCCGGTCGCACGTCATGCCAGCGCTCATTCCGCCCTACGCAACGATTCCCGTCGTTCGCGGCGAAATGGCGTTGGGTACGTGGCAGTCGGTAGCCCTGGTCGATCTCAACGTCGATAACTCGAACCGCGAGGTCCGGCTCTCCTTCCTTGCGGACGCCAGGTGAGCCGCTAAAGGCATGCATACGAACTAGGGTCTCGGTATGCCATCTGTCTGGAAAGCCGATCGGATTCGCTCGGCGACGACCACGATCTTTGCCGAGATGTCCGCACGCGCCGTGGCAACCCAGTCGATCAATCTTGGTCAGGGCTTTCCGGACACCGACGGTCCGGCATTCATGCTGGAGGAGGCGAGAACGGCGATCGCCAATGGCTTCAACCAGTACCCACCCGGTCGTGGCATCCTGCCGCTGCGGCAGGCCATCGCTGCTCACAGCAACCGCAACTACGGTCTGAGCTTCGATCCCCAGACGGAAGTCCTGGTTACAACGGGCGCCACCGAGGCGTTAGCCGCGTCGATCTTGGCATTCGTGAATCCAGGTGATGAGGTCATTGCCCTAGAGCCCTTCTACGACTCGTACGCCGCATCCATCGAGCTGGCCGGCGGACAACGCGTTGGGGTCGGACTCTTCGGACCGGATTTCCGGCTTGATCATGCCGAACTACGGGCGGCGTTCACGCCCAGGACCAAGGCGCTGTTGATCAACTCGCCGCATAACCCAACCGGAGTCGTGCTGGATCGTGATGATCTTGCACTGATCGCCGAATTGGCCGTGCAGCACGATGTGGTTGTCATCTGCGATGAGGTGTATGAGCACCTGACCTTCGATAACGCCCCACACCTGCCGTTGGCGACCTTCCCCGGAATGCGAGACCGTACCGTGCGAATCTCCTCGGCAGGCAAGACGTTTTCGGCGACCGGCTGGAAGATCGGCTGGGCACTTGCGACTGCAGAGTTGATCAACGAGATCACCGCTGTAAAACAGTTTCTGAGCTATGTCTCTGGCGGGCCGTTCCAGCCCGCTGTCGCTCGCGCGCTCAACGAGGGTGAGGAGTGGGTGGAGAAGGCTCGACTTGATCTTCAGGACCGGCGTGATCAATTGGCTGCGGGCTTGCGGTCAATCGGGCTGCAGCCGGTCATTCCCCGGGGCACCTACTTCATGACCACCGACGTAGGGCCACTGGGTTATAGCGACAGTGTCGAGTTTTGTCGCGACCTACCTACACGATGCGGAGTCGTGGCGATCCCTCATCAGGTGTTTTACGACCGCATCGAAGCCGGGCGGCCGTACGTGCGCTGGGCCTTCTGCAAGCAGGAGCAGGTGCTCGACGAGGCGATTCGCAGGCTGAGAACCCTGTCACGCTAGGTGCCGCATGTCGCGCCCCGGCTCTGGTGACTGCTGTGCATCCTCATCACGGAAAGGGGCGCTGTCAGTGAGCAGTTGCCGCAGCCGCGCACCGCGTAGCACCCGATAAGGAAAAGGTGAGCGCCCGGCGCGCTCGGCGATCGTCGTGTACGGCAGCGGTCTGACACCGCCGGCAATGATCACGTTGCCGAACCGCCGGCCTTTCAGCGTTGATGATTCCGCACAAAGCACGATGTGCCGAAAGCTCTGGCTTAGGCCGGCCAACACCCGACGCGCATAGGCCAGTGGCGCGCGATCAGTGAGATTGATTATGACGACGCCGTGATCATTGAGGGCGCGCCGGACATCCAGGAGAAACTCCGCTGTCGTAAGATCCGCCGGCACCCGAGCGCCGACGAAGGCGTCGATGATGATCCAATCCGCGTAGCCGTCGCGCAGCTCGGCAATGCCGTGCCGGCCGTCGGTACCGCGCACCTTGATGCCACTGCGCGCCGGCAGCGGCAGATGCCGCCGAACAAAGGCGGTCAGCTCGACATCGGGCTCTAACACTATTTGGACTGAGGTCGGGCGGGTTGCCGCGACATAGCGCGGCAGGGTCATGGCGGCGCCCCCGATGTGAACGATGCGTAACCGCTGCGCTCGTTGAGGCACGCTGTCGAGAACATCAACTAGCCGTTGCACGTAGTCGAACTCCAGCCGCAATGGGTCATCAAGATCGACGTAGGACTGGTCGGTCCGGCCGACTCGAAGTGTGAAGGCATGCGGGTAGGCCAGGTCCCGTACCAGGAGCGCACCTTCGCTGCCGGGTCGTAGTACCAGACCGTCCGATGTCACCGGTGATCCTTAGCACGCGGCCCGGCTGGAGACACGCGGCATCCCTGGTGCCGTGGTGTAGAAAAAAAGTGGAAAGGAGAGTCGCCATGATGCTGCGCTGGATCGACTCCAAAGAGGTGACTAGCCACGACGTTGCCGAGTTGCCGGACCTGTGGAAGCGCAACGACGGCTTCCTCTGGCTTGATATTCCGGAGTGGAGCGACGAGGCCGATGCGCTGCTGACAGAGCAATTTCACTTTCATCCGATGGCGATCGCGGAAAGCCGCAACCGCAATCACATTCCCCGACTCCATGTCTATCCGCACCACGTGTTCATCGTCGTGCATGCACCAGAGATTGGTGCGGGCGGTCATGTGCACTATCTCGAGCTAGACCAGTTCGTCGGAGAGAACTTCCTGGTCACCGTCCATGGTCCCGTGAGCCCGAAAGTGCCGCTGGAGTCGGCGTTGCGCGAGACGGACGCGGTATCCGCACGGCTGGAGAGCGGACGGTTGCACCCCACGTCGCCATTCGGTCTGACCTACGCCATCGTCTCCTCGATTGCCCGTAGGGAGGCTGAAATGGTGGCTGAGATCGCGCGCGAGGTCGGCCTGATGGAGCAGCGGGTGATGGCTGACGAGGACGAGGATCCGCAGAAGTTCCTCAGCCAACTGTTCGCGGCACGGCATGAGCTGTTGACGATCAAGACCATGGCCACACAGGGCAGCGAGATCTATCGGCGCGCGATCAAGCTGACCACGTTCGCGCCTCCCGAAGGACTGGCGCTGATGAAGGATCTGCTTGATCAGTACGAGACAGTTGCCCATATCAGTGATGCACAGCTGGTCTTTCTGGTGGGCGTTACGGAGTTCTACCGCGCGCGCACCGACACCAAGATGACCATCGCTGCCGAGCGCCTCGCCGTCATCGCAGCAATCACGCTGCCCATCACCGGGCTCTCATCCGTCCTCGGAATGAACGTCATCGTCAACCAGTCCACGCACTGGGTATGGCTCAGCATTCTGCTGTTGATCATGCTCGTCATCTCGCTGATCATGCTGCGCTGGGCGCACAAGCAGGGCTGGTGGTGACATGCGAACTCCCGACTTGTCAGCGTCTCAGAGTGCTGTAGCACCGTGAGACGCTGAGAAGTCGGGAGTTAGGGATGATCTGTTAGGCGATGGCCGGCTGAGACTCCAAGATGGTCAAGCCGTCGCTGCTCTCGTCGGCGTCGAAGGTCACGGTCTCACCTTCGTGGACCTGGCCAGCCAGCACCCGCTGCGCGAGTTGGTCTTCCATTGTGGTCTGGATAAGGCGGCGAAGTGGACGGGCCCCGAAAACCGGATCGAAGCCGGTGAGAGCCAGCCACTCCTTCGCGGCGGGAGTGGCCTCCACAGTGATCCGCCGATCAATGAGCCGCTTGTTGAGGCGGGCCAAGTTGATCTCCACGATCTTGGCGAGCTCTTCGGTGCCGAGGGCGTCGAACAGCACGATTTCGTCGAGGCGGTTGAGGAATTCCGGCTTGAAGGCACCGCGTACCACACCCATCACGGCATTCCGCTTGGTCTCGGTATCCAGCGTCTGGTCCGCCAGGAACTGCGAACCCAGGTTGGACGTCAAGATCAAGATGGTATTCCGGAAGTCGACCGTACGGCCCTGACCATCAGTCAGCCGGCCGTCGTCCAGCACCTGCAGCAAGATGTCGAAGACCTCGCTGTGCGCCTTCTCCACCTCATCCAGCAGTACCACCGAGTACGGGCGGCGCCGGACAGCCTCGGTGAGCTGGCCACCCTCCTCATAGCCGATGTAGCCGGGAGGTGCACCTACCAGACGCGCCACCGAGTGCTTCTCGGAGTACTCGCTCATATCGATCCTGATCATGGCGCGTTCATCGTCGAAGAGGAACTCCGCGAGCGACTTGGCCAGCTCTGTCTTACCGACGCCCGTGGGACCAAGGAACAGGAAGGACCCGGTGGGCCGGTTTGGATCGGAAATGCCTGCGCGGGAACGGCGTACCGCATCGGCAACAGCGCGAACGGCCTTCAACTGACCGACCAGGCGGTCCCCGATTCGGGACTCCATCGACAGCAGCTTCTCGGTTTCACCTTGCAGCAGGCGGCCGACCGGAATGCCGGTCCAGTTGGAGACGACCTCGGCCACATCGTTAGGGCCGACCTCTTCGGAGACCATCGAAGGCAACTGGCTTTCGGTCTCGGCAGCCTCCTCCATCTCCTTCTCCAGCGCAGGAATCTCGCCGTAGTTGATCTCACTGGCCTTCACCAAATCGCCTTCGCGGAGTGCCCGCTCAGACGCGACACGCAACTCGTCTATCTGTTTCTTCAGCTCACCGACACGGTTGAGGCCTTGTTTCTCTGCCTCCCAGCGAGCCTCGAGGGAGCGCAGCTCCTCTTCGACATTGGCAAGTTCCTCGGTCAGACGATGCAAGCGCTCCACGCTGCCTGGATCTGACTCCTTCTCCAGCGCGAACTTCTGCATCTTCATCCGCTCCACAGTGCGCCGCAGGGCATCGATCTCGACCGGGGAAGAGTCGATCTCCATCCGCAACCGGGACGCCGCCTCATCGACCAAGTCGATCGCCTTGTCCGGGAGCCGTCGCGAGGTGATGTAGCGGTGTGATAGGGCGGCTGCTGCGACCAAAGCTGCGTCGGTAATCGCCACCTTGTGGTGCGCCTCGTATCGCTCCCGCAGACCGCGCAAGATCGCGATGGTGTCCTCCACACTCGGCTCATCCACGAAGACCTGCTGGAAGCGGCGTTCGAACGCCGGATCCTTTTCAATCCGCTCGCGATACTCATCCAGAGTGGTGGCGCCGATCATGCGCAGCTCACCGCGCGCGAGCATCGGCTTAAGCATGTTGCCGGCATCCATGGAAGAGTCGCCAGTCGCGCCAGCACCGACAACTGTGTGCAGCTCGTCGATGAAGGTAATGATCTGTCCGGCTGCATCCTTGATCTCGGTCAGGACCGCCTTGAGTCGCTCCTCAAACTCACCGCGGAACTTGGCGCCGGCGACCATTGAGGGCAAATCGAGGGACAGCAAGCGACGGCTCTTGAGCGAGTCGGGCACATCACCAGCAACCAGCCGTTGAGCCAGTCCTTCGACGACCGCCGTCTTGCCAACGCCGGGCTCGCCGATCAGCACGGGATTGTTTTTCGTCCGTCGCGCCAGCACTTGAACCACCCGACGAATTTCGGCATCGCGACCGATGACCGGATCGAGTTTGCCGTCGCGTGCCATAGCGGTCAGGTCAACGCTGTACTGGTCGAGCGCCGATGAGGTGGCCTCAGCCTCAGGGCTGGTCACTCGCTTGCTGCCTCGAGCCTGGTTGAAGGCGCGAGTGAGCACATTCGGCTTGACGTTCAGCTGAGAAAGCACCTTCTTGGCGTCGGAGTCAACCGTCGCGAGGGAGATCAAGAGGTGTTCGGTGGCCACGTACGCGTCGCCGAGTTGTTCGGCCCGTGTCTCACCATCGGCCAGCACCCGGGCAAAGGACCCGGAAAGGTTCGGCTGGCTCACCGATGTGCCCTTGGCCGAGGGCAGCTTGGAAATCGCACCCTGGGCAGCTGCGGCAACAACTGCCGGGTCAGCGCCCGCGGCTGAGAGCAATGGCGCGACAGTGTTGCTTGACGTCTGCAGGAGTGCGTGCAGCAGATGGGACGGTTCGGCGTACGGGTTGCCCTGCGTTAAGGCGGTCCGTATTGCCGCTGAGACTGCGTCACGACTCTTGGTAGTGAGCTTGTTGGTATCCATGTCTCCTCTGGTCAAACTTGAGTACGCCTGACTCAACTATGCGCCGCGAGAGGCGGCTTCACAACGATAAAGTTGAGCGCAATACACTCAACTTTCTTCGAAGAAGGTGTATTCCAGGTTCACGAACGCTGAGGGGGTCACAACGGGACTCCCTCAGGGCAGTGGCCGCCCGGGCAGAGCCAGTGGCGGGCGGCGCCCACGCCGGCCGAGGTGCACTCCGCCGAGCGGATCAGCGGTGAAGACCCGGGATCCGGACTCCGACTGGAACGCAGCAAGCAGAGTGGTCAGCTGCTCGACCCTGGCATGGAGTTCATCAATGTCGTCCTGCATGTGCAGAATCCGTCGGATGCCCTCGAGGTTGATGCCCTCGTCTTGGGAAAGCCGCTGGATGAGCCGGAGTCTGGCAATGTCGCGCGCCGAATAGCGCCGACCCCGTTTAGGCGTACGCCGCGGCGATACCAGTCCCATGCGGTCATAGGTTCGTAGCGTCTGCGGGTGCATCCCAGCGAGTTGAGCCGCGACCGAGATCACGAATACCGGCGCGTCATGATCGATTCGCTGCGGCAACTCGGAAGCAGGCACCTGTCACCTCATCCTGCGGCGAAGAGCTTGGCTCTCGGATTCACCGAGCCGACCGCCTCCGCGTACGAGTTCAGGGCCTCCCGAGCCTGTTCGTTGAGCGCCTCGGGCACCAACACCTCGACGGTGACCAGTAGATCGCCCTTGCTGCCGTCACGCTTGCTGACGCCCTTACCTCGGACTCGCAGGGTGCGGCCGTTCGGAGTGCCCGGCGACAGCCGAAGTTTGACCGGCGCGCCATGCAAGGTTGGCACCTCGATCTCCGCACCCAGGGCCGCCTCCTGGAAGGTGTCCGGCGCGGTGAGGGTCAGGTTGTCACCCTTGCGTCCGAAGATCGGGTGCGGCCGTACATGCACGGTGACGTAGAGATCGCCAGGGGCGCCCGCGTTCTCTCCGGCCCCGCCCCGACCCTTCAGGCGGATCCGCTGGCCGTCGGTGACGCCCGCCGGAATCCGGACCTGCATGGTCTTGGTGGACTTGCCCCGACCAGAGCCATGGCACACCGGACATGGATCGTCGACGACCATTCCGCGACCACGACATTCCCGGCACGGCTCGGTGACGGCGAAGACGCCGCCGGACGTGGAGGTCTGCATACCGCTGCCCTCACACGTCGGGCACACCCGCGGAATCGTGCCCGCGCGTGCGCCAGTACCGCGACAAGCCTCACATGCTGTGTCGGACACCATCTGCATGGCGACGGTTACACCCTCTATCGCCTGCACGAAGTCCACCATGGCCTCGCCCTCGACATCGCTGCCGCGACGGGGGCCGCGGGCAGTGGAGAAGCGTGTCGACTGGGTGGTAGGACCGCCATTGAACAGACCGCCGAAGATGTCACCGAGGCCGCCGCCGGCATTGCGGAACAGGTCGTCAACCGATGGGCCACCTGTCCGGGCACCGCTGCGCGGCGGGAAATGGAAGCCACCGGCGCCGAACAACCGCCGAGCCTCGTCGTACTCCTTGCGTTTTGCCGCATTGGACAGCACGTCGTTGGCTTCAGAGATCTCCTTGAAGCGCTGCTCAGCTGCGGTGTTGCCGGGGTTTTGATCCGGATGGTTGGCCCGCGCCAGCTTGCGGTAAGCCTTCTTGATCTCCTCAGGGGAGGCGTCCTTGGCGACACCGAGGACCTTGTAGTAATCCTTCTCGATCCAGTCCTTGGTGCTCACTCACGCCTCCCTTCGCGATGATCAACTATTGATAGCTGGCTGATGTTCAGAGCAAGTGTCCCTCTGATCGAGTGCCAAACGGGTCAGCCCTGGTCTGCGTCTGCATCCGGCTGGTCTGCCGATTTGGGGCCTGAGCTTGTCGAGGGCTCCTCGACTGGCGCTTCGACAGGCTCAGCGCGCATTGACTCAGTATCAGCGGGCGTTGGCTCGGGTCCCGGCTCGGCGACAGCGACACGCGCCGGCCGTAGAATGCGCTCCCCGATCCGGTAGCCCGGCTGCAAGATCTCGACGCAGGTCGGACCGTCGATGCCGTCGGCATGCGCGTGCAACAAGGCCTCGTGGATGTGCGGGTTGAACGGATCGCCCGCCTCCCCGAAGCTCTCCAGACCGTACTTGGACGTGACCCGCTCGATCTCCTCAGCAACTGCTTTGAAGCCGCCGTTGAGTTCTTCGTGCTCGCGTGCTGAACGAACATCGTCCAGCACGGAAAGGAAATCCTTCAGCACACCTTCGATCGTCACCTTGCGAGCAAGATCACGATCACGGTCCACCCGTCGCTTGTAGTTGACGTACTCGGCCTGGAGCCGCTGCAGATCAGAAGTACGCTCGGCGAGCTTGTCCTGGAGTTCTTTCACTTCCGCCTCAAGATCAGGTACGGGAGGGGTTTGGGGTTCGGGGTTTTCTGGTTCTGAGGTTTCGGGTTGTGGGGCCGCTGCGGCAGGAGCCGCAGTTTCCTGCGGCTCCCGTACCTGGTAAGTCTCCGGATCGATGCGACGCCGATCCCGTACGGTCGGGCCTCGCTGTTCGAACTCGGCTTCAGCGTGCCGGTGCTCAGATTCCGGAACGCTCACCGCGCCTCACTCGAGGTCTGGTCGTCATCCACGATCTCGGCATCGACGACGTCCTCCTCAGTGGTGCTGCTTTCGCCGTTGGAGTCGGCGTGGTCACTCGGCCCACCGGCCTCCGACGGGGCCTGCTGCTGCGCGGCCTGAGCCGCCGCGTACATGGCCTGACCTAGCTGCGCGCTGGTCGTATTGAGCTTCTCGACGGCAGCCTTGACCCGGTCGTTGTCCTCGCCCTCAAGAGCGCTCTTGACCTCGGCGATCGCTTCCTCGACAGGCTGCTTGACATCGTCGTTGATCTTGTCGGCGTTCTCGCTGAGCAGCTTCTCGGTGCGGAAGACCAGGTTGTCGGCCTCGTTGCGCAGTTCGACGGCTTCGCGCCGCTTGCGGTCCTCCTCGGCGTGCGACTCGGCCTCCTTGACCATGCGATCGATGTCGTCCTTGCCGAGCGCGGAGCCGCCGGTGATCTGCATGGACTGCTCCTTGCCGGTCGCCAAGTCCTTGGCGTTCACGTGCACGATGCCGTTGGCGTCGATATCGAAGGCGACCTCGATCTGTGGCACACCGCGCGGTGCAGGCGGCAGGCCGGTCAGCTCGAAATTGCCGAGCGACTTGTTGTCCTTCGCGAAATCACGCTCACCTTGGTAGACCTGGATCATCACCGACGGCTGGTTGTCATCAGCGGTGGTGAAGACCTCGGAGCGCTTTGTCGGGATCGTAGTGTTCCGCTCGATGATCTTGGTGAATACGCCACCCTTGGTCTCGATGCCGAGGCTCAGCGGGGTGACGTCGAGCAACAAAACGTCCTTGACCTCACCCTTCAGCACACCGGCCTGCAGGCTGGCGCCAAGAGCAACGACCTCGTCCGGGTTGACACCCTTGTGCGGCTCCTTGCCACCGGTCAGCTCCTTGACGAGCTCAACGACGGCGGGCATCCGGGTCGAGCCACCGACCAAGATCACGTGGTTGATCGCACCGACGCTGATCTTCGCGTCCTCGATCACCGCATGGAAGGGTGACCGGCAGCGGTCAAGAAGATCAGATGTCATCCGCTGGAACTCTGAACGAGTCAGCTTCTCCTCAAGGTGCAGCGGGCCGGCCTGGCCAAGGGTGATGTAGGGCAGGTTGATCTGCGTCTCGCTGGCTGAGGAGAGTTCGATCTTGGCCTTCTCCGCGGCCTCCTGGAGGCGCTGCCGCGCGATCTTGTCCTGGGACAGGTCGGTGCCGTTCTTGTTCTTGAACTGCTTCACCAGCCAGTCGACGATCCTCGAATCCCAGTCGTCACCACCGAGCCGGTTGTCACCGTTGGTCGCCTTGACCTCGAAGACGCCGTCGCCAATCTCCAGCAGGGAGACGTCGAAGGTGCCACCGCCGAGGTCGAATACCAAGATCGTTTGATCTTGATCGGTCTTGTCCAGGCCGTACGCGAGCGCGGCGGCCGTCGGCTCGTTGATGATCCGGTCAACGACCAGACCGGCGATCTCACCGGCCTCCTTGGTGGCCTGGCGCTGTGCGTCGGAGAAGTAGGCGGGCACTGTGACGACCGCGTGGGTGACCTGCTCACCCAGGTAGGCCTCGGCGTCCCTCTTCAACTTCTGCAGAACGAAGGCGCTGATCTGCTGGGGACGGTAATCCTTGTCGTCGATCCTGACCTTCCAGTCCGAACCCATGTGACGCTTGACGGAGCGGATAGTGCGCTCCACGTTCGTGACGGCCTGGCGCTTGGCGACCTCGCCGACAAGTACCTCGCCGCCCTTCGCAAATGCGACCACCGACGGCGTTGTTCTTGAGCCTTCGGCGTTCGGGATGACGGTGGGCTCTCCACCTTCGAGTACGGCGACGACGGAGTTGGTCGTTCCGAGGTCAATGCCGACTGCACGAGCCATGATTGTGTTTCCTCCAGCTAGGAAGTATGGGTTGTTCTTGAGTCTGTGGCACTCAACTTAGTACTTGAGCGCACTAGGCTCAACTATGCCAGACCCGGGAATGTTCCCAGTTTCGGGACCAGTTTGCGTCTGCCCGTCACCCGGGACGCAGCCAAAGATAAACGGCGAGCAAGAAGCCGAAGCTTGCGGCAATCCAGCGTACGAGGCTGGGTGGTAGGTGCCGGACAATGATGGGGCCGAGCGAGCTACCAACCAGCAGCCCACCAGCCAACGGAAGGACGGCGCTCCACGGCACCGGTTGAATGGCGACAAACACTGTAGCCGCGGCCAAGGACATGACGCTGAGCAACATGTTCTTGATGGCATTCGCCGACGAAACTCTCGAATCGACGAGCAGCAAGAGCACGGCGAGCAGCATCAAACCGGATCCCGCGCCGAAATAGCCGCCATATACAGATACGGCTCCGACCAGCAGAACCATCGGGATGGCCGAGCCGCCTTCACCATCCTCCCGACCGCGTAGCTTCAGCAGGGCCGGCTGAAGGACTAAGACGACCGAACCGGTGATAAACAGGTAGGGAACGACCTTGGCGAACACACCAGGTGGAGTGACAAGCAGGAGACCGGCGCCGAGCAATGTCCCCACGACGACTACCGGCAGCAACCGGATAAGCGAGGAGCGCGTCTCGGCGAGCTCTCGGCGCGAGCTGAGGGCCGCCCCGGTGCGATCGCCACGCCGGCCACGAGGTTCGCGATGTTCGCCGGCAGCGGTGGAATGCCGACAGCAAGAAGCGCCGGATAGGACACCAGAGATGTGACACCTCACCGCGGCCGATCACTCCTGCCACGACGCCGGCGGCGACGAGCAGCAGAGCGGCTTCGACCGGTGACACCCTATGCAGCCTGGCATGACGGCAATCAGCTCACCCGCGCTACCGTTCGCGGGTGACCGTTCTCGACTGGTTACTCGACTCGGATCCTGCGCTGCGCTGGCAGGTGCTTAGAGACCTAACCGACGCCCCGCGGGACGACATCGCCGCGGATCGCGGCCGCGTCGCCGTCGAAGGCTGGGGCGGCCGGTTACTCGCGCTTCGCAGCGAAGACGGCCAGTGGGCTGGTGGCGCGTGCTTCCCGGCCGACTTCCGCGGTGACTTCTCGGCCGGCCAGCCATGGACCTCAACCTTTCCGACGTTGACACTGCTACGTCATTTCGGGGTCGACCCGGACGCCGAGCAGATCCGCGAGACGGTCGTGCTTGTGCGGGACAACTGCCGATGGGAGCACGCCGGGCAGCCGTTCTTCGCCGGCGAAGTTGAGCCGTGCATCAACGGACGGACCGTCGGGCTCGGCGCCTACTTCGGTGTGGACGTCGACGACATCGTCACCCGGCTGCTCGCCGAGCAGCTTGACGATGGCGGCTGGAACTGCGAGGCAGAGAACGGGTCGGTGCGCTCGTCTTTCCATACGACGATCTGCGTACTCGAGGGATTGCTCCAACACGAGCGGGCTACCGGCGGCTCAGCTGAATCCATCGCGGCGCGCCACCGAGGAGGGGAATACCTGCTGCAACGGCAGTTGTTCCGGCGGCTCAGCACCGGCGAGGTTGTCAAGCCGAACTGGCTACGGTTCTCGTTTCCAACCTGGTGGCATTACGACGTGCTGCGGGGGGTGGACTACTTCCGCGTTGCCGGAAACGACCCCGATCCCCGGCTCGCCGAGGCCGTCGATCTCGTACGGTCCAAACAACAGGCCGACGGCAGATGGCTGCTGGAGAACACCCATCCAGGCCAGGTCCACTTCACCATGGAAGAGGGCGACGGCGCGCCCAGCAGATGGAACACCCTACGGGCGATGCGCGTGCTGAATTGGTACGACTGCCCACCCGCTTCGCTCAGGCCTAAGGAGACTCCATGAACCGCGCCGAGGCACAGGCCTGGCTCGACAAATACGTTGCGGCCTGGCTCTCCTACGACGCGAATGACATCGCCGCATTGTTCACCGAGGACATCGCCTACCGGTACCACCCGTACGACGACCCGATCGTCGGCCAAGAAGCCGTAGTCGCCTCATGGTTGGGCGAGGACAACTCCGACGGGGCCTCGACGCGTGATGCGCCTGGCACTTACGCGGCGCACTACAGACCGGTTGCCGTCGACGATGACGTGGTCGTCGCGACAGGCAACTCCAGCTATCGCGAGCGACCCGGCGGTCCGATCGTTCGCCTCTATGACAACTGCTTCGTCATGCGCTTCGATACCGAAGGACGCTGCCGGGAGTTCACCGAGTACTACATCAAGCGGCCGTAGCACCGCTGCCCGACCGTATCCTTCAGCCGTTATCAGCAGGAAGGTCCCACACGACACGCCCGTCGGCCCGCAGCCGTGCACCTGCAGCAGGTTGGTGCCGCTCACGGCGGCCAGACGGCAGCAGGTGATCAACTGGGATTTGATGCTCGAGGGTTGTGACGTCGGCGACCAGCCGGCGGTGACATCGCCACCACAGCGTCTCGCTGCACATGATCACCGCATGGTGGGCCTGGACAAGCGCGAGCAAGTCCGCGATTCCGGCAGCGAATTCGTCGGTTCGTGTGTGCGCCGCGTACGCCCGAAACGCGGCGTCAGTCCACCAGGTATCAAGAACCACGGCACCAGCAGGAAGATGGCGGCGGCCGCCCAGCCGTTCGTCCCATCGGTATTGAATCCCCGTCTCGGGCAGCCACTGCTCCAAGGCGTCGCGCCGAACATCGGGATTACGCCGGCTGCCCGGATAGCGGCGTACGTCGAGAACGACATCGACAGCCGCGTCCTGGAGAAGTCCGCCGAGCGCGGCCTTATCCAAGTTCCCGTGTCCGACGGTCAGCAGGGCCAGCACCCATCGATCATGCCCTCAGGCAGCCGTGTTCGTCGCGCTGCCTGGCACCCACAGGGGCAACACGTTTCCCATCTGGAGATGGCTTATGCGTGTTTGGTTGGATAATTCAACACCTGTTAGCCGCCTCAAGACGGCAAACGCGGCAGTGCCGCCGCATAAGGCGGTCATGCTCGACCAGCGCGTCGGGCGGCCGCCACAATCGGCGCAGCGTCTCGATCAGCGCAGCCTCCCGCTCCCGCCAGCGCGGTCCGAATCGCCACCAGATGTTCCAGGTCACGACCTTGGCCGGCCACCCTCAACGCGCACCACCATAACTCCATCAAGACTTGACAGCATACTTTCTATATGACAGCATCTTGTCTATGGACAGACCTATTGCCCACCTCGCCATCTACGACACGCTCGCCGACTGGGAGGTCGGTTACCTCCTGGTTGAGCTGCGAACTGGCCGTTTTACCGCCAGATCTTGGGACATCGTGACGGTCGCAGAATCGACTGAGCCAGTCACCACAATGGGCGGCGTACGCATCCTGCCGGACATGCTGCTCGACCACCTGGACCTGGCTTCCAGCGATCTGCTCATACTGCCTGGCGCGGACTTCTGGGACGCCGGTGGCGGGCAAGCGTTCACCAAGACCGCCGCCCGCTTCCTAGACGCCAGAGTTCCGGTTGCGGCGATCTGTGGCGCAACAGCCGGCCTGGCGCGAGCTGGCCTGTTGGACACGCGCCGCCACACCAGCGGGGCGGCCGAGTATCTAATGGCGACCGGATACGCAGGCACGGATTTCTACGTCAACGAGCGCGCGGTGGTGGATGGTGACCTCATTACCGCTGGTCCACAGTCGCCCGTGCAGTTCGCGCGTGCCACGCTCGGGCACCTCGGTCTCGCATCGGATCAGACATTGGAGGCGTACGAGGCGCTCTTCCATCGAGGCGATCCGGCCGCATTCCCGATACTCATGCAAGCTCAAAACGGCGCATGAATACTGCCCTCGACGGCCAGGCAGGAAGGGTTCCGCCCCGCACGGCTTGGCCGGAGCCGGTGCCTCAAACAAAAGCCGGTGCGGCCTTGACCGATGTCATTCTCACTACGTTTCGCCTTAACGCACGCCTTCTCGAGGTGGCTCAGGTGCTCGGTGCCAACGGTGGATTGACCGCCGCCTGGTGGCAGGTGCTTGGCGGCGTCCTGGATCAGCCTCGCAGCGTTGCCGGGATCGCCCGCCGCATGGGCATGACCCGGCAGGGCGTACAGCGGGTCGCCGATTTACTCGTGGAACGGGGACTGGCCGAGTATCGACAGAATCCAGATCATCGGCGCGCGAAGCTCCTCGCCTGTACGGAGGCTGGGTACTGGGCGATCCGGAGAATCTCTCTCGTGCAACATCCGTTCGCCAACCGGATCGGCGCCGAAGTCGGTGCTGAGCCATTGCAAAGTGCTCTCGAAACGATGCGTCACCTGGTCGGCGTACTCGAAGCCGAGCTCTAGAGCGGTGTCGGCGGAAGCCGGTTTGGGAGCATGCAGAGATGGACGACTTTCACGCGACGACGCCCACGCTCCGACAGGTCGTACTGGACTGTGAAGACGCCCGGGCGCTGGCTGAGTTCTATCGACAGTTGCTGGGCTTTCAGTACCGTCCAGGGGACGAGCCTCCAGCTGGCGGGTCTCCGGATACTAACGGGGAGGACTGGTTGGTGCTGTGCGACGCCAATGGCTCAGCGCGTCTGGCGTTCCAGCAAGTGCCGCATTTGCCCCAGCCCACCTGGCCTGAGGGTCCCCGGCCTCAGATGCTGCACCTCGACACAACCGTGCCCACTCTTAGCGAGCTGTACCTGCAGCACAAACGAGCGCTCGAGCTGGGTGCACGTTTGCTGCTCGATCGATCTGACGATTCAGATGAGCCACTCTTCGTGTACGCCGACCCGGCCGGACATCCGTTCTGCATCTTCGTGGCTGAGGATTGACCCGGCGGCACCGGCGGGCCCAACACGGCGTGTTCCTGGATAGAGGGCATAGGCCTGCGTAGCTTTGATGCAGCCCACCTGCAAAGAGAGGCACCATGTCTGGCTTCTTGAGCTTTCTGAAAAGCTTTGGCCTGCTCATAGCTCGGCTGGGACTCGGCGGCATCCTGCTGCTGCACGGCTGGCTCCGCTGGAACGCTGGCGTTCAGACACAGATCGACTACTTGACGCAGTTCCGCACTCCGTACGCCGAAGTCGCCGCGTGGGGCGCCATCATCTTCGAACTGGTAGGCGGCGTATTGCTGATCGTCGGTGCGCTCACACGTCTCATTGGGCTCGGCGTGCTCATCGAGCAGATCCTGATCATTTGCTACACGAATTGGTACAAGTGGCCGCCGACTTTGCTGAACCCCGATGGCACATACAAGGGCGGTTACGAGTACAACGTCGCCCTGGGCCTCGTCGGACTGTTGCTCTTCGCGATGGGCGGCGGCGCCGTCTCCATCGACCGACTGTTCCGGCGTAAGAAACCTGATGATACGTACGAAGACGACTTCGCCGATCACTCCACAACCAGCACAAGGGCGTAATCAACGGACCAACCCAGCCACAGCAACTTCCCATTTGCTAATTGGTCTGCTGGTTGAAGATTCACAGGTAAGACACAGCAAGTCCACAGGGCAGCACGGCCCTCCGGTGTCACGCTTAATCCATGATTCGCACCAATGGAAACGCAGCACCCCTTACGCGCCCCGATGGCTCGCCGATCCGCGTCCTCGCGGTCGACGACGAGTCCAGCCTGACCGAACTGCTCTCGATGGCTATGCGCTACGAGGGCTGGCAGGTCGCCACGGCAGCCTCTGGTGGACAGGCCGTCAAGGTGGCTCGTGAGACGCGCCCAGATGCGATCGTGCTCGACATGATGCTGCCGGACTTCGACGGACTCGAGGTGATGCGCCGGATCCGGGCGGAAGATCCTGATGTGCCGGTGATCTTTCTCACCGCCAAGGATTCCGTCGAGGATCGCATTGGAGGCCTCACCGCAGGCGGCGATGATTACGTCACCAAACCGTTCAGCCTCGAAGAAGTGATCGCCCGGCTGCGCGCACTGCTCCGCCGCAGCGGCGCCGCGCTGGCCAGAAGCGACTCGACCCTGGTGGTCGGCGATCTCACACTCGACGAGGACAGCCACGAGGTACGTCGTGGTGGTGCGGAGATTCAGCTCACCGCAACCGAGTTCGAGCTGCTCCGTTACCTGATGCGCAACCCGAAACGGGTGCTCAGCAAGGCACAGATCCTGGATCGCGTCTGGAACTACGACTTCGGTGGCCAGGCCAATGTCGTGGAGCTCTACATTTCTTATCTTCGTAAGAAGATCGACGCCAATCGCCCGCCGATGATTCATACATTGCGAGGGGCAGGGTACGTTTTGCGCCCGGCAGCCGCATGAGCCAAACCGGCCAGCCCGGCCCCACTCCCATAGGTGGGCAGCCGGGTCCTGGCCAGGCGATCTGGCAGCCGGTTCCTGGGTATCCGACGGGGCAGCCGATGCACGGCCGCCCTCCGACCGGGCAGCCGGTCGGAGCGGCCACGGGCAGACAACCGCCCGAACAGTTGAACGTCGGCCCGGCGGGCCCCGGACCAGTTGGCGGCGCGCCGCTTACGTCGAACGGCCCGCAACCCACAGAACCTTTCGGCCGACACACACTCGGACGGCAGCTTGTCATCAGGGTGACCGCGCTGGTCGCAGTTGCTGCCTTATTGATCACCACGGCGACCGCGCTGGCTACCCGCCAGCTTTTGATGTCCCAGCTTGATCGACAGCTTGACGCGGTCACCGCACGGGTACGCGACCCGAACGCTTGGCCCATCGGCGGCCCTGACACCGGGCTGCTCCGCCCAGGCCAGCCAATTGGCACATTGGCAGTGCTTTACAGCACTGACGGCACGCCCGTGGCCGGCGGCATGCTGACCGAGCTCGGCGCCTCCGGACAACGAGGACGCGCCGCGGTCACCGAGCTGCCCGATCCAGCTGTCGACCAGCTCGGTGGCGTGCCGACCGACGGTACGAAGAGCTCCATCGCCCTTCGCGGATTGGGTCATTACCGGGTGGTCGGTTATCAGGTCGTGCTGGCTACCGGCACCGATTTCGGCACGTTAGTGGTCGGCGTACCGCTGCACGAGGTCGAACAGACCATGCTCCAGCTCCTCGGCCTCGCGGCGCTGCTATCGCTGCTTGTCATCGCCGGCACCATATTCGCGTCGCGGTCTGTTGTGGTCCGGACTCTTCGTCCGCTCAATCGGGTGGCCGCCACGGCCCAGCAGGTGTCCCAGCTGAAGCTGGATCGGGGCGAGGTTGCGCTGGCCGTACGCGTGCCACCTGCTGATGCCAATCCCGCCTCAGAGGTCGGGCGCGTCGGGCAGGCAATCAATCACATGCTCAACAACGTCGAGGAGGCACTCGCCGCGCGTCAGGCATCGGAGACGAAAGTGCGCCAGTTCGTGGCCGATGCGTCACATGAGCTGCGCAATCCGCTGGCGGCAATCCGCGGTTATGCGGAACTGACCAGGCGTGATCGTGAACAGCTCCCGACGGAGGCAGCGTACGCGATGTCTCGGGTGGAATCAGAGGCCGAGCGGATGTCCCATCTCGTCGAGGACATGCTGCTGTTGGCACGTCTGGACGCTGGACCTGATCTTGATCTGCAGCCGTCCGACCTGAGCGAGATCGTGATCAACGCGGTGAGCGACGCTCGGGCGGCTGGTCCTGATCATGCTTGGCAGCTCAGCCTGCCGCAGCATCCGGTAATCGCCTATGGCGACCCGCACAGGCTGCAGCAGGTAATGGTGAACCTGCTGGCCAACGCCCGTACCCACACCCCGCCCGGAACGCAGGTACATACCCAGGTTTCCGTCAACGGCACGGATGCGGTTGTCACAGTGACCGACAACGGGCCGGGCATACCGCCGGAGGTGTCCAATCGAGTCTTCGAACGGTTCGCTCGCGGAGACGCGAGCCGGATGCGTACGCCCGATTCGAGGGCCGGTGGTAGCACGGGACTGGGGCTGGCCATTGTGGCGGCGGTTGTCGCCGCACATCACGGGAGCGTCGCAGTCAGCAGCCAGCCCGGTCGCACCCAGTTCATTGTGGGCCTGCCGCTGGCGCGCGTGATGCAGGCACCGCAGGCCGGGGTTGGGCCCGATCTGCGCCCGCGTCCCTGAGCTAGGCCTTCTCTGTGCCGTCCCTCACTGTGCTGACCTTCTCCGTGCCGGCCTTGTCGGTGCTATAGCCGCGCCGCAGCATCACCATCCCCGTGGCCAGCAGCCATAACTGGGCGATGACCGAGCCCAGCACGCCGTACAGCAGGAAGCCAGGAAATAGGCTGGGCGCCAGGAAGAGGCCAATAGCTGCCAGCGCTGTTATCGCTCCGATGATGATTCCAGCCCAGCCAAGCCAGAATGGGTACTGATCAAGGACCATCGCAATCCCGAGCAGGAGCAACGGCAAACCGATCAGCAAAGCCATCGCAATTAGAGATGGGCCATGGGTGGCGGCCGCCACCGCACGCGCCGCGCGGACGAGTTCGGCTTGTTGGCCGGGGTCGGCATTGGCAGTGGCAGCAGCAAGCTCCGGCAAGGCCAGACCCTCGCTAGTGCTTTCTACTCCGAAGATCGCCAGGCCTACCGTTGCGGTGATTACGCCCGCCTGTCCGATCAGCCATGAGGCCGGCCGGCTCAGCGAGCGGGTCAGCGCCACCAGTCCTATCAGCGAAACCAAAGCGGCTAGTGCGGCGAAGATGTGTACGGCCGGATAGATCGACCGGTCTCGTACAAAGTTCAGCGCCGCTTCGGCGTCCGCCGCCGGCGTGTCACCGTGCAGTAGCCGGCAAGTGGCGAAGACGACTGATCCGACAATCAGGCAGATGCCCCCAGCCTTGAGATTGAGGGCAAGGCTCACCGGCGGTCCGGCTCGAGTGCCAGCCGCCGGTGCTTCCATCGCCATAGGTCTTCCTCTGCCAGCTGCTCTCCTCTCATGTCTTACCGCGATATTGCGCTG